>MDTD01025299.1_pt1 | contig 15903 bp, 14 predicted proteins | sample 811221 | NCBI WGS metagenome assembly MDTD01 (sample SAMN05326646, study PRJNA326480) | marine metagenome | isolation source: seawater | place: Pacific Ocean: South West | collected 2011
AAACATATAAATGATAAATAATTCAAAAAAATATTTATTTTTGAACCATTTTTTCTTGGCCACACAATAATTCTTATAATCTCAAGATTGTCAAATTTTTCATACCTTTTTTTAAAAATACCATAATTTTCATAATATTCACCCTGTGGATAGTTGGGTATTGGGCACATTACTTTAATAGAGTATCCTTTTTCTAAAAAGAATTCAACCATATCATTTATCCTATTTATTTCTGGTTGAAATAAAGGAGAAATAATCAAAATATTTTTAGATAATACCTGATTATTCATTATAAAACAAAAAGCTAATTCTTAAACCAGACTTTTTTATTAATATAGTCTTTATAGCTTAAGATTACTTTGAGAACTTTCCATGATACTTGCTCTGAATTATAATCTAAAGGTATTGAAGGTGGATTGGTCTTATATTGATCGATAGCTACATTGATTGATGTAATAATTTCTTTTTTATTAAGGGAAGAAACTATGACAGTGCCTTCATCCATTGCTTCAGATCTTTCGTGTGCATCTCGAATGGTAATAGCTGGAAATTTCAATATTGAAGACTCCTCAAAAATTGTTCCGCTATCAGATATAACACAAAATGAATTTTGTTGTAGCCAAACATAATCAAAGAATCCCATTGGTTTTAGATCAACAATATTTGGGCCAAATTTTAATTTTTGTTCCTCAATTCTCAATTTAGTTCTAGGATGTAAAGCTAATATTAATTTACGTTTAAAATGTTCAGTTATTATATTAAGTGACGAAACAATATCTTTTAATTTTTCAGGACTATCAACGTTTTCTTCTCGATGTATACTCCCCAAGAAGTATTCTTGTTTATCTATCTTTAATTCAGATAGTATTTTAGATTTTTTAATAGATGATTGGTAATAATCTAAAATTTCTTTTTGTGGAGACCCTATTTTCACAATTTGAGCAGGATGTATACCCTCGTCAATTAAATTTTGCTTTGCTTGGTCACTGTAAGGCATATTTATATCACTTAAATGATCAACTATCTTTCTATTAATCTCTTCAGGAACTCTTAAATCAAAACATCTATTACCTGCTTCAATATGAAAAATTGGAATCTTCCTTCTTTTTGCCATTATAGTGGAAAGCGCACTGTTTGTATCACCTAATACCAGAATTGCATCAGGCATTTCCTTTTCAAAGATTATATCTGTTTTATGTATAATATTCGCTATAGTTTGTGACAATGAAGATCCTGCTGAGTCTAAAAAAAAGTCAGGCTTTCTGACACCCAAGTTTTCAAAAAAAACTTCATTCAATTCATAATCATAGTTTTGTCCTGTGTGAATAATTTTATGGTCAACATATTCATCTAATCTTTTCATAATAAGAGATAGTTTAATAATTTCTGGTCTTGTACCAATTATTGTTAGAACTTTCATATTATTTGAAATCCTCAAGCTTAAGCAACAGCTCTTTCATTTCATTGACATTTAGTCTATAAGTGTTATCAGAACTATATTCTTCTATTCTTCGAATCTCAGTATTTCCTTTTTCAAAATACTTTTCATAATTCAAGCTTCTTTTATCAATTGGCACTTTATAAAACTCACCCAAGTTTTTAGCTTTAAACATTTCTTCCTTACTACATAGCACTTCAAATACTTTTTCACCATGTCTTATGCCAATTTCTTTAATTGGATGATCGGGACAGTTTTTTAGATCACAAATTGCTTGTGCAAGAGTTTTCATTGTTGCAGCGGGTGCTTGCTGTACGAAAATATCTCCATTTTTACCATTTTTAAAGGCGTATTCAACTAAATCTACTGCATCTTCTAGAGTCATCATAAAACGTGTCATGTTTTCATCCGTCAAAGTTAAAGGTAGATTTTCTTTAATTTGGGAACACCATAAAGGTATTACAGAACCTCTTGATGACATAACATTACCATATCTTGTTAGGCAAACAATTGATCCTGATGGAGCATTCCTTGATTTTGCTAGTACAACTTTTTCCATCATTGCTTTTGAAGTTCCCATAGCATTTATTGGGTATACCGCTTTATCTGTACTTAAACAAATGACCTTAGATACTTTTTTTTCAAATGCTGAATCGATAACATTAGCAGTTCCATGCACATTAGTTCTTACTGCTTCCAAAGGATGAAATTCACATGAGGGTACTTGTTTTAGAGCTGCGGCATGAAAAACAAAATCAACATCTTTCATCGCATCATTAATAGAATCTTTATTTCTGACATCTCCCAAATAAAACTTAATTCTGTCGTCATTATAGTATTTTCTTTGATCATCCTGTTTTTTTTCATCTCTAGAAAAAACACGAATTTCTTTAACGTCAAAGTCCAAGTATTTTTGAAGCACAGCATTACCGAAAGACCCTGTACCTCCAGTAATAAGAACAATTTTATTTTTTAATAATTTCAATTTTCACTTTCATATAAATTTTTTATCATGTCGTTCCAAGAAGGAATAATGATTTTTGTCTTATTCCTAAATTTTAAAGAATTTAGACTTCTATCGCATTGAAAACTACTATTTCGATTAATTTTAATATTTAATTTATATACCTTATCTATCAATTTAATTAAATCAAACTTACTAATTGGGTTTGAAGACATATGCAATAAACCATTTAAATTTTTATGTTCATCGATAACCTCTGAAAGAATAGGCGCAAATGCTTGTGTGGTAAAACCAGAGTAAATTGCTTTATCAAATCCATTAATTTCATTGTTTTTATTTGATATCACCCATTCAAAAAAACTTGATTTGCTATAAAGCTCAGGTCCAATGAATGATGTCCTTATTGTTAAGTGATTTCCGTTCGTAATTTCACCAAGCATTTTTGATTTTCCATAATCATCTGTAGGATCTGTAAGATCAGATTCTTTATAGTTACCTTTTTTACCAGAAAATACACAATCAGTGCTAAAATGAATTAGTTTAATATTATTTTGTGAACAAATTTCACTCAACGTATGAGGAAAATTTGTATTCACTCTAAACATACTTTTAATATCATTTACATTATCTTTATCAATTTTTTGTTTAATTGAGCCTACACAATTAATTAAAATTTCAGGAGACAATTTTTTAATAGTATCGTTTATTTCGTCAGATTGATTTATGTTATCAATGAAAAAAAATCTATCTTCATCTATAATATTCTTAAAAATTGAAGATATGGCTAAAATCCTTTTACGTCTTATTGTGGTAAATACTTCATATTTTTTTGAAAATTGTTTAACCAATTCATGACCCAACATGCCAGTACCGCCTAATATTAGTATTTTCATATTAAAATAAATCTACAAACCCTGGTGTCTCTCCGCCACTATTAAGCCAATGATAGTACTCAATATATTCAGCACCTAATTTTTTCCAGCTGTATTTATTCTCAGTTAACATTCTGCCATTATCCCCCATTTGTTTTAAAGATTCGATTGAAAGATTTTTTGCAGCATTTATGGATAAAATTATATCATCTTTGTTTAGACTTACTACCCAACCACATCTTTTATCTTCAATCATTTTCCACGGGGTATTTTCAGAAGCTATAACTGGCAACCCATAAGATAAAGCTTCAGCAACCACTAATCCAAAATTTTCTGTTTTTGAAGGTAAAATAAAAATATCACTTTCAAGAAATTTATTTCGTTTGCTTTCACCAAAAACTTCATCCGAAAAAATAATATTTGATATGCCTAACCTTTCTACGAGGCTTTTTAATGAGTGATAATAATTTTTATCTTCATAATAGCCACAAATATCTAAAATTACTTTTTCGTCGTCAATTTCTTTCCATGCATTAATAAGTAGCTCTAAACCTTTAATAGGGTGTATTCTTCCTAAATAAAGAAATTTAATTTTATTTTTATTAAATGTTTTTTTTGTTAGTGACGGCATATTTATACCATTTGGAATGATTGCAATAGGTTGTTTAAATCCTAATTCTCTTATTTCATTCTTTTCTTTTATTGATGTAGCATGAAAAGCATTGCAAGATGAAAGCATTTTATTTTGATTAGAAATTATATTAAAAATAGATTTTCTACTTTTGTTTATAGCAAGAGCACTTTTTGACATAGTGCCCCTCGGAGATAAAACAAGATTTATCTTTTTAAGTTTTTGAATATTCAAGGGATAGGTATTTGGCATTCTCCAAAGCATATGATTATGAATTATATCTCCATCTTGAACTTTCTCTTTCAAACCGTTCTTAAATTTTTTTGAGGATAGAGCTACATTAAAAATGTTATTGATTTCATATTCATGTAATTTAAATGATGGGATATTTAATATATTGTGTGGTTTAGTGGTATGTAAGTGAGTATCGATATCTTGTGAGATTGATTCACATAGGGCGGGCACGGTATATGAGTGACCACTAATCTGTTTTTCAACAATAAAAGAAGCTATATGGTGGACTGAGAACGATTTACTCATTATAAAATTTTTTTGCTATTTATCATAAAAAACATTCATACAAACTTATTAATTACAAATAATGACCAAATTTTAGACCAATGAATTTTATCATCAATAAAATCTTTCTTAATATGTTGATCAATTTCAAAATCATCAATGTTATTTTTAAGCCAATATTTAAATGGTATTTCAAAACCTTTTTTCTTCCTAGTTATAACTTCAGATGGAACTAAGTCTTCGGTAGCATCAGCTAGAAGAGATTTGTTAATATTTTTTTTGTATTTATGTTTTGGTTGTACTTTTAGAACGTAGTCTACTAAATCTTTATCAAGCAGTGGGACTCTTATCTCAAGTGAATGCGCCATGCCAAATACATCAGTATCTCTTAAAAGTTGATTTTTCATATAAAGATTCAATTCAAAAAAAGATATCTTATCATCCAAATTCTTTATATTCAAGTCATTAAACTGGTTTAAATGTTTGCGCATTGTACGATATATATCTTGTACGTTTATATCTAAGATTTTAGCAATTTCAAAAGGACTAAAAACTGTACTTAACGGTAAATATATGGATATATCATTACCCACCTTTAAATAATCTAATTTTTCTAATTTTTTGTTTTTTGTTATTAAGTTAATCAAGTATGATGGCAATACGCTTAAAGCCTTTACCTTCTTAGCTCTTTTGAAAGAAGGGTATCCGTAAAAAATTTCATCACCACCTACGCCAGATAATACTGCTTTCAAACCTGAATCAACAGCAGCTTTTGATACAAAAAATGTATTCAAACCATCTACAGTTGGCTGATCAAGAGAATTAACAAACTGATGTATATTTTCTAAGAAAATTTTCTCATCAATAATGTAATTTGTATGATTGGTATTGTACTTTTTTACTATTAATTCTTGATAATATTTTTCTGATAAACCTTTTTCGTGGAAATCCAAGGAAAGAGTATGCAAATCACTTTTGTATTGAGCAGCAATTGCTGTTATAGCTGAAGAGTCTAAGCCACCAGATAAAAATGTTCCTATTGGAGCATCGCTTATTAAATGCCTTTTAACGCTTTTGTGTAATAGTTCCTTCGTATTTTGAACAATTTCAGAATAAGACTGATTAATCTTTGGCTCATATTCGTCTTGATAGTATTTTTTTATTTTTAGTTTATTTTTTGAAAAATGGCCATAATGACCCTTTGGAAATGAAAAAATATTTTTGTAAATAGTTAACGGTTCTGGTACAGATCCAAAGGAAAGAAATAATATTTTTGAATCATTGTTTATACCATTAGAATAATTTTTTAGACATTTTATCTCAGATGAAAAAACAAAATTATCATTATCTTTGAAGTAATAAAGCGGTTTAATGCCCATATGATCTCTTGCCAAAAATGTTTCACGAGTTTCCTTATTGAATATTGCAAAAGCAAACATCCCTTTTATTTTTTCAATAATTTTTTCTCCATACTCAATAAACCCATATAGAATTACCTCAGTATCCGAATTTGAATTGAAGATATAACCTTTTTTTTGAAGATTCTCTTTTAGGCAACTAAAATTATAAATCTCGCCGTTATAAATTATGATATACTTATCATTTGAATCAATCATTGGCTGATGACCTGAGGTAGAAAGGTCTAAAATTGAGAGTCTGGTATGACCAAAAGCAATATTAGAGTCAATAAAAATTCCAGAGTCATCCGGTCCTCTGTGATCTAATTTTAATAGATTCTTTTTAAAATCATTTCTATCAATTTTTGAAGATGAAATTTGACCGTATATTCCGCACATATTTTATAAATATATTAGATCCAATATAAACAATATATTCATATTAAATGTTATTAAAAAAATGGGTTATATAAGTTTTTTTAAAGTCAAAAGAAACCTAAATTTTGGAATGAATAATTTGTTTATTGTGGTTACACCTTCACACTATTTTAATCTACTTGAATGTATTGAAGAATTTAATCTCAAAACCAGTGATTCAAATCTAGTATTTTTAAATTCCAATTATTGGACCTCGGATCAAATTACAGAAAACTTTATTGATAATTATATTGATAAAAAAGAATGGAAATCTGTTAATAGAATAATGCTTTGGGACTCTATGAATGAAAAAATTTATTCAATTGATAATATAAAAAAAATATCTTCACTTATTTGCCAGATTTTAACAAAGTACTCCTTCAAAAAATATGACAATTTAGTAGTTAGTCAGGTTGAACAATTTTATTCCAAATTATTTTATTTTTTTGTTAACAGTAAGGAAGTTATTTCTCTAGATGAAGGAAATGCTGTTTTCAAAATTTTAAGTTTGATAAATAGTAAAAAAATGAGATGGCCTCTTCCTAAAAAAATTACCTTTTTTAGTTCATATGATATTAAAGTTCAAAAACAGGATAGTTTAGTAAAGTGCAATTATAATTTCTCAAGAAAGATATTAAAAAAAACTATTATTCAATCAGATGAAATCTGGTTCATTGGTTCGCCTTATATTGAAGATAGAATGATTGATAAAGATTTGTACTGGAAAAGTATAAAAAAAATTAGAGCACACAATAAATTTAAAAATATTAAATACTTTCCTCATAGGAGGGAAAAGAAAGAAAATTTAAAAATTTTGCAAGAAGTTTATCAGTTTTCCATTATGATAATTGACTGTCCAATAGAGTTATTTTTATTGCGCAGCAATCAATTGCCAAATACTATTTTTGGATTTTTAAGCGCTGCATTATTTAATCTGCAAAAAATGACTGAAAATAAAATAAAAATACATTCATATTTCATTCATACCAATGATAGTGTTCCATTGCCTGAAGATATTAGAAAAATAAAAACTCAGTATTTAGATGCAGGTATTAAAGTAATTGAATTATAATAAAGTAACTTTTTCTTTTACAAAATCAATTACACTATGATCTTTGTCAGTGCTCAAATGATGAATTCCATTAACACCAGACATAAAGCCAGGTTTTATTGATTTATTTAGTTTTTCATGAAAATTATGTTCATCTAAGTTAATAATTTCTGCCACTGATATTTCTTTACCATACTGATTAAATCCATATTTTTGCCTAACTCTAAAAATTTTTCCGTCTTCTAAAATAATGCCACCATTTCTACTATAATCAGACGAAAAAATAATGGGGTTTCTCGAATGTGAATTCCATTTTTTTGATAAGGGAGAATCTGCATAAAAAGCATGAAGTCTTGATGTATAATCTGAAGATTTATCATCACAAATGTTGGTTAATAACCACCAGTATGGTTTTTTATAAAATATTATAGAATCTACTGCGTTAACATTATCCATAATTTTATAAACAAATTTCCATTTATTAGGAAAGTGAATGCATTCATATAATCTAATTGATTTATCCTGCCTTGATTCCGGAACCATATATATTTTATCATTATATTTAAAAACAAATGGAAAAGATAGATGGAAATCTTCTTCAATAATATTTTTAGTGATTGGATTATTCTTCTCATCAAAAAGGATAGAAGATATAACGCCTTTTTTGTCTTTAAATGAATAATCTTCGACAAAAGTTGCAGTTGTTGATTTTTCTTTAAACATAAAAGGATCTGCTAAAAATCTACCTTTCGGATTTTTTACTATAGTTAAGTTTTTTAAATCTAATAATTGCCAATTATTTTTTTGGTACGCAATGTTCCAAACTTGTTTTTGGCGAAGAATTAATCTTCTAAAAGCTTTAGAAGTATAAAAAAATAAAATTTTCATAATGTAATGAACTGATATAGATAATTTTGGAACTTTAAATAACTGACTATTGCTTGTGTCTAACTTTTTAATAAATGGCAGTTCTCCACTACCATAAACATGCATAAATATTTTTTCTATGTATAAATAAGATATTTGTGATAGATTTATTCTGTTTTTAAGATAAGTGCTTTTAGTTGCAGTTTCACCTCTGAAAATTACATTACCGTCATCAAGCTTCTCACTACATATTTGAATTATAAACCCACTTTTTCTCTTTTCTAGATAGACTTCCCAAAACCCAGGGGGTCCACCTCTGTTCCATGTATTATCTCCATGGTGCAAGGATATTAAGCCATATTTTGAAACTTTTAATATATCACCTTTAAATATACCAGATCCATTTCCTCTTAAAATGAAGTCTAATTCCAAGTTTCTAATTCTTTCTATATCGGATTCAGAGTATTTAACAAAAAATTTCCTATAAAAAATTGGATTAAGATAGGAGATGCTACTAAAAAGATTGTCATTTAATTTTACATTTTTACTATCTAATGCATATTTAGAATCAAATTTTTTTGTAATGGCGTGTTCAATTTTTTCTGTAATATTAAAAAATGCAATACTTAAAAACCTAATTATTCCCTCATTGAATACCTTTGTTTTGATTCTTTTAAATCCTCTTTCTGGAGTAAATTTATTCTGCAGCAAAATAATATCGATTTTTTGATTTTTTTCAAGATCTGTAATGAGCTCAGCTAAAGAACTATTCATACTAAGAGAGTCTATTAATACCCCAATTTTTAAGTTTCTTTTATTTGTTGTGGAATTAATCATGATTTTTTTCGATAAATTGACTTTGAAAGTTAATGAAATTTTCTTTCAGATTTTAATTTTTTGTAATGTTCAATGTCTCTATACTTTATGATTTTTCCAGGATTTCCACCAACAATAGCATAAGCAGGTACATCTTTACAAACCAGGCATGATGCTTGTATTATTGCACCTTCTCCTATGGTTATTCCTCCTAATACTGTAACATTATTTCCAAACCATACATTATCGCCTATGATTACATCTTTATTTATAAAAGTATCATCGTAAGGTATTTTAGTACCACTATCATAGTTATGATTACTGGTAATAATTTCGCATCCATATCCAGAGTGAAAATTATCTCCAAAAGTAACCTTACCGAATCCTAAAATATGCATACCGTTGAAGTTAGGATTTTTGCCTAATATAGTATTTTGAGATAAAGATGTGCGGCCCCCAATATAAAGATCACCTTCATGTTTTAGGACTTTTTTAAGTTCCAAAAATCTATTAAGCCTATTTATAGTTTTTTCAATTAGAAAAAAAGTTTTTCTTAGCATAGTAAATACCAATTAAGGTTCCAAGTAATTGAATTACCCATGTTGCACAATATATCATAGCAGCATATTCAACGCCATTTTTTGTATATAATAAATTTAAAATAACATTTAATGTTGCAGCAACAATAGCAATATACAATAGATAAGACCTTTTTTCATAAATAATTAAAAATGGATTTATAGACCAATAAAGAGTTTGAAGAAGTCCTGCTATAATAAACCATTTACCAATATGAGAATTTATACCGTAATCAGATGGTAAGAAGATGTTTATTAAAAGCGGAAAGCACAAGTAGTACAAAAATGAAAAAAATACCATTCCGAAAGCAATAGATACTATTGCTATGATTATATCCCTGTCTATCACTTTATTCAAACTCATTTTTTTGAATAAATATGGTGAAAAAGTCAGTTGTAAAACGTTTCCTACAGCAGATACTCCAAACGACAGCTGAAAGAGTGCAGCATATGTTGCTAAATCAATTTTTGTAAGGAGAGAATTAATAATCAGTTTGTCTGCAGCTCCATATATTTGAGTAAATATACTATATAACATTAATGGAATTGAAAATTGAATAGCTTTTTTTGTATGAGATAAATCAAATGAAAAATCTTTTTTCTGTAATTTTATGAAAAATATAAATCCAATAAATATCGAGCTTATATAGCCAATCATATGAATACTTAAAACTGATATCAAATTCATATAACTTGAATTTGATAAAAACAATACACCAAAAATGGTGATTAAAAACACTATTAAATTAGATATAAAGAAGTGCCCGACATTTGCTTTTGATCTATATAAAGTGAGCAATAATGTATGTACTCCAAATAAGAAAGTATTTGTGAGAGCATATACAAATACAGAATAGTCTTGGAGATATAAAAAATTTTGCAACGGATTTTTAAAAATAAGACCTATGACTATTAATACTAACGTTGACAATAGTGAAAATAGTGATGCATTAATAATAAAATTAACAGCAGTATTTTTTAAGCTATCGTAAAAATTTTTAAGCAAGTATGTAGATAGAGCAAAGGCGATTAATGGAGAAGATAGACCTAAGATCACCTTATAGATTGAGTAATCAGCAAATTCAGTAATTGTTAAGTTTCGAGTTAAAATAGGTAATAGTATTATTGGTAATAAAACAACTATAATTTGAGATATACCATAGCCAAAAATTAGGTTAGTAATTTTTTTAAGTTTATTCATTATGATTGAATGATTGAATCACGCTTTACAAAAAGGACTAAGTAAATAAATACATCCCTAAAGTTTGTTAAAAAAATTGATTCTAGGTTTGCATAAATCAGAAAAGGTATAAGATAGTATATTGGAAAATAAAATATATCTTTTTTAACAAATCTATAAATTATCAAATAAAGCAATATAAATAATGAAAGCAGATTGTAGTGGTTCCAAAAATCCAAAAATGAATTATGTGTATATGTTAATAATTCTCCCTTAGCAACAAATAATGTACCTTCTGTGTAGCCAAAGAAAAAATTATCTAAGGTTAGTTGCTGAAAAAAAAGTATTTGAGCCACAATTCTTACTTCTTCTAAAACAGAATAATCGTCAATAGTTAAACCTGAATTAAATATTGGAGAGCTTGAAACAATAATAAATAATTGAACAATAATAAATAGTCCGATGAAAGCTAGGGGGTACTTTAATTTCCTTATCGTGTTAGGGGTATAATTATATATAGCTAAAAAAAACAGTACAGTTCCCATTAATATGCCCCCACGTCCTTGTTGAATGAAATTCAATAACAAATTAATTATAGATATTATGACTATTGATTTTTCTGCATTATTTTTATAAAAATAATTAAGAATCATATATGAGTATAATGTAGTGTTTAATGCTATTGGTATAGCGTTTGAACTTGACCCAACTAGAAAGTCTTCGTCAAAACCTGGACGATAAAAAAAATCTGGTATTACCGAAAAATACTTTACATAAAAAAGTATGTAAAAAAATATAAATAAAGTATTCATCGTATATTTCACATTAATTTTTTCATGTAAAAGTATTTTATAGCCTATAAAAGACATTGTAGGAAAAATAATATTAAATAGATTAAGCTGACCTTTTATTAGAAAAGTAAATGATCCTGAAATAATAATTAATAATGTAAAAAATGTAGCAACGGTATCATCCTTTTTTTGAAAGATAGGATTAAAAAAGAAGAAAAAAGAAATAATCCAGCAGAAACCAATAGTAGTATAATAGTAAAGAGATCTCAGCTCCATTGGAATAAAAGAAACAAGAGTAGGAGGTAATAAAAATAAGATAACAATTGCAAGAGGAATGATGGTTTTTGTTTGAACTTTCAATTGTATCCAGCAATTTTATTATAAACATCTTTAATTCTCATTTTTTGACTTTTGATTGAACAAAAACTACTATAGTTGGAATTCAAAAAATGAGAGACTTGATTAAATATTCCAGGTTTAAATTTAGTATCCATTCCATTATCTAATAATACATTTTCAATTTTGATTGAACCCTTTTTTTGAATCTGTAATTCTTCCATGGGCTTTAATATTAGTCTATTTCTTGTAGTTAAAATCTCAATACTCCAACTTCCTCCAGATAGCCAATTAGAGTGATAGCTAAAAGGTATGTTATTATGAGAAATACCTGAACCAATAAAAATACTTCCAGCAGGATGCCATGAGATTTTAGATTTTCCTAAAATCATTGGGTTTAATATTTTCGGTTCTCCTATTAAGAAAAATATTGTATCTAAAACATGAGAAGAGTTTGCAATAACCCATTTATTAACAATTTCGTCAGGATAATTATCAGGATTAATATTATGTATCCATTCTGTAAATTCACAATGAGCGCTTAAAATTCCTCCATCTTTATTAATTATTTCTTTTGTTTTTTCAATTGATGAATAAAATCTTCGATTATAAGCAATATAAATTTCTGATTTTTCCCTATCTGCATTCTTACAAATTTCATCTAATTCAGAAAAGTTTACACTTCCAGGTTTTTCAATTAATATATTTTTTATTCCTTTTGAAATAAGATCAATTGTTGTGTCTTTTAAATATTCAACATTAACAGTATTTATTGCATGAGAATAGGTGTCCAAGCCTTTTTTCATTAAAAAGCTTTTAAGACCACCACTGTCTACTGGTAAAGATAGTTCTTTTTGAAAATTTTTACAGCTGGCAACTGTATTCCCAGTAACATGAAAATCAATTTTTAAGTGTTTTAGAACTTTGGCATATTCTCGTGCCATATATCCGCTTCCAACTAACAATACTTTGATATTATTTTCTAAGTTATTGGACATAAGGTTTCTGATGAATGTTTAATATTGATTTTACTGTTAAATGCTTTGAATAAAGCCGTATGAGCCAATACAGTTTGCTCTAATTGCGTTAATCCGCATTTATTTTTAAAAATATCTTCGACAATAATATGCGTTAGGCTGCTTGAAGGAATAATTATGAAATCATTTTTAGTTTTTTCACTATTAGTAGAAGTCAATAATTCACCCTTTCCTTGATCAAGTAAAAATTCTCTATTACCTTGTTTGATATTAATAGTTATATCTCCTTTATATTCTAAATCTGAAATTATATTTATAATATCACCTTTTCCATTGCACAGCTTTATTTCTCCATAGAATTCTTTATAAATAGAACCTCTTTTATTCCCATTTTTAAATAAATGAAGATTACACTTTTTTAATTTGACCACGTCCTCATTCAAAAGGTATTGAAATATATCGATATAATGTATTGCATTACAACCTAATCCAAAAGGTCCACCATGAACATCTATACTCACTTTTTCGTTTTTTTGATTTAATTGTTTTTTAATGTTGTTGTATGCTTTAAAATATCTATTAACAAAATTGCAATATATTACAGCTTTAGCCTCATTAATCATTTTTATAATTACATTAAACTGTTTTTCTGATTGAAATACAACCTTCTCAAGTAAAATTTTTTTATATCCAAGATTAATTAAAGATTTTACAATCTCAAATCTTGGATTGGATGAAGTTGCAACTATAGCAATATCTAAAATTGGCAGATGATTAATATTTTTATGCCATATAAAATCATTTCTTCTGCTATTAATAAGATTTAGATTTTTTTCAATATTATCAGAATAAGGCTCTAGGATATGTATTTCATAATCATTTTCTCTATTAAGAAAAGATTGAGCATGTCTACAGCCCATAGAACCAAACCCTACAATTAATATTTTTCTTTTAACCAATTTTTATTCCAAATTTTTTTTCAATAAATTTGCAATCTTCCAATCATACGCCGTATCTATATCAATAGAGTAAATTGGATTATCAATTTTATATTTAATAATTTTATTAAATTTATTGAACCCTTTTTTCTTAAGAGAGAGAGTATTTATAACATAGATTGATCCGTTAATTTCCCATACTTTTGGACAGTCTTGATATCGATTATAACCACTTTTTTTGCTTTTATGAAGAAAACCATGCTCATTTTCTTCATAAAGGGTAAAATATGGATTAGATTTTGATTCTTTAACTGATACAACCATATCAATTTTTTTAGAAATTTTTTTAATAGCATCATTAATGTGTTCTGTTTTTCTGAAAGGAGATGTTGGCTGTAATAAGATAATAATATCTGGCTTATATTGATTTTTCTCATACCACTGTAAGGCATGTACTAGGACAGACTCTGTTGATGAATTATCCTTTGCTAATTCTTTTGGTCTCATAAAGGGTACATGCAACCCTGATTTTTCGACGATTGATTTAATTTTATTTGAGTCCGTGCTCACACATATTTCGCTATCATTAAAAATTTCTCTCGCCACATCTATAGAATGCATTATTAGTGGTTTACCATCCAATAATTTTAAATTTTTATCAGGCAATCTTTTTGATCCAGCTCTTGCTGGTATTATTACTAATTTCTTCATAAGTCTAGGTTTCTAATATCCTCATTAGCCTGTTTGTAGTCATCAATTGAGCCAATATCCATCCAATAGTCATGAGTTGGGTATGAAATTACTTTATATTTTTTCTTGATAAGTTTTTGTACTAAATCAGTTGCATTATAGTGTTTATTTTTTGGTATTTCAGAAATGATAGATTTTTTTAATAAATATATTCCTGCATTACAAAAGTGAGTATAATTAGGTTTTTCATCAAGAGATACAATACTATTATCACTTGTTTTGATAGATGTTACTCCATATGGAATATCTACTGAATAGGGAATGGTTATCATAGATAAATCTGCATTTTTATTTTCAAAATCTATAAAAAATTGTTCGTAATCTATTTTTGTTATAACATCAGAATTAGTAATCAATATATAGTCATTTTTAATTTTGTTAATTTGCGAAACAGCGCCTATTGTACCCATCTTAAATTTTTCATAGATAAATTTAAGATTAAATATTTTTTTTGCATGATTAGAGTAAATATCATTTAAATGATTTTTTATTTGATCGCCCATATGATTTAGGCAAAAATAATAGTTGGTAATTCCAAATTTTGATAATCTATCTATATTATGTTGAATAGATGATTTATCTCCGACTTTGAGAAGCGGTTTTGGAATTTTATCAGTTAATGGTTTTAATCTAGATCCTAATCCACCAGCCATCAATACAGCGTCTACTGGTAAGTAGCTAATGTCAGTTCTAAAATTTATTACATCAATTATTTGATTTTTATCATTTAAAACAGGTATAATTTGAAATTCTTTTCGTAAAGATGCTATCAGATTAATCGAATAGTTTGGTATACTAATATATGCCGGTTTATCATTTGCAAATTTTAAAACTGAATCATTTATTGTTAGACCAGAAATCAAACCCCTCCTTAGATCTCCGTCCGTCAAGCTACCAACGAGTTTATTTTTATTATCTACTAAGAATAGAACTTTATCCATGTTTAAGCTGTTTAACTTTTCTAAACCTTCTTTTGCTAGGATATTTGAAGAAGCGATATGTTTTTTATGCATCATAATTTTTTTAAAGTTTCTAAAATTTTTTCTGCTGTATTTTTTTTAAAGAAAATATTTTTACCTGAAAATTCACCTAACTTTTTAACATATCTATATTTTTTTAAAATTTCTTTTTTTGAAAATGAAACATCAAAAACATTTTTATTTTTTAATCTACCTTTTTGCCTGTTGCCAACATTAATAACATATTTTTTAAATGAAGCAGATTCCAGAATGCCGCTCGAAGTATTACCAATCATCATTGAGCAATGATACATAGCAGAGAAATAATTTTCACGACCAAAATTTTCGACTAAAGATATTTTGTCAGGAAGCAATGCTGCTAATTTAATCATAGATTTTCTATACATATCACCTGCAGCATC
>MDTD01185072.1_pt1 | contig 15903 bp, 6 predicted proteins | sample 811221 | NCBI WGS metagenome assembly MDTD01 (sample SAMN05326646, study PRJNA326480) | marine metagenome | isolation source: seawater | place: Pacific Ocean: South West | collected 2011
CAGCTGCCGCCACAACCATCGTCGCCACAAACCTTACCATCGCATTGGGCAACACAAATCAGTTCGCACTGACCGTCAGCATTGCATGTCGCTTCTTGTCCACACGTTCCACAGCTACCGCCGCAACCATCGTCACCACAGTCCTTGTCGACGCAAGCAGGGACACACTCATCTTGGCACTGGCCTTGGGCATTACAGCTTTGTCCATCGTCACAGCTTCCGCAGCTTCCGCCACAACCATCATCACCACAGACTTTACCATCGCATTGGGCGTCACAGACGGCTTCGCATGCACCGATGTCGTTACACACCTCACCTTGCTCGCAACCACCACAGCTTCCACCGCAACCATCGTCACCACAGGTTTTGTTGACGCAGTCAGGAACACAGACCGCAGGACATGCCAGTGGGAATGTCCCCGAGGGGTCGGCGCCGTTTTGATTGCAATCGTAGTACTTGGCTTGGTTGTTCCAACCACAGTTGTTGCAATTGAGTGTCTTCAACTCTCCTTCGTCACAGTAGTTGAGTTCATTGCCATCACAACATCCCTCGTAGGATAGGCCCCCACAAGGATCGACGGGCATCTCGCATTGGCCGCCGTTGCATACCTCTTCACCCTGGCACGAGCCACACGAGCCACCGCAACCGTCAGCACCACATTCCTTGCCGTTGCACGCAGGCACGCAGGCTTCACATTGACCAGACGCGTTACACGTGTCGGAGCCGTTGCATGTACCGCAGCTTCCACCGCATCCATCATCTCCGCAGACCTTGCCCTGACAGTCAGCCTCACAGGCATCACAACTGATTGGATTGTTGCCCGAAGGATCTTCACCATTGCCCCCACAGTTGTAGAAGCCGTTACCGGCGTCCCATCCACAACCATTGTTGCAATTACCGCCCTTGACGGCGTTGCCCTCGCAATATTTGAGCGTGTTGCCATCGCAACATCCTTCGTACGTGATGTCACCACAGCCTGCAGGTGGCGGATTATCGGGACCGGCAGGACAGCTGCCGCAATTGTTGCAGTCGCAAAGCCACTCCGGACCCCAACAGACAGATTCGGAAATACCATTCGGTTTGCACTCTCCATCGTAGCCATTCGCCGGTGCGTCGCACGTATTGCCCGAGCAAGTTCCATCGGCAACCCAAGGACCTGGCGATAGATTCGGAATGGTTCGCGTAATGCAGTGAATTGCGCCAGACCAAAAGGAAAGAGTCGTGGCGTCGATCCAGATGTGCTCGTAGTCGGGCATGATCTCTTCCCACTTCGCCTGAGCCTCATCTCGACTTGCTTCCCAGTCGGCATATTCGGTCGCCGGCCATAGGTTCAGACCGTTGATGAAGGTCGAGTTGATGTAGGTGAACGGAACCCATCCCTCGTTGGTATTTCTATGGCCAGGCATGATCAGCCGGTGAACCTTGAATTTGGTGCCGTCTGGCTTGACGTAACTCTCCAAGAACTCTGCGGTCTCGTTCAAGAGTGCTGCATTTTCCTGCTGCTTCGTTCCCCCTTGAAAGGGTGCCTTGTACTCACCGACTAATAGCGTGTTGTCGTCGATAACCTTGAAGTACATGTCGAGGTGACCAGTGCCGTCGTCCGTAACAGAGTGCGTAATCAACGTTTCTTTGCAGCCCGCATAATCCTTCCACTGCTTCTGCAGTTCCTTCGCCATGGCATGATTCTGTACCTGAGCAATGTTTACGTACTGATTGCCACCGTTGGCCCAAGAGGGAGCACCACCTGTCGCCTTATCACAGCCCGTGATTTCGCAACTCATATTCCAGAGTTGGCGTGTTCCAGTGAAGCAAACCCCATCGCTTGTCGCCATGAAGGTACCACCCTCAGTGCTTACCGGCATGCGATAGGTATCGGCATTTGCTCCCATGCCGAACGTCTGCAGCGTTCGTCCAAGCGTGGTTGGTACCCCGTCATCGTAGGGGCGCTGATGATAGTAACGGAAATCTGCGAATGCCATCGTATTCGTCGCCGTATCGATCAGCGGTAAGGGGCCTGAATCGATGAACCAGATCGAGTCAATATTGGTCTCAAGGAACCGAAACTTAGAGTTCAACACATTTTGACTGATGCCGTTTTGCTGAAATGCGTTTTTAAGAACGTTGGTTCCGCCTGAATCGGTAACGAACCAGACTTCAGCCACAGTGGCCGCATTTTTCGCAATGCTCACCACCGTGTCGAACGACGAGGAGTTCACGTAGCCCTTTGGCCAGGACATCACGATTGACTTCATCGGTTCCCACTCGACCATCGGTCGCACCGTTGCAATGTTCGCAGGAGGCTCTGTGATGGCGTAAAGCTGAGGCGAATACCAACGAATATCGTCATTTGCGTCAGCCTTTAAAGACTTCACGTAGGGCTTCTTTCGGACCGCCATGAGGTACGGGCTGTCAGGGTCGTACACGTAATCAAACGGACGTCCCTCCGCATCGCGTCCCAAAGGAGCCTCTTCATCGACCGACTCGACGACCTCAATTTCAGGCTGGCTCATATTCTGTCCCGGTTCCTGATCACAGGCCGTTACATTCGACCAAATCAACAGACACAGACATGAAAGAAGGAATCCCAATCGACGGTTCACAAGCGATCTCCTTGACCGAACAACACTACGAGGAGATGGAAGGCTAAGGGGCGCCACACGAATGGGTCAAGGAGGAGGTGAATTCACGGGTATCCAAAGAGGTGCAGTAAACGATTTCATAAACACGAACGCCCACCTTCTTGATTGCAAAGCTGTGACTATGCCACCATGCGCGCCATGAAAAATCTCACACCCCTCTTTCTTTCTCTTGCTCTCACCTTAGGCTGCGCTTCGGATTCAACGGAACCCGCGCCAAGCGATGCTGGTACACCGACAGTCGATGCAACGACGAGCGATGCATCGAGTGATACAGTGGCTCAAGACACGACGGAACCTCCAAAGGAAGATACGTCCGGTCAGGACTCACAGGTTAACGATGCAGGGGCTGTAGACACGTCTCTTCCCGATGGATCGTCGGAGGACGTCAGTGCTCCGGATGTATCTGAACCAGACGCCCCGGCTCCCATCGAACTACCGGACGAGAAGCCTCCGATCGACAAAACGTACGAAACGTTTATCGGGGATTGGGAGATGAAGCCCGGTAAAGAAGTCACAAAGTGCACGCTCAAGCGCCTCGAAAACGTCGATCCTATCTACGTCACCGGGATAAAGACCAAACTTGCCAAGGGCTCTCACCATCTCATCGTCTACAAGTCGGAGGAGACCGAGGAGCAACCTGTTCCCTTCGACTGCATACCCTTCACGGAAGGTCTTATCGGTGGAACATTCCCCATGATCATTAGCCAGATTCCTGAGGAACACCTTGAGTTTCCTAACGGCATCGCAATGAAGCTCGAGCCCAACCAGATGATTCGCATCGAAGCTCACTTCCTAAATTACTTCCCAGAGAAGATCACGGCCCACGCGGATGTAACGTTCGAGACCATCAAAAAGGAAGACATGGTCGCCGAAGCCAATATGCTCTTCTACGGAACACCTGACTTCACTGTAAAAGCCAACGCCATCACGCAGACTCCTTGGCACCGATTGACCCAATGGGAGAACACAAACGTGTTTGCCCTCACTGGACATACCCATGCACTGGGGACAAACGTTGAAGTTTACATGACTTCGGAAGAGGAAGACGACGGCGATGAGATCTACCCTCTCGATGAACCCTTTGAATGGGCGGAGGCACCTCTCATTCAGTATGATCCGCCTCTATCCTTCGGGAAAGGCAACGGGTTCCGCTACCGGTGTACGTGGGATAACCCCACCGATAAGAACGTCGTTTTTGGTGAAAGTGCGAACGCAGAAATGTGCTTTTTCTGGGCGTACTACTACCCGAGTCAAGGATACCGCTTGTGTGTGAATGCGGGACAGTACGGCGAAGACTTCGGAATCGACCAGATTTGCTGCCCTGGAAGCCCTCTATGCGGCCTCATCGACAATTTCCTGTAGTGGCCGGTTAGGGATTCGCACCGTCCGCGATCCACTGACGCACCATCTTGATCCTGCAATCTGGATCCATCGGTTCTTGAGCTCCGAGAGGCATGAGTTGCCCCGCATCTCCCGGCCCCTCCAGCTTCTGAACGAAGTATGAGGCATCCGGGTCGCCGGGAACGACAAGGATTTGGTTGTTTGCAGCCGCTGCTGATGCGTGGGCTGGTACGTTGACGAGAGCAGCGTGTGTATCGCCAGTAAGGTCCAAACCTCCGGCCTTCCCGCTTCCATGGCAGCTGCTGAAGTTGCATGATTTAGAGAAGTAGTTCTCATTCAGACTCGCCAGCGTTGGCTCGATGTTGCACGTCGGGACATCTGCTTCAACCACATCACCCACCGGGCCGACATCGGATACTCCCGCATCGTTGTCACCAGTGGGTGCTTCGTCGCCACATGCGACCAGGGAGAACACGAACAGCGCAGACAGAACGAGGCGAACCTGCTTCTTCATAGAAACCTCACGATGGGGTGGACGTTGGGATAGGCATACCTGAATAGCTCGCTGAGAGCCAGTCGAAGAATGCGTTCTGATGCGGTTGTACCCATTCACTCATTCGGTTAACCTGCGGCCCTTAGAAGGAGTTCTCATGAAAGTGTTGTCTGGTTGTAGCACCCTTATTGTCTATCTCTCACTCACTATGTTCGCTTTAACAGCGTGCCAGGAAGACGAGGGCGTGACTCCCACACCTGATGTGGTTATCGACGTCGTGCAAACTGAATGCGACTATGACGCTCAATGCGAAGGCATGGAGTTAGGCTCATGCCAGATTGCCCGATGTGTTTCGGGGACCTGTACAGCGGTACAAGATCACCTGTGGGCACCTTGCGACCGTGACGACCTTGGTGTCTGTGAACGCGGTGGCTGTAATGAAAGCGGAACATGTGTAGCAATCGGCGCTGAGGACGGAACTGTATGCCAAAACAGCGACTGGGATGTTTGTGTCGGCTACACCTGCCAAAACGGTTCGTGCAAGGAAATGGCCCAACTGGACTGCAACGACAACAACCCGTGCACTGATGACCTTTGTAAGGCAGACGAAGGTGGATGCGTCTACCAAAACAATGCATCCGACTGTGACGACGGAAACCCCTGCACCGGCGGTGACTTGTGCAGTGATGGCCTCTGCCTCGGTCCTGACAACCTATGTCAATGCACGAATGACGCCGACTGCGACGCCTATGACGATGGCGACAAGTGCAACGGCGTGATGGTCTGTGACGTCCCGAATAAACTCTGCGTACCGCTGGAAGACTCAGCAGTGACCTGTGACACGAGCAACGATCCTGCATGCCAAACCACGGCTTGCAACCCAGCGACGGGTCAATGCGAACTGAGTAACAGCGAAGACTACACGGCATGTGATGACGGAGATGCATGCACAGGCTGTGCACCTGGTGACAGCGACTGTAGCCAATTCGATTACTGTTCGGCAGGACAATGCGCCTCAGGACTTGGGAAGCCTTGTGAGTGTGAGGTGAGTGAAGATTGCCTTCCATTAGACGACGACAACATCTGCAATGGCGGTTGGGTATGTAACGAAGGCACCTGCGAAATCGATCCTAACACCGTTGTCGACTGCAGCGGACAAGAAGCCCCTGTATGCGGAGCTATCGCTTGCAACCCGAACACAGGTGCTTGCGAAGTCGTCGATGGCGAAAACGGTGTCGCTTGTGACGATGGAAACGTCTGCACTGATGGCGACAGCTGCATGGATGGAGAATGCGCTGCTGGCGAGACCAACGTCTGCGGATGCGAAGCCAATGAGGACTGTGGACAATTCGATGACGGTGACGCCTGTAACGGTGTGTGGACATGCCAAGAGGGAAGCTGTGCATTCGATGACACAACGATTCTCGGAGACTCCGATGGAGATGGAGTCTGTGACGATGCGGACATGTGCAACGGTGACGATGCCTCCGGTGACAGCGACTCTGACATGACATGCGACGACCTCGACGCTTGCGACGATGACGCGGCGAAGACAGAGGAAGGCGCCTGTGGATGTGGGGTTGCGGACACTGACACGGACGATGACGGAACAGCCGACTGCAACGACGCATGTATCGATGATGTGAATAAGACCGAAGCCGGAGAGTGCGGATGTGGCGTCGCGGATACGGACACGGACGATGACGGAACAGCCGACTGCAACGACGCGTGCATCGATGATGTGAATAAGACCGAAGCCGGACAGTGCGGATGTGGTGTCGCGGATACAGACACGGACGATGACGGAACAGCCGACTGCAACGATGCATGCATCGATGACGTGAATAAGACCGAAGAGGGCATCTGCGGATGCGGCGTCCAAGATATCGACACGGATGAAGACGGGACAGCCGACTGTAATGACGCGTGCCCGAGTGATGTGAACAAAACGGAAGAAGGTGTTTGTGGATGCGGTATTCCCGAGACCGACACCGACAGTGACCTCACTCCCGATTGCACGGACCAGTGCCCATCGGACACGAACAAAATTGCTCCTGGAAACTGCGGATGCGGTGTTGAGGAAACACCAGACTGCCTCTAGGCGACGATGACTCCGTAGCGTCTCCTCGTCGGGATGCGACTGGTATTACAATGTCTTAAGATTCGTGTGCTGCGTCACGCTAAGCATGGCATAGAGAGTTGTGTTTGTTCTCTGCTCGAGAACCCGATAAAATCTCGGCTAAATTAGTTTCAATTTTCTTTGAATAAAGGGCTTACGTGATCCGTCTAGGATCGCTGTCGGGTGCAAAACGCGCCCACAGGAGCCGAAAAACTATGATCAAGAAGACCTTCATAATCGCCTGCATGCTCATCCTCGTCCCCTTAGCGGGTGCAACGACGGCTCATGCCCAGCAGGCAGGAGATGTCGATGAGAACGGTTGGGTGTGGGTTCCCGCTCATCTCAACGAGACGGGTCAGATGATCGAGGGCTTCTACCGCCAACCAACCCGCGATGGGTTTGTTTGGGTCGACCCCTACGTGGATGACGAAGGTGTACACATCCCGGGCCACTGGGAGCCTCAAACGGAGACTCCCGACGACCACGTGTATGTGGAAGGGCACCGGGGCGATGATGCACGGTACAACAACGGATACTGGCGAAGCGACACGTACGAAGAGCACTCGTGGATGGACGGGTATTATGACGATCAGGGTACATGGACGAGCGGGCATTGGCTGCCTCTCGAAGAACGAGACGGCTATGTATGGGTGCCCGGCCATGTCGATGAAAACGAGTATTGGATCCCCGGGCACTGGCGCCTTGAAGCTCGAGACGGCCACTCATGGGTGGACGGGTATTACGCAGACGATAGCTGGTACTCGGGATACTGGGAGCCAAGCATCACACGTGCTGGATACATCTGGGTTCCTGGCTACGTATTGGGTGGTGCTTGGAACCTTGGTTACTGGCGCCTAGCATACCGTGATGGCTACTCCTGGGTTCCTGGCCACTGGAGCTATGGACGCTGGGTACACGGAACTTGGTACGCTGGAAATTGGCGGTGGACGCGACATCACCGACGAAGCCGATATGCCCGCTACCATCACCGACATGGACATCGATACAGCCGGAAGCACCGGCGCGTACGAAAAGCTCGATACGTGGCTACCAAGCACCATGGAAAGGTGAAGGCTAAGCCTGTCGCAGCATCGCACAAACAGCGAGCCTTCTCCAAGAGGCGACGACCAGCAGCTGGCTTTCGATCGGTACCGCGCGTCAAGCATCCCCATCCGGTCGCTCCCAAGATGGGAGGACGGGTTAGGGCGACACCGAATCGCGGTATTCGAGTACGACAGCCTCGCCGTAACGTAGAGGTACGTCGAAGAGCTCATAGCCAGCCTCGGATGACTCCACGTCCAGCCACGAATCCGAGATTCAGGCCTGGAGCGCGTGCTCGTACCCCAAAACCGAGCCACTTCGGGCGACGTGCGATGCAGCCGCGTAAAGCACCGTCGATGGGTCGGATCCGGGGCCCTGCTCCGCGGGTGAAGCGCCCTGGTGCTCCGAGCCCCCGCGTGAGAGCACCCCATCACCGAGTAAAACGGACACGTAGCGTGACTCCACGTCGAACTGTCACGCCACGTCGTCCCGCAGCAACACGACGCACGCCTTCGCGAGTTAAACGTTCGAACTTCAAGCGTCGGACGGTCGCGCCTACGAAAAGACGTAGTGGTCGCCGTTCGTTCAGCAATGGTAATCGTGGTCGTTCGAAGCCCACGCGTTCGAAGCCCGCGCGTTCGAAGCGAAGCGGACGACGCTAGGTTTTCCTCAGATGACTCATTTGGCGCTGGTCGTAGGTACCCCATGGGAGTTATGAACTCCCCATGGATAAGGTGTCTCACAACACTGAAATCGAACTCAGGCTGAAGGCTTTTGAAGCCACCCTCTTGGATAATGACGTCCATGAACTGCTCGATGGAGTTGAGGCCCTAGACTTTCTGGAATGTGAGATTCCTGAGGTTTATGCGCTGCGTGGCTTTCATGAAGGCTTTTCAGGTGTTCATAAAGATCTGTGGACACACACCCTGAAGGTTATTCAAGCAATGCCTCAAAGGCTTGAACTGCGATGGGCTGCCCTCTTGCACGATGTTGGCAAAGTCCCAACACGCGAGCTTAAAGAGGGTAACAAGGTCACGTTCTGGCATCATGAGAAGGTCGGTGGTCAGATTGCACGCGCGATAGGCGACCGGCTTGGTTGGTCTAAAGAAAAGACCACCCATATCGCCTTCATCGTCGAACATCATGGCCGCTTTAATGCCTACCAGGAGAGTTGGACCGATAAAGCAATACGCCGACTGATTCGCGATGCAGGACCATATTTGGATGATTTAATGACCTTTTCTTCTGGGGACCTCACGACCGAAAACCCGAAGAAGGCCAGGCGCGCCAAACGACAAGATGCCTCATTAAGGCAGCGGATTAAGTCTCTTTCTGCGCCATCACGAAAATTACCCCGGGGAATGGGAGATCGGGTCATCGAAGCCTTTAATATCAAACGAGGACCCGAGGTTCGGGCCGCGATGGATTGGCTTCAAGAAGAAGTCAGTGCGGAAAGGCTAGCGCCTGATCTCGAATTTGATCAGTACATCGACGCACTTCGCGACTCGCAGGAGCATTGGTACGCACGACCGAGCTCGAAAGATTGCTCTTAGAAGGGATAGAGGAAGCCAAAGTGAACGGCAGTACGATCCTCTGTTCGCTCGCATAGAGGCGAGCCAGCCTCAATGGATGAAGCAACATAAGATTGGCAGCGAAGATCACCAATGACAGCTCCCCAATCGAGGCGGACAGGGATTTGGTTCATCAACAGATAACGCAGTCCAAGTCCGGCAGAAAAACGGAAGCTCTTCGGATAAACCTGGTCGTGGGTGGCAGCAAGAGCTCCCCAATCGAAGAAACTAACCATCCACACGCCAGCCTTTTCAATCACCGGGATACGCAACTCAAGCGAGCCGTTAATTAGAATATTTCCGCCATAATCGAATCCAGCCAAAGCAGAGGTAGCTAAAAGGCTGCCATCCTCTGCGTAGCGCCCAACTGCATCGTCAGCAAACCCACGCATACCGTTGGAGTTTCCTAGCGTGTAGCGCTCTTGAGTTGGTAAGGGTGCATCTTCATCTGCGTCCGACCCGCCGTAGCGTGCAAAAAGAGCCAAAATGAAACCCGGGGGTATCTTTTGAGCGACCTTCGCCGTGACGTCCCATTTAAGGAAATTGCGGCTGATCACACGACTTCCCTCAAGCTCGTTATCTACGATGTAACTCAAGGCCGTCGATACTGCGAATCCCGTCGTTGGATGGAGTGGATTATCCGTATTATCCCACCTCCATCGAAGGGTTGTCCTCAAGAACGGTTCGTAGGAGCCGCTTGTAGGATCGAAGATATTCTCGGTGTCAGGCTCTTCAAAGCGCAGAAGTCCTCCGGCGACCTCGGCGCTGATCGCCATCTCCTTGCGTATGGGATAAGTCAGCGTCGTACCCAAACTATATTCACTGAAATCCTTCACCTCACTAACACGGTCGGCGTATATCAGCCGTGTATTCAGTTCCAGCGTAAGGTCCGTATTGAATGCTCGTCTTATCGTCCACCTCGGACGCGTCTGGAAAAGGCGTAATGGTGTTGTTGTCGAAAACCCATACTCCAAAGGCACCTTGAGTTCCTGACCTCGCCCTAGGAAGTTTTGGTCCAGATAGCCAAGCTCCATGACCAAGAGCACGTCAGGAATCGTCAGAAAATAGGGTTTTGATTGCCCGCTCGTGGCTCGATCCGTTGCAGTGATAGATTGCCCCATTCCTGATCCAACCAACATCGGTACCTTACCCAGGTTAGCCCTATCGATCGTTCGAAAGCCTCCCGCCAGGTCGACAAACCGAGAAGGGGATTCCTCCACCGACACCATCAACGCAATTTGCTCTCGCGGCGGATTTTCATCTAATCCGATCGGTGTCACGCGTACCGAATTGAAAATACCGGTATTTCTCAGCTTACGAGCTGCATCCTGAATTTCAGTCTGAATGTAAGGGCTTCCTCGCTTGGGAAAGTCGCGGGTTAGTACCGAGGGATCAGTTCGATAATTACCTCGCCAGAAAAGCTCTCCCACTTCGACTTTGGGGCCTGGTGTTACTCGAAAGAAAACATCTACGTCTTGAGACATCACGCGATTTGGGTCGCATAAATCAAGAGGCTCCGGACGCCTCGCATCACACATCACCACAACCTTGACCGCATAGTGACCCAAGCGTTGATAATGCTGCTCAACCTCTTTCAGGTCGCGATTAAGGTAAAATGACCCGTACGGAGACCCCTCTCTAAGCACCAAGTTGAGAGGTTTGAGATCTTGAGTTTTCCCCTCTTCCTGAAGCTGCACCAACGAGACTTTGGAGCGTGGTCCTTCGTCCGCATGGATGGTCAGGTAAACAACCGTTTCACCCTCTCGTTTACGAACCTGAAACCCCCTGTCTCGGTAGGTGTAGGTCCAAACCAACCACTCACCATCGCGATGAAATCTTCGTGTTGGGGACGTGTCATTACTCTCGCCCTGCCAGCGAAATCGGAAGTTATAGAAACCACGCTGCTTGTAGAAGTCCATCAAACGCGCCAGGTCAGCAAACACCTTCCCTGTAGAGAGAAATCCGGTCTCCGTAACATCATCACTCTTCGTACTGACCACGTCTCTGAGCACACTCGAATCAAAGCTCTTTAGGCCGCGAAAATCGATGCCTTGAATACGTCGGCGTCGATTTTCGGTGATGTAGTAGTCAATAAGCCCCAGTACGGGTTGCTGACCCGAGGCCTCCTCTAGACGCCGATGCTCCATCACGACATCCGCAAAGAGATACCCCTGGGACTCAAGCACGCGATGTATGGCGGAGACACCTCGAGACGCTTCTTCGATTTCGAAATCGCCGGAGTTTCCAAACCCAAGGGGTACGCGCCAATCTCTAAAGAGAGACCGAACATAGGTCCTTCCACCTTTCACCGGTCTGTCGCCTTTCACTGGATCCGTTTCACGGAAACTTGGCTCCAGGAGGTCTTCCGAACGTCCCGCCTGCGGCCTCTTCCATACACGAACAAGCCAACATTTGTCCGTGCTAACACTGGCCTCTAAAACCAATGGTTCGCCACGTGGACGTATCTCGACCAAGGGTCTCACGAAGCCTATCGATTGAAACCACTGAGTGAGCTTCTGAGTCACACGCCGAAGACGACGCTTTGTAATCACATCTCCCGTGCTAATATCCATCAAATCGATGATGTCGCCACTCTCCACTCTGGGACACTGCAAATCTCCCGGATGCTTGGTCGGTAAATGGCGTGCTTCAATTCGGCGTATCCGCCGACGCTCCATCTCCAAGAGTTCGATCGTAATGTCCACATCAGTCGCCGTCACGGGCTCGACCTTGAAACGAATGCCACAACGCTTCTTATCGCTCTTTGGACCACAATTATTAGCGGCTAAGCGAAGACCTTCCTTGAGATATAGATCTCGAATGGAACGTGCTTGATTTCGAACACGTTCATGAGCGAGCGGGTCATCCGGATTGATATTCAGAATTGTCCCAGAACGGAGGAAAATCCGTTTCTTGATTTCCCGTTTATGAAGACTTCGATTCCCCTCAATCATGACCTTTCTGACGAACGTATTGGAACACAGCCCAAGTCCCACCTCGATTCCAGACGCTGAAGAGGCGCAAAAAGGAACCACTCGTTGAACGTAACCGGTCTCTTTCAAACGTTTATATGCACGCTCAAGCAGGTCCTTGGTCAACGTTTCACCAGCTTTCAGGCCGGCTAAGGATAGGAGCGCTTGTCGGCGTCCCTCCACATTACACAATGCAGGAGGACACTCAGTAATTGCTACGTCTGATATGACCTTTCCAAGACAAGTTTGGTTACGTGCATTCCACGCTTCTTCGGATTCCATGCACGCGGGAGATGCAGCGTAAGCTGTCATTGCGCCCCCCACGAGCAGTGCAAGAGATGCGGCACCAAGTAGCCATCTTGTAAGCCTTGGAATCATTAAGTCCTAATCCACCACATAACGATACTTAATCCGAGCCTCATAGGTCTCTTCGTTGGAAGTTGTTGTTGTACCCGTTTGTCTATCAACGTTGCCTTCAAGAACAACAGAATCACTCAGATGTAATTGGAATCGGGCACTAAGCCGCGTCGAGGCTCCGGATTCGCCCTCAGCACGGGCCTGAAGACTGGCATAGCGTCCAAGCCTGGTAAGAATTTCAGACGCCCAATCTCCTTGGGAGTCCAACCCTACATTCACAGACTCAACAAAGGGAGATGCCAACAATTCCTTGAGGTAGGTGCCCACTGGAACGTTGAACTGGTAATCGTCGCGAGCCAGAGCGGAGTTGCTAACAGGTTTACCAGTCAGCAGAAGACTTTGGAGATCGCCCTCATCGAATCCCCCAGGGCTTCCCGTCAACTCGATTTCCAATTCGTCTGGCAAAGAGCCGGTGATGTTGACCGTCAGAGTCACACTCTTTTCTTCGACTTCTTCGCCTTCGGTTCCAGTGCTCTCCAGGTACTCAATTTCGGCTTGAGCACGAATGTCAATACGAGGCTTTGCCGCTTCGCCATTGAAGTCTAAATAGCCATGTTGAACCTCGAATTCGCGACTCAAAATGTCGTAGGTAACGGTTCCGCCCTGGGCTAAATCAATCCGATTGAACACAAGCGGTTTGTCCAACGTTCCCTGAACCCGCAAGTCTAAGCGAGCGTCCAAGTCTGCAGCACCAAGAGCGAAGGAGCTACTGACATTGAGATTGTGAGATGTTGTCCGTACGCCTAGGTCCATGACCAATGCCTTGAGCCAAGGCACTCGCTCCGTAATAGGCTGACTGAATTCCTCCAATTGACTACCCGTAACCGCTCCAAGGACCTTCGCAAGCTGGTCGAAACTCTTGTAATAGGTGCCATCTGTAATCTCGACCTCACCACCAATGGACATACGCCGCATTCGCTCATCGGAGAAGTCGGTAGCGCTCAATCTTAAGTCAGGGTTAAACGTGACGTTATACTCGCCTGGACTGGCCCAGAAGATGTCTGTACCGACGAGATCGAGTGCGATCGTGTCCAAGCTAAAGTTTACGAGGTCGATGGAACCGGCCACCTGAAAGGAACCCTCGTCGATTGCCCCTTTCAACCCTCTTCCCTCAGGCAGAACAACCCTCTGTTGTCCAGTCACATCACCGGGCTTTAGCTCAAAGATTGAGCCGTTCTTCACCGTAAGGGTCCGGCCCATACCGCGGGGGATAAGCCTCAACTTCTCGGACTCTAAGTGTCCAGCAAACACGGGCATCGCTCGATGGCCACCAATTCGAAGGATCTTCTTCTTGCTCAACGGGAGGCATTTGTTCTGACCGTTCGATGGACTCTCAGCGATTGAGAAGCCTCCTTCAACGCGGCTAAATGCATCTCGAATGGCCGTAACTGGCCGTACCAATTCCATATCAAGCCGGCCGCTTACTTCAATGTCCAGCAATCCCTCAAAGTCCATTTTACCGCATAGATCGACCTCAGTGCCGCTCTTTGACTTCCAAGCAACAGGCTCAATTTCGACCCGACCGGCCGCAACTCGGACCGTTGCTGCTTGAGTGTTCCTAAATCGGACCTTTTTCTGGTGTAGGTTGATGGCGACGTCTCCTGGCTTTGCATAAGCATGTACACGCCATGGATCGACACGGTTGGGCTTATAGCTGAATTCAACGTTGCCTGTATGGCTAAGCGAGAAGGCTTGCGTTTGAATGCCTGGAAAGAGTCTTTTAAGGGCAACGCGATGGCTCTTCGCTCGTAAAGCAGCGCTCGCCAAGGTTCCGTTACGGAACTTCAGTTCAGACTCCTCAAGAATCAGGCCATCAAGAAATTCAGATGAGTGGACGATGATATCCCCTGGCTTCTCTCCCCAACTCAATTCAAGCGAAGCATCTCCGAGATAGAGGCCGCCCGTTTTCAGTCCGCGAACCTTGGCGGTCCCCATAAGCCTCGGCGCTTCCAATCGCCCTTCCATTCGTAAGGTGGCACCGACATCTCCCTCAAATGTGAAGTTCGGAAGAAACTGTTTGATGGACTCCAGAGGGAAATCCGCCAACTGCACCGTCGAATCGAGAGTTCCCTGAGCCTTCTTGTAAGTAATTGCCCCCGCAAGGCTCGGCCCACCACCAAGACATCCTCGACCTGAGGACTGACGGCAAAGAGTCAGCCGAGCGTTATCCAGGTGCAACGCTTGCCGAGAGGCTCGAACTTCAGCTGATAGTTTCCGAATTCTATGTTTGGCGGTCGCAAAACTATTGACCTGCAACCGACCAGCGCCCTGAATCGAAGCCAAGACATTCTTTACGGTCCCCTGAACCTCACGACTCAATTGAAAATTGATGTCCGACGTAATGCCAAGACTCGGCCACAAACGTTCCAGGGCGACATTTTCAAGATGTAGTTTGGAAACCTTGAACGGGAAAGATGGGCTCAGCGTGAGGAATGAGCCCTCGAATAGCTCCATAGAGGCCTGTAACTCCTTCAACTGCCCAAATTCACGTGACGTGACGACGTCTGACACATTCAGAAGACCTCTATCCAGAGAAACCGACGCCGAAACAGAACCTATCGATTTGGCGTCGATCTTCGCTCGTGACCAGGCCAAGCGAGCATCAATTTTCGGCGCCAGAATATCGCCTTCCACAGTCACATTCTTGAGTTTGGCGCTGCCGGCAAGTGTGGTGACACCAAACGCTTTGAGGAAGGAGGTTAAATCACCAATTCCGACCGTTAAGGCCGTCTTAATCTTGCCGGCGCCAGGCCAGTAATCCCCATTCAAGCGGACATTATCGGAACCGCTTTTAACCTGCATATCAGTCAAGGTCAGCGTGAGTGCACGAGACGGTTCGGACGCAGTATCCGGCCCTTCCTTCGCGATTTGGAACTGACCTCCTAAGCTGTATTCAGGCTCCAATGGGATCTTTGGATGCCCGTCCCAACGCATGGACAAAGATTCGGTTGTACCAGCTAAGCTGAAACTCTTTTCCTTTGGCGAAAATGCTCCGCTTAGACGAACACGTCCCTCTAGCCAACCCTCGAGAATCGGTAATGCGCCAGGCGCTAGATTCACCCAAATCGATCCCAAAATCGCAAAAGGGTCGACATCCGTTAACTTGAGGGGAGCCTTGTAAGTAAAGCCTTCTGCATTTGGTAGCCGTTCAAGTTGTCCCTCCTCAAGGAGAACGTGACCTCCCAGTGCCCTCGTGGAGAGACGTTGAAGGGATACAAGAAACTCCGAACCGAGCTTGGCGTTGGCACGAAGATCCAAATCTTGCATCGGAAACCCTAACGCCCAGAGTTCGGGACTTCGAAGCCCAACC
>MDTD01188871.1_pt1 | contig 15903 bp, 16 predicted proteins | sample 811221 | NCBI WGS metagenome assembly MDTD01 (sample SAMN05326646, study PRJNA326480) | marine metagenome | isolation source: seawater | place: Pacific Ocean: South West | collected 2011
GTACGTCAAAGTAAATATATTAGATTTCTGCAGATTCAGAGATGATTGCATTACTTTGATATTGAAACAAATATTTTGTATAGGGTGTTAAATTGTATTTTGTTCCGAAGCGCTGGACTGACGCGGGTGGCAATGTCATATTCACTGTAAGATTTATTAAACGGAGGTTGCCTTCATGCCGACGATGATCACGCGAATGATTACGTTGCTTAGCGGTGCTTATGTGGGCTCGGATGAGTCGGGAAACCGATACTACCAACAACGACGTTTTACTGGCTCTGGGCGACGCAGACGCTGGGTGATTTATTCTGGGGATGACGAGGCTAGCCAGGTCCCGGCGCCTTGGAACGGTTGGCTTCATTATACCGTCAATGAACCCCCATCGGGCGATGTGAAGGCACACTCCTGGCAAAGGGAACATATTCCGAATCTGACGGGGACAGAAAGTGCCTATCGTCCGCCCGGACACACTTTGGCAGGCGGCGAACGTGATCGTGCCACAGGCGACTATGAATCATGGAAGCCAAATTGATGGGAGAGGAATCAAGGCACGAAATCAAACACATTTTGCTAGGTATGTTGGTGATAGGGCTAACAGCGGCACTATTTTTGTTGTCCTATCAGAGTGGGCCGAAGGGCGAGGCCGCGGGTTATCTTTTGAGCGCGCGTTTCAATTCAACTGATGGTATTTCAGTTGGCAGTGAGGTTGTTCTTACTGGCATCAAGGTTGGGCAAGTGACGGCGCGAGAATATGATACCAAAAGGCAAAATGTATTAGTGAAGATGGCTTTTCAGGAGCAGGTCAAGGTTCCCCATGAAAGCACAATTTCGATTGTGTCGGATGGGTTGCTCGGCCCAAAGTACCTAAAAATAGAGCCCGGTGGATCTGAGGCAAACATGAAAACTGGCGATACCTTTGAATTTGTCCAAGATTCTATACCTCTTTTAGAACTTTTAGAAAAAATTGTACTTGAGGCTGAAGAAAAACGTGCACAATCGGCTTCACCGGGGTCAGCGAAGAAAACTGATAACCCGTTTAACATTCTTAATCCTTAATCCGTGAGTGTGATCAAATGAAAAGAAATGTATTGGAGACCACTCTAGCTGCCATGGTCCTTTTGGTAGCAGGAGTTTTTCTCGCTTTCGCACAAAACGTTGGTAACGTTGCTCCGGTCCAAGGTTGGGAATTGAAAGCAAAATTTAATTCTATTGACGGTCTCGGTGTCGGGAATGATGTACGGATTGGTGGCGTGAAAGTTGGCACCGTCGTTGGCCTGAACATAGATCAACAAGATTACCGCGCGCTTGTAAAAATGCAAATTCTCAAAGAATTGAAATTACCTTTTGATACTGTAGCCGCAGTTGTTTCGGAGGGGGTGCTCGGAGGGAAATACATTGCTCTCATACCGGGTAAAGGCAAACTTTCTGACCAGAGTGGGCTCTTCTTGACTAATACTAAGGATGTAGAGCCGGTTGAAACTACTGTTGGAAAGGAAATCTTCGGCTTGGGCGTGGGAGGCGGCCTTTAATGAAATCTAATGTTAAGGGCAAAGACCCGGAAATCGGATCACAAGCACTATTCTCGCGAAAGTCTGCAGAGGCGGTTCTTGGATTTGTTGTTCTATTAGGTATTGGAATATCAGTTTATTTTGCATTCTTATCTACAGACTTAAAGCCGGAAGGCGGTTATAAAGTCACTGCTCAGTTCACGGCTGTTGATGGGCTGGTAATAGGGAGTGATGTGCGTATTGGCGGCGTGAAGGTTGGCGCGGTAATTAATCAAAAAGTTGATCCTCAAACGTTTAAAGCAGTCGTAACAATGACAATTAGGTCCGGCGTTCGCCTAACAGGTGATACGCGGGTGAGAATAGGCAATGATGGGCTTCTTGGTGGTAATTATATAAAACTTGAGCCCGGTGGTGGAAAAAAATCTATCGGCGATGGAGCGGAGCTCAGGAAAACAAAAGACGTAATATCGCTCGGCGAACTCTTAGAGCGAGTATTGGCATTGGTTCGCGAAGGGCCGGCCACTCAATCGCCAGAGCTCTAGGGCGCCGCTTGCATTATTCGTGCAGAGTATATGAGCTATTTACCTATGTTTATACTTCGCTGTTTGCCTGTGATCTTAATTGGCCTACTCCTCTTTGCAAATTCGGGGCGGGGTTTTGAAGGAGACACCGTTGTGTTGCAAGGGATGGATAAGGTGACAGCTAGAGTGTGGTCATTTGAGGCGCCCACCGGACGAACGGTGCGCTTTGGTACGTTGGAGATTGTGGTGCAAAAGTGTGAACGCACACCTCCTGAGGAACCGCCTGAGTCTGCTGCTTATCTCGATATTTATGAGGCAAAACCAAACGAGGCACGTATTGAACTTTTTCATGGCTGGATGTTTGCCTCAAGTCCGGGACTTAGCGGCTTGGAGCATCCTGTGTACGATGTGTGGGTGTTAGGCTGTAAGCGATAAACAGATAGGTCCGCAGGAAATCGTTCTAAACAGAGTTTTTTGTAGAGCTTGATTTTAATTATTGTACTCGTTCAGGTCAGAGTTGGTTAACGACCGCAATAGGGCTAAAGATTTAGTTATTACGGCTAACAAAAGTGATTGTTAATATATTCTTTTTTGGAAGTAAATTTGGTTTGGCGACTTACTCTGCGGGCAAATGTTAAAATGTTATATAGTGTCGAGCACGAGGTTCAGGTTGGATTTATCAATCGGTACATGAAAATTAGATTTTATACCAATCGCTTGTTTCAATAGTGATTGATACTCAGAACGTGATATCGAGATAGCACCAAATTTGCTTAGATGTTTGCTTATAAACTGGGTGTCAACAAACATAAAATTCCCAGCGCGCATGCGGGCTATTAGATGCACTAAGGCCACTTTGCTGGAGTCGCGTTCCCGAGAGAACATGCTTTCGCCAAAAAAAACTCCGCCGAGCGCAATTCCGTAAAGACCGCCAGCCAAAAGCCCATTACGCCAACATTCAATTGAGTGCGCAAAACCCATGTCGTGTAACGCCGTATAAAGTTCAATGATCTGGCCGTTTATCCAGGTTTTTGGGCGGTTACCCACAGACGCCGCGCACCCTTCCATTATGGACTTAAAATCTGTGTTGATGGTTATTTCAAATCGTTCCGAACGAACTGTCCTTTTGAGGCGACGCGGTACATGAAACTTTTTAACTGGGAGAATACCTCTGACACGCGGATCAACCCAAAAAATTTCGGGGTCGTCATAGCTTTCGGACATGGGGAAGATACCCGCTTTATAAGCACGTAATAAAACTTCAGGCGTAACGTCAGGCATGAGCTTAGTCACTTTTCGTTAGGTGAGGACTCAAGCCATTTTTCAAGCCAATGGATGTCATAATGACCCGCAATGAAGTCTGGTTCATCCATTAGACGCTGATGCAATTGAATAGTGCAGTCAATACCACCTATCACAATTTCGTCCAAAGTGCGCCGTAGTCGCATCAAGCATTGTTGGCGATCCCGGCCATGAACTATTAATTTAGCAATCATGCTATCGTAATAGGGGGGGACCCTATACCCAGAATATATAGCCGAGTCGACGCGTACGCCGAGACCGCCTGGGGCATGAAAATCTGTGATTGTACCCGGCGAGGGTGCGAAAGTAATTGGGTTCTCTGCGTTGATACGGCATTCAATGGCGTGCCCTTCAAGTGGGATATCAGCCTGAGAAAAGCCAAGTGTTTCACCTGCGGCAATCCTTAACTGAGCACGCACAAGATCGTAGCCGGTTATCATCTCGCTCACTGGGTGTTCAACCTGGAGGCGCGTATTCATTTCGATGAAATAAAATTCACCCTCGTCAAAAAGAAACTCCACTGTCCCGGCACTGCGGTAGCTAATTTTCTCTAGTGCTTTGGTAACCGTTTGGCCTATATCCGCGCGGATTTTTTGATCGATGGCCGGCGAGGGTGCTTCTTCAAGAACTTTTTGGTGCCGCCGTTGAAGTGAACAATCGCGCTCGCCAAGATGTACAACACTTCCATTTCCATCACCTAGTACCTGAATCTCTATGTGTCGGGGCTTCTGCAAAAGCTTTTCTATGTAAACAGTGTCGTCACCAAATGCGGTTAGTGCTTCCTGTTTGCAAACAGCAAGAGCCTCAGGCAACTCTTCAGCTGTTTTCGCAATTTTCATTCCACGTCCGCCTCCTCCAGAGGCAGCTTTGATAAGAATTGGATAGCCGGCATGCTCTGCAAATTGGACTGCTTCTTCAATTGTTGTGACCGGGCCATCTGATCCTGGCACCACCGGAAGGCCAATCTCGATTGCTTTTTGCTTTGCTGTGATTTTGTCACCCATTAACCGTATATGTTCTGGCGTCGGTCCTATGAAAACAAGATCATGCTCTTCAACCATCCTGGCAAATTTCGCATTTTCTGATAGAAAACCAATACCCGGGTGTATGGCATCTGCGGCGGTGATATTAGCAGCCGACAGGATTGCGGGAATATTTAGATAACTGTCTCCAGAATTTGGTGGGCCAATACATACCGCCTCATCTGCTAATCGCACATGCATGGCGTTAGCATCAGCTGTGGAATGCACTGCCACGGTGTTTATGCCGAGCTCTTTACATGCTCGATGAATGCGCAGTGCAATTTCCCCTCGGTTAGCTATGAGAACTTTTTCAAACACAGGTTTCACTCAATAACTAAAAGTGGTTCTCCGAACTCAACAGACTGTGTGTCGGTTACTAGAATTTTGGTAACTTTGCCGGAATGGGGCGCTGGTATCGGGTTCATGACTTTCATTGCCTCAATAATCATTATTGACTGCCCTTCACTGACATTATCGCCCTCTTTAACAAAAGCAGGATCATTTGGTTTTGGTGAGAGATAAACAGTGCCCACCATTGGTGATTTTACTACACCTGGTAAGTCTCCTTCGGCATTTTCTTCAACTCTGGCCGGAATTGTTGCTGGGGGGCCATTATTTTGAGTAGCAGGCCCCTCATTCCCAAAAGACGAAATTTTGCCCATTCCTTGTCGAGCAACTCTTACAGATTGACGTCCCTCGCTTATTTCGATCTCGCATAACCCCGTCTCGTCCAAGAGCTTGCTCAGTTCCCGTATAAGTTCTTTGTTGAGGTTGATTTTAGCCATGCGTTTCAGTCCTGTTCCCTGAATATTCGCGCTGCAGCTTCCAGCGCCAAATCGTAACCTGCTGCACCAAAACCGCAAATCACACCGGTCGCGCATTTTGAAATGTAGGAATTATGCCTAAATTCTTCGCGTGCGAATATATTAGATAAATGCAATTCTATAATCGGAATTTCTAAGAGCTGTAATGCATCTAATACTGCAATTGAGGTGTGGGAAAATGCTCCTGCGTTTATAACAATGATATCTGTTTGAAAACGAGCATTTTGAATCCAACTTACAAGTTCACCTTCAAGGTTTGTTTGCTTAAATGTTAAATCTAGCCCAAGGTTGGTTGCCGTGGCTCGAACAGTTTTTTCAATTTCTTCGAGCGTGGTAGAGCCGTAGATGTGGGGCTCTCGTACTCCGAGCATATTTAAATTTGGTCCATTGAGGACGAGTATTCGCTTGTTGGCAGTCAATTCAAAAATCCTGAACAGTTTACTTTACTCGTACTATATCAATTCGGAGCGGTGGGAAAGAAAAGATGAGTAAGTTATGTAAAAAAACGTCTCTTTCCATATTCCTTAGTCAGCGGTTAAATTAAGGAGCGTTCGATGCCGAAATTGATGGAAAGCTATGTTAAAAAGAAAAATTATTCCCTACGGTGGTTGGTCATCGCCCTTAAGCGCAGGGTGGATTGCTGATGATACAGTTTCCCTAGGCCAGCTATGTCTTGATGGATCGGATGTATATTGGAATGAGGTGCGAGCGAACGATAATGGTCGCAGTGTTGTTTGTAAGCTCGGAGAAAAAGGTGTAGTGGAAGATTTTTCGCCACCAAATGGGAATGTTAGGTCTCGTGTGCATGAGTATGGCGGAGGGGCATATTTCGTAGAGAGAGGCGAACTCTGGTATAGTGACGGGAATGATGGCCGTGTGTGGCATAAATCGCGAGATGGAACGGCTGGTCCAATCACTTCTAGCAAGAATTGCAGGTATGCTGATCTTGTGCGCGACCCCAATAGAAACCAGCTGATTGCCGTATCCGAGGAGCATATAGAGGGTAGAAAGGAGCCCTACAACCGGCTGGTAAGAATAAGAGATACTGGTGAAGTAGTTACGTTGGTTGAAGGGGCAGACTTTTATGCATCGCCAACACTATCCGGCGATGGTAAATGGTTATCTTGGCTTTCTTGGGATCATCCGTGCATGCCCTGGGATGGGACTTTACTATGGCGCGCTCCAGTGGAAAATGACGGTTCATTAGGCGAAAGGGTGCTGTTAGCAGGTGGATCCAATGAGTCGATTTTTCAGCCAACATTTGCACCGGATGGAATATTGTATTTTGTTTCTGACCGATCCGGTTGGTGGAACTTGTACAAACTTCGGGCGAACAACATCGAATTGGTCTTGCCGTTAGAGGCGGAATGTGGACTGCCTCAATGGATTTGCGGTTTGTCGACATATGGATTTGCTTCCGAGCACCTTGTGGTTATCAGTTATATTGTGGATGGACTTTCTAAACTTGCGACCGTTGATCTTAGAACATCCTCGTTTAAACCAATTCATTCCTCGTTCGTAGATATAAGCGGATTAAAAGTAGGATACGGACGGGTTATTTTTATAGGTGGAAGTCTTTCGGAGCCACCTGTCGTGGCTTCGATAAGTTTAGAAACAAAAGAAGTTGATATTCTTTATCGATCGGGAGAGGCAAAGTTAGATGTTTCAAACATTTCGAGACCGATTCCAGTCTCAATTCCTGTTGGTGAAAATGAAATAACGCATGGTTTTTTCTATCAACCGCGGAACGCCTCTTTCGTCGGACCTTCGGATGCACTGCCCCCGCTTATCGTAAAATGTCATGGAGGCCCAACTGGACAGACTTCGGCGGCTCTCAATTTGAAAACACAGTATTGGACAACTCGCGGTTTTGCGGTGCTTGACGTTAATTATCGTGGCTCTTCAGGTTACGGTAGGGCATATCGTGAAAAGTTAAATGGCAAATGGGGCCTGGTTGATGTTGAAGATTGTGTTAGCGGTGCCAATTGGCTAGCTGCAAAAGGTTGGGTGGATAGAGACTGTATGGCTATTTCAGGTAATAGCGCCGGAGGTTATACAACTCTATGTGCCATTACATTTGAGGATTGTTTTTCTGCGGGTGCCAGTTATTACGGCATTGGAGATCTCTCAGAATTAGCAAAGGAAACACATAAATTTGAGTCAAGTTATCTTGATACCCTTATTGGTACGCTAAAAGAAGAAAATCAAAATTTCTCTGACCGCTCTCCCATAAAATTCGTTGAAATGCTGACCTGTCCAGTGATTTTCTTTCAAGGCCTTGAGGATAAAGTCGTGCCGCCTTCTCAAGCCGAGTCGATGGTTGCTGCACTTCGGAAAAACGGTATCCCGGTAGCATATCTTCCATTTTTAGATGAAGGGCATGGTTTTAGACAGTCTGCAAATATAAAACGCGCAATAGAGGGCGAACTTTATTTCTATGGTAGGGTTTTTGGATTTCAGCCGGCGGATGACATCCCAACGTTATCTATTGAAAATGCTAAAGGCCTGAATCGGGAGTAATTTATTGAAACTTCACACATATTGGCGATCCTCAGCTGCTTACCGTGTTCGAATTGCACTGGCTTTTAAATGTTTAGAGAGCGAAATGGTGGCAATCAACCTTGCTAGGCGCGAGCAATGGAATAGTGAGTACGCAGCTGTAAATCCCCAATCAATAGTGCCTACCCTACAAGACAATGGATTAACGATAGGTCAATCGGTAGCAATATTTGAATATCTTGAAGAGACATATCCAACACCTTCCTTGCTGCCAGAGGACCCAGGCGGAAGAGCGCGCGTACGTTCGGTCGCTCAAGCTGTGGCTTGCGAAATGCATCCACGTCTTGCAAGCAGAACTAGAGATTACATTACAAGTAGATTCACTTCCAGCGAACGAGATGAATGGTATGCACACTGGGCAAACCAGGGGCTGAACATGCTTGAGGATTGGCTAAGTAAAGATCCATCAACAGGTAAATTCTGTCACGGTGACACTCCTACGATGGCTGATTGTTTCCTTGTGCCACAGCTTTATGCGGCGAAACGCTATGATTTTCTTGACTTGGAGGCATTCCCAACATTAATGAGTATTGACTCTCAATGTGCTCGGCATCAAGCTTTCCAGAAGGCAGCACCTAATAAGCAACACGATATGGCTGCTGATTGCCGACCTTGAAGCATATTACTTCTTGCGATTTCTTTCAGTTTCGATGAATTTTTTCAGTTGCTTGAGGCTTACTGCCCCTGGCACGATTTTTTCGCCGATAATAAATCCTGGTGTTCCTTTTATTCCCAGCTGTTGTGCAAGCTTGGTTGTTTCCTCAAGATAGGTGCGGATTGCGGGATCAGTCATATCTTTTTCAAGCTTTGCTGTATTGATGCCAACGCGTCTTGCAATTTTCAAAATGCTTTGACGGTTTAAACCTCCACGGTTATTCATTAGCGCAATGTGAAAATCCAAGTATTTGCCTTGTTTTCTGGAAGCCATGGCTGCAGTTGCTGCATCTAATGAGGTTTGGCCCAAAATCGGAAGTTCTTTCCACACAACGCGTAGACTTTTATCATTTTTTACGAGTTTGATTATTGATTCAGTAACCTGTTTACAGTAACCGCATTGATAATCAAAAAATTCAACCAATGTCACATCACCTTTTTTGTTTCCTGTGTAAGGCGACATTGGATGGTGGTAGATGCGATTTGAATATTTTCTAAGTAATTGTTTGGTTTTATTGTTTTGCTCTGCCTGTTCTCGCTCGCGGAGTTTTTCCATTGCTTGTACGATTAACTCTGGCTTGTCCAGAAGGTAGTTGTGGATAATCCGTTCAATAGCTCTCTTTTGTAAAGGCGTGAAAGACTCGGCTTTAACCGAAAAACTTGAAAATATATAAGTCCCGATGATCAATAGCGCGTATGCCGGAATAATAGAAAATCTTTTCATATAAGTCTGAACTCCGTCCATTATTGATCTTCTTTGATAGAGGCATTTGCAATTTCATTCCCAATGTCTTGGGCGCGAACATGCTCTGGTGACCCTGTAGGCAAAATTCCTAACGCTCTTTTAACATGTTGCTTGGCCCGATTTAAATCTCCTTTCAACATGGCCTCTTCTGCGAGTGCTAGGGATGCTTTCCCCGTTTCGCCCCTACGTCCGTAGACGGTAGCTAATTGACGCCAAAGAGCCGGTATTTTGTTCTCGTATCGGAGCGCATTCCTTACATTTCGGATGATCTCTTCGTCCAGTTTTGGATTATTAAGCGCCAGTTGCATGCGGGCAAGATTGACACGGATCAATGCTGCCCATGGGATGATTTTAATTGCCTTTGTATATGAGAGGATTGCTCCATTGACATCAGCTGCATCTTTCAAAATGTCACCCTTCAATTCGTGAAAAAACGGATCCTGCGGGGATTCGGATATAAGTCCATCAACGATTGAGAGTGCGTTTTTTTTGTCATTAAGTTTCATATACGCATATGCTCTGGCATAACGCGCTTCAACACTTTCATCTCCAGCCTTATAAGTCTCTAAAGTTCTAACTGGATCGTTTACATATCCGTTTATCTTACCACGTGCACGGGCGTGCATCGTTACATATTGCTGTGGTATTGGCACATTTGAATAGGGAGATCTCGCAACATGGTTTTCTAGAAATAATATCCGGTCTTGCGTGAGTGGGTGAGTTGACGCGTAGGGGTCACGCGAGGCCGTATATAATAAAGAATTTTTTTGTAATATTTTAAGAAAGTTGAGCAAACCTCTGGAGGATTGTTCGGTGCTATCGAGAAAATTTACGCCGGCTTGATCTGCAGACTGTTCCATCCCTTGGGTATATTTAAATAATGCGCGTTGACCGAGAGCTTGCCCCCCAATGATAGCGCCACTTAGCCCCTCAGGTTGGCCAGCCGCAATAGCTGCGGCAGCACCAAGCACTGTAGCAATGATCGATTGGTTTGATGCATTGCGCAGCCCCTCCTGGATTCTTGAAAGATGACCGCCGGCGATGTGCCCGATTTCATGGGCGAGCACCCCAATTACTTGACTGGGGTCATCGGCTCGACTCAAAAGACCAGTGTTTACGAAGATCTGCTGTCCGCCCGCGACAAAAGCATTAAGGTCTTGCGATAAAATAATACGGATTCTTACAGCACTTAAACTTAGACCAGCAGCTTCAAAAAGTGGCGCTCCGTAGGCACGAATGGTATTTTCTATTTCAGTGTCTCGAACAACCCTAGGGGCTTGCGCATGAGCTTGCGTGCTTGTAAATGCACCGATAGAAACGCAACCCCACAACAAGATGACAAATATGATTTTTAATCGATACAAATGTTTTACAAAAAATTTTGGGCACATAAAAAATAACCAACAGTATTTTTTAAGGAATGTACTAGTGCCAGTGGCATGGAGCAACCAAGGTTTCGTCCGTTTTATCACGATGGTGTTATTTTTCGCCCTCACCGCCTGTTCTTCGCTTGAACAAGTAACCAATTCGATAATGCCCAAAACACCCCCTTCCATACTCTACGCAGCTGTTGTAGCTGATGAACCAACTGCGGTTCTAACAGCTCGTGATATGCTTGCAAGGGGGGGGAATGCAGCAGATGCTGCCGTGGGACTTTATTTCACCCTTGCAGTAACGTTCCCATCCCAGGCCGGGATAGGGAGTGGTGGGACATGTATGGTATATGATCCTCGAATAGAAACAGTGAAGGTGCTTGATTTTAGCCATACATCGCATGGGGTTGTTGGCGATAAGTTATCCATCCCAATGTCGGTTCGCGGTATGGCATGGCTTCATGCCCGGTTTGGTCGGTTAAGCTGGGGTTCATTGCTTAATAAAATTGCCAGTATCGCACGTGAGGGTGTAACAACATCACGTGGATTTATCAGTGACCTGAAATCAGAGGTGCCTAGATTAGCAAATGATGCTACTGCTCTGTCTTTGTTTTTTGATCGCCTTGGATCGCCATTCGGCGAGGGAATTATTTTACAGCAAATAGAGCTTGGAGCTGTTTTAGGAAATATTGGTGCGCGGGGGGCTGGTGTGTTTTATCGGGGCGCCCTTGCCAAAAGGATAATTTCTATTGCCGGAACACAGGGACAAAAAATTGATCGGACAGCACTCAGCACTGCCAAGCCTCGATGGCTGAATGCAAAAGAAATACGCTTCAAAGAAAAATCAATTTTTTTGCCTGTAACCGAAAACCAAAACCGTGCAGCCATTTTTTGGCAGCGCTTTAGCAAAAAAAGAGATTTAACGTTTTTGAAAACCCGAATTGGAGCTGTTGATTTAGCGAAAGCATTGGGGCCCGCAAGTGCAGAAGAATCAACTGCTGGTGTGGGTAGTGGGTTTGTGGTTGTGGATGGTGATGGTCTGGCAGTGGTCTGTTCTGTAACAACGGGGCGAAAGTTTGGCACTGGAAAATTTCTTCCAGGATTAGGGTTTGCGCTATCACCAATCAACCGCAACCGAAGCAATGCACTTCTGTTGGCAATCGACAAACAAAACCAAAAGTTCTTATTTGGCGCTTCAGGATATAGCAACTCCGCTGGATCCACCGCTTTGACGGGAGTTGCAGCGAGGGTATTATTGACGTCCGATTCTCTTCAAGAAGCTAGTGATCATCCTCGAGCACATGTAAAGCATGATGGCTCAATAATTTTGGAAAAGGTCATTCGTGCAGAAAAGTCTGAGACCGTAGATTATGCAAACACAAATATCTCGCATGTACGATCAATCGGTCGAATCAATGCACTGTACTGTCCAAATGGTCTGCCACCTGCTTCCCGTGGTGATCCAGCTTGTCAGGTCAAGGCTGATAGGCGAGGTTATGGCGTTGGCACCCGGTTCAAAAAAGATATTCGTGATAAGGAATAGTATAAGGAACCAAATTTATGGCGTTGAAGGCCTCCAATAGAGGCTGCATTCCATCATTCATGGTTATGGATGTGCTTAAAGCAGCGAATCAAAAAAAGCTAGATGGAGAAGCGGTGTATCATCTCGAAATTGGCCAGCCTGGCACCGGCGCTCCAAGGGGAGTTGGTGAGGCGGTTGCTAGTGCACTCTCATCAGAGAAACTGGGGTACACCGATGCGTTTGGATTGTCTTCATTGAGAGGGGCAATTTCTAAACACTACCTCGATCATTATAAATTTGATGTGCCGGTTGAACGAATTGCTGTCACCGCTGGCTCTTCGGCAGGGTTTGTATTAAGCTTCCTCGCTGCTTTTGATATAGGAGATCGGGTTGCGGTAATTTCTCCAGGATATCCATGTTACCGACATATTTTGCATGCTTTTGGAATAACGCCAGTAATTGTTCAAACCGATGCAAACTCTAGATTTCAGCCAACCCCGGACCTATTAGAGACAGTTTTGCCGCTTGATGGATTGATTATTGCGTCACCGTCAAATCCAAGCGGCACTATGCTTCTTCCTGAAGAATTGGGGGCTCTATCAGACTTCTGTAATGTTGAAAATATTCGCCTTATCTCTGATGAGATTTACCATGGGATATCCCATGAGCGCCAAGAAGTTACTGCTACGTCATTAAATTCAGATGCTATTGTTATCAATAGTTTTTCAAAATATTTCTCCATGACTGGTTGGCGTGTTGGTTGGATGGTATTACCTCCAGAGCTTTTGCGCTCAGTGGAATGTCTCCAGCAAAATCTATTTATTTGCGCGCCTGCGGTTTCGCAAGTTGCAGCAAAAGCTGCATTCGATTGTCATGATGAACTAGAAAAATTAGTAGCTTTATACCGAAGGAATAGAGACTTTCTAATAAAAAATTTACCTGGTGTAGGGTTTGATAGATGCGCCCCAGCTGATGGAGCTTTTTACATATACGCGGATGTATCGGGCCAAACTGATAATAGTGAGAAATTTTGTCAAGACATTCTCAATGCAACTGGAGTAGCTCTAACACCAGGTTGCGACTTTGATCCCAATTATGGGAAAACATCTGTCCGTATCTCTTATGCGGAAGCACCCGAGGTTATAGAGCAGGCAATTGCTCAACTTCAAAAGACAAATTAATTAAGGACCTTATTCCACCAGCCCGTACGTTTTTCCGTCTTTTCATTATTGTCGGCTGATGTCTTAGTGCTTGTAGTAAGAGACTTCTTTTCTGATGCCTTAGACTTCTTCTTCGCAATACCTGATTTAAGGCTGTCTTTAGAATCTGCATTCCTAACTTCGGGCGTATTTGTTTCTTTTTGTTTTTCCTTTGCAGGCTCCCCCTGTTTTGAAATGCCTGAAGTTTTTTGGCGGTTTCGTCCTGCCGATTTTTTCTTCTCTGATATTTTTTCAGGAAGGGGATTCTCGTTTTCAGAAAGGCTATTGCTTTTAGCGTCCGGAGTGCCTGCTTTTTCTTCGGAAGTTAATTCGAGAGATGATTGACCCTCAATGTTTTCCAGGTTGTCCTGAATGCTATTGCGCCCGCGGCGTCTGCCTCCACGTCTTCCTCGCCTGCGACGTTTACGCTGTCCTTCACGTTCATCGCTTCTATTATCTTTATTGTGATCGGCTTGTTTAGTGCTATCAGGCCCATTTTCAGATTTGGTTTCTTCATTACGACCGCGCCTACGTCTGCGAGATCGCTTATGTTTCTTCCCATCATTATCACTATCAATACTTTTTCGTGCCGTGGGTGAAGTTTTCTCGCCGTTCTCCCCTTGAAACATGCAAGTTTCGCCACCCAGATCTTTGTTTGCAACAATCGTTACATTGATGTCATATCGCTCCTCAATGTTGGCTAGTGCATCTCGCTTGTGATTGAGTATGTAAAGTGCGCAGTCAGGATGTACACAAACGGTGATTTTATCAGGCTTGCTTTTTATTGCCTCTTCTTCAATTGATCGTAGGGTATACAATGCGGACCACTCTATTGACCGCAGTAGGCCTGTGCCACCGCAATGAGTGCAGAGTTCGCTGGAGATTTCCGTCAGGCTCGGGCGCAATCGCTGGCGGGACATTTCGAGCAATCCAAAGTGGCTTATCCTGCCGACTTGGATACGAGCTCTATCGGCCCGCAATGTGTCTTTCAGTCGGCGTTCTACCGCATGATTATTCCGGTTTTCTTCCATGTCTATAAAATCAATAACTATAAGCCCTGCCAAATCTCGAAGCCTGAGTTGGCGCGCTATCTCCTCAGCAGCTTCTAAATTTGTTCTAAGTGCTGTTTCTTCGATATGACGTTCCCGCGTTGCGCGGCCAGAATTGACATCAATTGCTACCAAAGCTTCGGTTTGATGGAGAACAACAGAACCTCCAGAGCGAAGCTGTACCTGAGGACTGTTGATACTGTTCAGTTGGCCCTCTACTTGATATTTGTGGAATAGGGGAGTGCCCCCATTTTTGTAGGGTTGAACTTTCTTTGCATGGCTTGGCATCAAGGTTTTCATCATGTCTTTGGCAATACGGTAGGCCTCATTGCCGTCAACGAAAACCTCGTCAATTTCTTTGCTGTAGAGATCGCGAATGGCGCGTTTGACAAGATTTGCTTCTTCATAAATTAACGTGGGTGCAATCGACTGTAGTGTTTGATCCCGGATCGTATTCCACAACCGTATCAGGTAATTATAATCCCGTTTGATCTCAGCCTTTGTTCTCTCCGAGCCAGCAGTTCGGACGATGACTGTCATGCCGCTTGGAATGCCAAATTCATCAAGAATTTTTTTTAATCTTTTACGATCATTTTGATTGGTAATTTTGCGACTTATACCGCCTCCGCGAGCCGTATTGGGCATTAATACGCAGTAACGCCCAGGTAGCGAGAGATAAGTTGTGAGGGCAGCGCCCTTATTGCCACGCTCCTCTTTTACAACTTGAACCAGTATTATTTGACTTCTCTTGATTACCTCCTGAATTTTATAGCGACGTCTCAACCGTCGACGCCGTTTTTCTAAATCTTCCAGGTCATCTCCGCCAACAGTTTCTACATTATCACCATCTTCTGTTTCTTCACCGGCCTCATCGTTATCTGTCTCTTCCGCGATGAGCTTTTCTCGATCAGCAATTGGAATTTTGTAATAATCGGGATGAATTTCGTTAAAAGCTAAAAATCCGTGACGGTTCCCACCATAATCGACAAAAGCTGCCTGCAATGATGGCTCTACCCGAGTAACCTTTGCCAGATATATATTGCCTTTAAGTTGTTTCTTAGCTTCGAAATCATAATCGAAGTCCTCGATACGACTGTCCTTCATCACTACGACACGCGTCTCTTCGGGTTGAGATGCGTCGATAAGCATTTGTTTGTTCATTTTGAATTATCTCCATCAACTGGAACCAGGGCGCTGATCGAGCGGCCGCCGGCCGGGTTGGATTTTTACGGTTGATAGTCCAGGCTAGGTGGTTATGTGATTGATAATTATCAGCTAATTGCATTATTTTAGTCTCACGAATAAATGCTACCCTTTCAAATTGGTGGAGCTTGGGCTCACCCTGAAGTGCACTGATTATACTATTGACCTGCGCCCACCCATTGGCACTATGGGAAGTTATTGTGGGTGTTGCCAGTAGTGTTTTATGCATGGGCTGTTCAACTTGTTTAAAAAATTTGGTCAGCATAAGAATTGACCATAAAATCATTACAGTAAAATACGCCTATGAGGCATCTTTTCACAATGTGTAATTAACCTTAAATGGTTTTTTTGCGATAAACTAACGATATTCGAAGTTATTGGCTTTTAAAACCCTGCCCTTATAAATTATATTCAAGTAAAAA
>MDTD01080289.1_pt1 | contig 15901 bp, 15 predicted proteins | sample 811221 | NCBI WGS metagenome assembly MDTD01 (sample SAMN05326646, study PRJNA326480) | marine metagenome | isolation source: seawater | place: Pacific Ocean: South West | collected 2011
ATGCCATCAGCATCACTTGCTAAAGCTAGATCGATCCTGTCATTGACAATGAAAAGTGCCTCAAATTTAGTACATAATTCTCTTATTTTTTTTGCTTCCACAAGATTTTTTAAGTCGTTTCCATCTTTTGCTCTATATTGGATAATTTTTACTCCACCTTCAAGAATGTTTCGAATTTTTCCTATTAAGTCATCGCAATTCATTGTGATAAGGTAAAGATCGTTTTCCTGAAGTATTTTTAATCTAAATCTATTATTCTCGCAATTTATTAATGCAATTTCTAATTTATAAATTTCATACCTTATTCTGGATGCTGCAATAGAAAGCTCCCTGTTATGATTTCTCGAGAATTCTTCTATGACTCTTAATGCTTCTTGAACTCTTGCAGCATTAGAAAAAATTATACTTTCAGTTCTGTTTCTCAATAATTGTTCAGGATGAGCCATCCCAGTACATTCATCATTAATGAAATTCCTTGCTTCTTTGTAAATTAAAAGATGATGCTTCCCTAATATTTGTCTGTAGTTTTTGATTTTCTTTACAAAGTCTTCACGTCCAAGTCCAAATCTGGCCCAATCCTCTAAGACTCTTAATCCTTCCCTTGCTCTATCAAGATTAGCATCAATTATTTGCGCTACTCTTGGATCATTTAATTTATTTTTATCGAAGTTATTCATTATTATTTATATTTTTTTAGGATACTTTCAGCAATTTTCTTGTCTAATAGAATTTGATTTGAGAGCTCATCTATATTTGAAAATTTAATTTGAGATCTGATTTTTTTTACTGGTGTTACATGTAGTGTTAGGTTATAGAGATTAATATTTTGATTTATTAAATGAACTTCTACCGCTGATGGTGCTAAAGGATTAATTGTAGGTTGTGGGCCAAGGTTCATTACTGATGGTAATTTATGGCTTAAACTTTTACATGTAACCCATGCAGCATAAACTCCTTCTCCAGGCAAAAATTTACGTCCATCTATTTCAAGATTTGCAGTTGGGCATCCAATTTTTCTGCCAAGACCTTTTCCTTTAACAACCTTTCCTGAAAAACTATATGGCCTTTTCAGGAGTTTTTGGGCATTATTCAAGTCGTAATTCATTAGTAAATCTCTTACTCTGCTACTACTAATTCTTCCAATATTATCTTGTAAGATTGGAACTATATTTAAATTTATATTGAAATCATTAGAAATATTTTTGATTGTATTGATGTCCCCACTCCTTTTGTATCCGAATCGAAAGTTTTCTCCAACAGAAATACTTTTTGCTTGAAGTTTATCTATAACTACGTCTTTTAAAAATTTTTCAGCGCTTAAATGAGATAAATTAATATCAAAGGGAATTAATACTAATTGCTTAATTCCAAGGCTTTCAAGTAAAGGTAGTTTTTCTTCTGGTAGATCAAGTCTAAGACGCTGTTCATTGTATAAAATTTCTCTTGGGTGTGGCCAAAAACTTGCAATAGTGGACGTATATTGACTCTCTTTAACAACAGCATTAATTAATCTTCTATGACCTTCATGTAAGCCATCAAAACTTCCTATAGCTATTGATGTGGGGTTTCTTACTTCGGAGGGTGATATTAAAGAGATCACAATAAACGTGCAATTTTGTGATTTTGATGGCAAATTTGAATAAATATATTATTCAAACAAATGAATGGCTGACAAAATTGATTTTCAGTTGCTTTCATTTGGAATGCGACGTATTGGTTGGGTACGTTTCTGGACCCAATCCATTTTAGGTGTTGTAGTTACAGCTGTGTTGCTTTTTTCAAATGTTGTTAGTAATGATAGCGAAGGGCAACTTAGTTTGACACCAGGCTTGTCATTAACAACAGTATCATTAATTCTGCTTTTAGTAAGTTTATGGCAAGGTTGGCTAATTATTAAAACTGGAAGAGCTATAGGAAGTAATGCTAGACCTTCAAGAGGACAGACAAGTAAATTAATAAAGAGGGGATTAATAAATGATTTATTAGGCATTTTATTCGGACTTATTGGTTATCAAGCTTTGATGGGAGCACTTTTTATCCAAGCATCTACTCAGACACAAGGAATAGCTATTGCTACAAGCTCCGATGTAGCAATCACTGGTCTAGAAATATTATCGGTTTTAAGCAATACTCAAGTTATTGCTGCACATTTTGTAGGGTTGTGTTTTTCTCTTTGGTTGCTTAGAAGAATTTATAAAAGTTGAATATCTGGAAGCATATCTAAATTATCTCTCCAAAATAGATCAGGTTCAATTGGTGTAAGTGAAAGTTTATTCTTTTGGATTTGTGAAACGTCACTTGGCCAATTTTTTGGACCATATCCTTTGGAATTTAAGTCTAATACAGCTTCACCCGCTAGCCAATAGTATTCGTTCCCTCTTGGATCCTCTCTTTTGGAAAATTGATTTTTGTATTTTCTAATTGATAATCTTGTCCATGAACCCCCTATGATTTCGTCAGCTTCACACGGTGGGATATTTAAATTTAAGAGTAATGATTTAGGCCAAGTACTTTTTAGGGCCTGTTCAGCAATCTTTAAAGCTACTTCACTGGCAAATTCAAAGTTTCTGCATTTAAAGCTTGCAAGACTTATTGCCATGGAGGGGATATTTTCTAATGTTCCTTCCATAGCTGCAGCAACTGTTCCTGAACAAAATATATCCGTCCCAAGATTTGGTCCCTGATTAACTCCTGAGAGTACTAGATCTGGTTTCTTATCAAGTAATTCAGATAATGCCAATTTGACACAATCTGCTGGAGTACCTGAACAACCCCAAGCTGTAATACCTTTTTCGAATAATGCATCTGCATTCTCAATTCTAATTGGATTTTGTAATGTTAGGCCATGTCCAGTTGCAGATCTTTCTTGATCTGGGCATACAACAGTTACTTTGTGCCCTCTCTCTAAAGCTTTTCTCGCAAGTGATTTTATACCATCTGAAAAAATGCCATCATCATTACTAATCAAAATATTTAATGATTCCATTTATAAAAGAAATTTTTAATATGGACAATGTTTAAGTAAGATAAACTCATAAACATTTTTACTATATCAGTGAGCGAAGTTGAACTATTAAATCAGATTGAACGAGAACTTATTGAACTCTCTGATTCTGCTTATATAAGCATACAAGAAACTAAATATGATACGGAATTGGAACAGTTGCGAGTATCATTAGTAGGTAAAAAAGGAAGACTTTCAAACATCTTAAAAAATGTAGGGAAATTAGGTGTCAAAGATAGACCTTTAATTGGTCAAAAGGCTAATATTTTGAAAAGTGAATTACTAGAGAACATAAGTAAAAGAAAAAATGAATTAGAATTAGAAAGCTTGAAATTACAAATTTTAAATGAAAAATTAGATGTAACTATTCCTTCGATAGGTAATCAAAAAGGTAATATACATCCTCTTATTTCTACTCAAGATGAGATTATTGATATTTTTTGTGGTTTAGGATATTCCGTCGAAAGTGGACCTGAAATTGAAACTGATTTTTATAATTTTGAATCATTAAATATTCCTAAAGATCATCCAGCAAGAGATATGCAGGATACTTTTTATATAAATGATAATCACCTGTTAAGAACGCATACTTCTCCTGTTCAAATAAGATACTTAGAAAAAACTTCTCCCCCCGTGAGAATTATTGCACCGGGCAGGGTTTACAGGAGAGATAGTGTAGATGCTACTCATTCGCCTGTTTTTAATCAGGTTGAAGTTCTGTGCATAGATCAAGGAATAAATTTTGCTGATCTAAGAGGTACTGTTTTAACTTTTCTGAAGACCTTCTTCGGAGATTTACCTGTAAGGTTTAGGGCTAGCTATTTCCCATTTACCGAACCCTCTGCTGAAGTTGATGTCCAATGGAAAGGTAAATGGCTGGAAGTAATGGGTTGTGGGATGGTTGATCCAATGGTTTTGGATAAATTAGGAATAGACTCGGAAAAATGGACTGGATTCGCTGCAGGCCTTGGTATTGAGAGATTTTGTATGGTTAGACATCAGATTGATGATATTAGGAGATTTTATTCAAATGACCTTCGTTTTTTGGAACAATTTTAATATTTATAATTTGCCAAAGTAACTTTTATTAAACAAAGTGGTTTAAAGTATTAATAGCTGTAATTTTTCGATTGGTTCGTAAAGCTGGCCTAATCGTCAATGATGGAAAAGAACTAGCTGTTAAGACGGCTATTTCTGTCCAAAAGAAATTGGAAAGATCCAATTATAGTGTCGTCAGAGTAAGTAGTTCTGGAGGCATGGTTGGTTTTGCTAATCCAGATCAACATGTAAGACCACTTGGATATTCAAATTGCGTCCCAGAAGAGTTTAATTCTGATATGGAATTTGCCATAGTACTTGGTGGAGATGGAACTGTTCTGTCTGCAGCAAGACAAACAGCTCCAGCTAAAATACCCATACTTACTATAAATACAGGACATTTAGGATTTCTAGCTGAGGCATATCTTACAAATCTTGAGGAAGCTATTGAAAAATTAATTGAAGGTATTTGGGAAATTGAAGAGAGAAAAAGTCTAGTTATTAGTGTTATGAGAAATGATCAAAGGAGGTGGGAATCACTTTGCTTAAACGAAATGGCTTTACATAGAGAGCCTTTAACAAGTATGTGTCACTTTGAGATCTCAATAGGGAAACATGCTCCAGTAGATATTTCAGCTGATGGAGTAATACTCTCAACTCCTACAGGTTCTACTGCATATTCATTAAGTGCTGGAGGTCCTGTTATCACACCGGATTGCCCAGTCGTTCAATTGACGCCAATCGCGCCTCATTCATTGGCTTCAAGGGCACTTGTTTTTAATGACTCTGAACCAGTTACTGTTTTCCCCGCTACTCCAGAAAGATTAATTATGGTTGTAGATGGTAATGCAGGCTGTTATGTTTGGCCTGAAGATAGAGTTTTAATAAGAAAAAGTAGGCACCCTGTTCGATTTATACGACTTGAAGATCATGAGTTTTTTCAGGTTTTGAGAAATAAATTAGGTTGGGGATTACCTCATGTTGCAAAGCCAGATAAATAAATTTTCAGAATAATTTTGTTGCTTTAATTAAAAATACAGGATTATTTGGCTCGAATCTTGTCCCTTCAGCAATTGTTAATCCCTTGAAAGTTTGAATTAGATTTAAATTAATTTCATAATTTAAATCTTTTAATAATTGTTGGACTTCATTTAAAACCTCGTAGGTGACTAAAGGGATAACGATAATATCTCCATAATTTAATATTGGTGTTAATTCTTTAATTATAAAAATTTTTGTAATTTTATTGCACCCACCAATTACGATTCTGTCAGGAAATAATTTAAATTCTTTAACCCCTAATTTTATGAATTCGTTTATATCGCCTTCAAAAATTTTGTGAGGTGAAACGTTGAGCCTTTTAGCATTTTCAAGGATTATATCTTTCGTTCCCAATCTCTTATCAATTGAGTAAAGTTTTAGCTTTGGTCTGAGTTTTAATGCCTCTAAACCAATTGAACCACTCCCAGCACCAATATCCCACAAAGTACCTTCTTCAGGTAATTCTAAATCAGATAAAATTTGTATTCTTATTTCTCTTTTAGTAATAAGATTTGGCTTATCAGAAAAAGTTTTGAAAAGGTTATCTTTTAGTCCAAAAAGTGGATATTTATCTGTGTCTATTGAAATGTCTTTTTTAAAAAGAATCACTAAATTAAGACTTGAAATATTTTCAGGTAACTTTTCTTTGGGTTCTATTTGCCTAATCCTTTCATCTTCAAAGCCTAAATTCTCAAAGATCCAAAATTCATAAATATTATCTAACTGAAGTTCTTTTAAGTTTTTTCTAATGATATTAAGACTATTATTCTTGGGATCTGTAATTATGGCTAAGGGAGAAATCTTAAGTTTTAATAATTTAATTAATTCATCTGAGTCTCTTCCATGAATACTTATGCAATTAATATTTTGCCATGGTTTCTTTAATTTACTAAAAGCAATCTGGAGACAAGTTTTTGAAGGATGGAAAACCAAATCATTTTTGGAAAAATTTTGAAGAAGTATTCTTCCTATGCCAAACCATAATGGGTCACCACGTGATACGAGAATCACATCGTCATTTCTATTCTTTATCCAATCAATTAACTTTTGGTCACTTTTACTTTCATATAAGTTTTTTTTACAAGATGATTCATGAAACCATTTTTTTATATTACTAAAGTAACTATTTGGTATAGCAATATTAACTGTATTTAAAATCAGTTGCTGTAATCTTGGGGAAAGATCTTTTAATTCGAAAGAATTAATGCCAATCACATGAATTTTAAACTTATTCGCAGCCATAAATCTTTTTAAATTAGTATAAATTGTCTTTACAATTTGAATGTGTTATTAAATTATCCTATTATTAAGCGAGTGATTAATAAAGAGACTTCTTGTTAGATAGAAGAACACGATTACACGAATTACTATTAGCACTTATTCAAAAGGATGCTGATTTTGAACTTATTGGTGATCATTCTGAGGATTTAAATTCTGGTTTTTTAGAAAAAAGTAAAGAGGATTTTTCCAAAGTTATTGAAAGAAATCGTAAAATTCTGAATAAGTATCAGTCTCTTGTTAGATCTGCTGTAACTTTAGATGCATTGATGGATTCTGAAAATGATGAAAACTACAAAATCAAAAAATAATTTGCTTTTTAATAGCATCTTATTATTTTCACTTTTATTTCAAATATTCATTTCACCAAAAGTGGTTTTTGCTGAACTTGGTGAGACTGAAATTAATGGAGAAATGATTAATGCAAGTAGTGAGTTCCTGAGAGATCTTGACTATGAAACTTGGCAGTTGGTTGCATATAACTCTTCTTTTAATGAAGATAATCTGACATTGAGAGTTATTGGTTATCCTGGGAGCCTGAGAATTGATCATCCATTAAATTTAGATGTGGAGTCAGGAAGAAAAAAGTGGATACTTACTGATATAACACTCTTAAATGATGATCTGGCCAATGATAGTCGGCAAGCTGCTGCAGAATTTAATTTAGATCAATTAATAAAAGAAATTTCCCAAAATAGGCCATTAAGATTATCTCTTGATGGAGTATTTTCTGAATTACCAGTCCCTCCATTTTTAGTTAAAGAATGGAGATCTATGGATTAATCAATTTTTGATTATGAATTTTGATGACGCTAAAAATATAAGATGGATGAGAAGAGCACTTAATTTAGCATCTCTTGGTAGAGGAAATACAAGTCCAAATCCTCTTGTGGGGGCAGTCATTCTGGATAAGAATGGCAAATTGATTTCTGAAGGATTTCATAGCAAAGCAGGAAAACCGCATGCTGAAGCAATGGCATTTAACAATATAACTAGTGATCCTCAAGGTGGAACACTCTACGTCAATTTAGAGCCATGTTGCCACCATGGTAAAACCCCTCCATGTGTTGAAGCAGTTATAAATTCTGGTATTAAGAAAGTGTATGTCGCTATGAAAGATCCTGACCCCAGAGTTTCTGGAAAAAGTATTAAATTAATGGAAAATGCAGGAATAGTTGTTAATTTGGGTTTATGTAATAAAGAAGCTTTAGAAATTAATAAATCTTTTATATTCAGAAACCTTACTGGTAAATCTTACGGCGTTTTAAAATGGGCTATGAGTCTTGATGGAAGAATAAGTTTAAAAAATGGAGAAAGCAAATGGATCTCAAATCAATCATCAAGATCTTTTGTGCACTCTTTAAGGTCCGATTATGACGCTGTTATAGTTGGGGGTAATACTTTAAGAACTGATAATCCTATCCTTACTACTCGTGGCGGGAAAAATCCTGAACCATTGAGGGTCGTTTTTACGAAGACTCTTGATTTGCCTGAAAATTGTAATTTGTGGGATTGCGAAAAAGCTAAAACTCTCGTGTTATATGATTCATCTACTGCAAATGAAAAATATTTAAAAAGGATTCCTTCATGCGTAGAAGTAGATAAATTACCATCAGATGATCCAAGTAATCTCTCTAAATTTCTAGCTAAAAAAGGATGTAATAAAGTTCTTTGGGAGTGCGGCCCCAAATTGGCAACAGCTGCCATAAAGAATGGTTCTGTTCAAGAATTATTTAGTTTTATATCCCCGAAAATTTTAGGAGGTATTAATTCAAATAATCCTATCTCGGATTTAAACTTCAAGAGTATGGATGAGGTTATTGAACTATTAAATATTGATTTGAAAATTTTTAATGGTGATATTTGTCTTAATAGTCTATTGAAAAATTAAGTGTAATTTGTAAGTTGTCACCTCTTTATTTATAAAATCGTACGGTTCTTACCCAAAAAATTTTTTCCGATACGTATTTAAGTTCAATAGATTATAATTAGTTAAAAATTGGTATTAATTATGCCTATTAGACAAGATGATAATCAGCCAAATAGAAGATTTGGAATAGTCAATATTGTATTGATTGGTGTAGGTGCTTTGTTGCTTTTTAGTAGCCTATTCCCAAACCAGAATATGCAGATACCTAGAGTACCCTATTCATTATTTATAGATCAAGTTAATGATGGGGAAGTCAAGAGAGCTTATATTACACAGGAACAAATCAGATACGAATTAAATGGTGCGGAAGAAGGGTCTCCCTCTGTACTAGCAACTACACCAATTTTTGATATGGATTTGCCTCAAAGACTTGAAAATAAAGGTGTTGAATTTGCAGCTGCTCCTCCTAAAAAACCTAATTTCTTTTCAACAGTATTAAGTTGGGTGGTTCCACCACTTATTTTTATCCTCGTACTGCAATTTTTTGCAAGGAGAAGTATGGGAGGAGGAGGAGCTCAAGGCGCATTAAGTTTCACAAAAAGTAAAGCCAAGGTGTACGTGCCAGATGAAGAATCAAGGGTAACTTTTGATGATGTAGCAGGAGTTGATGAGGCAAAAGATGAATTGACTGAGATTGTAGATTTTTTAAAAAAACCTGAAAGATATTCCGAAATAGGTGCACGTATACCAAAGGGAGTTTTACTAGTTGGTCCTCCTGGTACAGGTAAAACTTTGTTATCTAAAGCCGTAGCTGGAGAAGCTGAAGTTCCTTTTTTCATAATCTCAGGATCTGAATTTGTAGAACTTTTTGTTGGTGCAGGAGCAGCAAGAGTAAGGGATCTATTCGAACAAGCTAAGAAAAAAGCACCTTGTATCATTTTTATAGATGAGCTTGATGCGATTGGTAAAAGTAGATCAGGTTCGATGGGAGTTGTAGGTGGTAATGATGAAAGGGAGCAAACTTTAAACCAGCTTTTAACTGAAATGGATGGTTTCGCTGCGGCTGATAAACCAGTGATTGTTTTAGCAGCAACAAACCAACCTGAAGTTTTAGATGCAGCTCTTCTAAGACCTGGAAGATTTGATAGACAAGTATTAGTTGATAGACCTGATCTTATAGGAAGAAAAACTATCCTAGAAATCTACACAAGAAAAGTAAAACTTGCTGAAGAAATTGATCTTGATTCAATAGCTCAAGCTACAAGTGGTTTTGCAGGAGCTGACTTAGCAAACATGGTTAATGAAGCTGCTCTTCTTGCCGCAAGAGGAAAAAGAAAGAAAGTAGAGCAACAAGATTTAAGTGAAGCTATTGAAAGAGTAGTTGCAGGTTTGGAAAAGAAAAGCAGAGTTCTTCAAGATGATGAAAAAAAAGTTGTTGCCTATCATGAAGTTGGTCATGCAATAGTTGGTCATCTTATGCCTGGAGGTTCCAAAGTAGCAAAGATTTCAATTGTTCCAAGAGGCATGAGCGCTTTGGGATATACATTACAACTACCAACAGAGGAAAGATTTTTGAATTCTAAAGAAGAGCTTCAGGGTCAAATTGCTACATTGTTAGGAGGGAGATCAGCAGAGGAAATAGTTTTTGGAAAAATCACAACAGGAGCTTCAAATGATTTACAAAGAGCTACTGATATTGCAGAGCAAATGGTGGGTACTTTTGGAATGAGTGAAATACTTGGTCCTTTGGCCTATGATAAACAGGGTGGAGGTCAATTCCTCGGTAATGGTAATAATCCTCGAAGAGCGGTAAGCGATGCAACTGCTCAAGCTATTGACAAAGAGGTTAGAGATCTAGTCGATAATGCACATGATACTGCTCTTAAAATCTTAAGGAATAATTTACCCTTGCTTGAATCGATATCTCAAAAAATTCTTGAAGAAGAAGTCATCGAAGGTGAGGACTTAAAGTCATTACTTTCCGAATCTAAAATGCCAGTTTAAATATTAGATTCAAATTTCTATGCTTGAGCCAATAAGGTTAAATACGAAAAACTTATTATCTTCTTCAGATTTACAAAAAAACGAAATTTTACATATTTTTGAATTAGCTCAGAATTTCAAAAATAAGAGCTTTAGAACGGATATTGGTGATAAGGTTTTGGGTATGATTTTTGATAAAGCATCAACTCGGACAAGAGTTAGCTTTAATGTTGCAATGACAAAATTAGGTGGATCGTCAATAGACTTGAATCCAAATGTTTCTCAAATTGGAAGAGGAGAGTTAATTAAGGATACAGCAAGAGTCCTCAGTGGATATTGCGATGTATTAGCTATAAGAACTTTTAATCAAAAAGATATCGAAGAGTATGCGAAATGGTCTACTAGACCAGTTATAAATGCCCTGAGTGATTTGGAGCATCCATGTCAGGCATTAGCAGATTTCTTTACTATAAAAGAAGTTTTTGGTGATTTTCAAAATGTAACTTTAACCTTTGTAGGTGATGGAAATAATGTTGTAAATTCCTTGATATTATGTGGTGCGATTTTAGGAATTAAAATAAAAGTTGCATGTCCTGATGGTTTTGAACCAGATTCTCAAATAATAAAAGAGTCAAAAATGATAAATCAAAGTATTGATTTCTTAGAAATTACGAATGATCCATTAAGAGCAGTATCTGGTGCAAATGTCATTTATACTGATGTTTGGTCTTCTATGGGAGAAGAAAATCATAAAAATATTAAAGATAAGAAATTTAAAGGCTTCACTGTAGATAGAGAATTATTAGAGGAGGCGCACGAAAATGCAATTATTTTACATTGTCTTCCAGCGTATAGAGGTAAAGAAATAACAGATGAAGCCTTTGAATCAAAAAATAGCAAGATTTTTGCTCAAGCTGAGAATAGACTTTATGTACAGCAAGCGCTTTTATACTGTTTATTAACTTAGAAGCTTGCGTTATAAAAAAAATAGAGGTACAAATGTATTAGTGGATATTATTTCTGGTGTCAAACTACTCTGAAGAGAATCTTACGGATGCTCAAAATGAACTCTTTCAATGGATAAAGAATTACTTGCATCAATTTCAACATAGTCCTTCAATCAGGCAGATGATGGAGGCCATGAAATTAAAATCTCCTGCACCAATACAAAGTCGATTAAAACATTTACAAGATAAAGGTTATATCTCTTGGCAAGAAGGAAAAGCTAGAACACTTCAAATAGTTGATGATTTTGTAAATGGTGTTCCTATTTTGGGCTCTATAGCTGCGGGTGGACTAATTGAAACTTTTTCTGATGTACAAGAAAATCTTGATTTCTCTGAGATACTCAAAAAAAAGGATATATTTGCTCTTACTGTAAACGGTGATTCAATGATAGATGCGTGTATTGCAGATGGAGATATGGTTTTGATGGAGCCAATAAAAGATGCAAATTCTTTAAGAAATGGAACTATAGTTAGTGCTTTAGTACCTGGACTTGGTACAACTTTAAAATATTTTTATAGGAATCAACAAAATATTACTTTAGAGCCTGCAAATCAAAATTATGAACCGATTAAATTAAATTTCGACGAGGTTGTTTTTCAAGGTAGGCTCCTAGCTGTATGGAGGAAAGTTTAGATTTCTAAAGAATATTAATAGGATATCTTATAAATTCAATTTAAACCACTCTATTGTTTTAAGAAGACCCTCCTCTAATTCTATTTGCGGTTCCCATTTTAAGATTTCTTTAGCTAAATATATTGATGGCTTCCTTTGCTTCGGATCATCCATAGGCAGAACTTTAAACTCAAATTGTAAATTTGGATTAATGAGCTGCTTAACAAGTTGTGCTAATTCTTTTATTGAGAATTCATTAGGATTGCCTATGTTTACCGGTTTTTGATAATTACTTTCCATCAAAAGAATCATTCCACTTATCAAATCATCAACATAGCAAAATGATCTTGTTTGTGTTCCGTCGCCGTATAGAGTTAGCTTCTCATTTTTTAATGCTTGCACTATAAAGTTACTTATTACCCTACCATCGTCTGATCTCATATTAGGGCCATATGTATTGAATATCCTCATGATTCTTACATCTACGTCGTGAATTCTTTGATAATCTGAACAAAGTGTCTCAGCGATTCTTTTACCCTCGTCATAACAGCTTCGTATTCCTATCGTATTAACTGAACCAGTATAAGTTTCTTTTTGTGGATGTTCCTTTGGATCACCATATATTTCACTAGTGCTTGCCATAAGAAATTTTGCACCGACTCTTTTTGCTAATCCAAGCATATTATAAGTTCCCATAAAGCTAGTCTTAGTGGTTTTAATGGGATTAAATTGATAATGAATTGGCGAAGCTGGACAAGCTAAGTGCCAAATATTATCAACTTCAATTTGTATTGGCTCAGTAACATCATGTCTAATAAGTTCAAAGTTTGGATTATCGAAACATTCTCTAAGATTATTTTTATTACCAGTAAAAAAATTATCAAGGCATATTACCTCTTCTCCTTTATTTAGTAACTTCTTTGCAAGGTGAGAACCAAGAAATCCAGCTCCTCCAGTAATTAAATTTCTTATATAAGGCATTCCCTAACTTTTAAAATAATTTAAATTATATAGGATTATTGGTTTTGAAACTAATAATGAATTTCTTGATAACAAAATCCAAATTTTTATATAGTTGCTGTTAGATTTGAAACTAATATAAAAAGTAATAAATCAATGAATTCAGGAATTAAAAATATTTGTTGTATTGGTGCTGGATATGTGGGTGGCCCAACAATGTCGGTAATAGCTTTAAAGTGTCCAGACATCAATGTGAATGTTGTAGATATCAATGAAGAGAGGATTAAAGAATGGAATAATGATGACCTTTCTCAACTTCCTGTTTTTGAACCAGGCTTAGATGAAGTAATAAATAGGTGCAGAGGTAAAAATCTATTTTTCTCAACAGATGTTAAGGCCGCAATCGCAATGGCTGATGTTATATTTATTTCCGTAAATACCCCTACCAAAGAGAAAGGATTAGGGGCTGGATTTGCAAGTGATTTAAAATGGATTGAATCTTCTGCTAGGACAATAGCTAAATATTCAAGAGAACATACGATAGTTGTTGAAAAAAGTACATTACCAGTAAAAACCGCGGAAACAATTAAAACTATATTGTATTCTCTACAAAATGATAAAAAAGGGAAAGACAATGGATCAACTAAAACTTTCTCAATAGTCTCTAATCCTGAATTCTTATCAGAGGGAACAGCTATTAATGATCTTCTTAATCCTGATAGGGTTTTGATAGGAGGAGAAGATATCGATTCAATCAATAAAATATCTAGTATTTATGAAAAGTGGGTAGATCCCAAAAAAGTCATAACAACTAACCTTTGGAGTTCAGAATTATCGAAATTAGTCGCTAATGCCTTTTTGGCTCAGAGAATATCTTCAATAAATGCTATTTCAGCACTTTGTGAGTCAACAGGAGCAAATATAAAAGAAGTATCTATGGCTATAGGAAGTGATAGTCGTATTGGAAAAAAATTCCTGAATGCTGGACCAGGGTTTGGTGGGAGTTGTTTTAAAAAAGATATTTTAAATCTTGTATATCTATGTAGATATTACGGCCTTGATGAAGTTGCAGGATATTGGGAGCAGGTTGTGAAGATTAATTCATGGCAACAAAAAAGAATTTCTGCTTTAATCATAAAAAATTTATTTGGCACTTTAGCTGGTAAGAGATTAGCAATTTTAGGCTTTTCATTTAAAGCTAATACTAATGATACGAGAGAGTCTCCAAGTATAAGTATCTCTAAAGATTTATTGCAAGAGGGAGCTAATCTTGCTTTCTATGATCCAAGAGTAAGCGAAGACCAAATAATCAGTGAATTTGGAGATAATCAGGTAGAAAATAATATTTTTATATGTGCATCAGCTTTAGAGGCCGCGAAGGGTTCAGATGCAGTTGTTATTTTGACTGAATGGGAAGAGTTCCTGAATTTGGATTGGGTTGAAATTTATAAATGTATGCGTAAACCTGCTTGGATTTTTGATTCGAGAATTTGTTTAAACAAAGAATATCTAAAAGAGATAGGATTTTGTTCATGGACTGTCGGTTCTAGTTAGCAAATAATGAAAAATTGTAAATTTAACTTAGATCACGAAGATTTATCTTTAATTAATTTATTTACTTAATGCTAAATTATCATTCGGTTTATAAAACTAATTTATTTAGAATGTTAAATTTAAGAAAATTTCTCTAGTATTTGAAACTTTTTTTTAATTATAATTTGAGTCTGGGAAGGAAATTTAATTGTATTTAGATAAAAAATCATTTGAAAATATTGTAAAACTAAGTCCAATACCTGCTATTGATCTTTGTATATTAAATGAAAAAAATGAGATTCTTTTGGGGAAAAGAATTAATCCACCTGCTAAAAAATTTTTCTTTGTACCAGGAGGTAGAATTAGAAAGGGAGAGACATTATTTTCTGCAACTAATAGAATTCTTAGAGATGAAATTAATTTTGAAATCTCAGAAAAATCCTTCAATAAAATTAATTTATTAGGTATATTTCAACATTTTTATGAGGATAATTTTACAAATAATAGATTATTCTCAACTCATTATGTTGTTATCGCTTATTCGATACCGCTTGCAGTTTTAAATAAAGCAAATAATAAAGAATCTGATGAGCAACATGAAGAATATATTTGGTATAAAAAAAATAAAAATAAAAATAAAAATAAAAATATATCTATACATCCTTTTGCAAGAGAGTATTTAAATAAAATATGAATTGTAAATTTGCTATTAAATATAGATTTATTCTAAATGAATTACTTTTAATTGATAAAGAAAATTTTTTAATTAATTATTACTTCTATTAAAATTATTACTTCTATTACAATTTAACACTGCATTAATTAAACCTATCAAGTATTTAGGAAATTAAATTTAATTAGTTTAGAAATATAATCTTTGGATTTATCGATAAAACGATTGTTTTGATATTAAGTTTCATATCCCAGTTAGAAAAGCACCTGTATCGTTTATAAAGCAACTCATAAAAAAAACTTTACTCGTAATATCTATTGTGACTTAGATAGAAAGTATATGAACTTACCAATATATCTAATTCTCTTTTATGTGCTCTTTACTCCTATTCTATTTCTTTATTCTCATCTTCAACTTTATGGTGGAAAAAATCACATAGATACCTGTTTTACTAAGATGCATTCTCGACTGCTTAAAGGAAAAGTCCTAGCTAATAGGGTAATTTCTTAAAAAATTGTTTCACATGAAATTTAACCAGAAATAAGTTTGGCGCTACAAAAAAATATAATTTTATTCTGTACAAATCTTCAAATCTGAGATTCAGGTATTTTTTGTAAAAGATTTTTCGGTTTTTACGATTCGGTTTTGATGTGTAAACCGAAGTTCGGTGTATTTGCCCTATATCATCATTCGGTTTGTAACATTACAAACATTGCTTATTCATATAAAGATAGATATGTACTAACTCAGAGGTAAGCAATGTATTCAATGTTTGATCTATTCTTTGATACTCCTGCATATAGACCCGTATATGTCATCTCTGATAGCGAGATGAAGGAGTTACAAAGAACGCAAAATCAAGATGAACTTGAAGAAATTCGTCATCAAAAGAAAAGACTTG
>MDTD01085262.1_pt1 | contig 15901 bp, 18 predicted proteins | sample 811221 | NCBI WGS metagenome assembly MDTD01 (sample SAMN05326646, study PRJNA326480) | marine metagenome | isolation source: seawater | place: Pacific Ocean: South West | collected 2011
CGGCCTGATCGACCGGGCCTATATCATCCATGCCGGCCAGGTTCTCACCCACGGCCGGCCCGGCGACATCGTCGCCAATCCGGATGTCCGCCGCCTCTATCTCGGCGAAGCCTTCACCCTCTGATAACCAGTCCGCCAGACGGCTGCGTCACCGTGCCCGCGTATTCGCGGCCGGATACCTTTTGGTAGTTCTTGACAAGCAAGGTTCAGGCCAAGTTTTATGCATGATTGTTGTGCGCTGCGGCAGGGGCGGCGGCGCGACGAACCGGGGCTTCGGCCCGGGGCAAGGGGTATCGATGGCGCTTTCTGCCAAACTGCAGGTCAAGCAGACGCAATCGCTGGTGATGACGCCGCAGCTGATGCAGTCGATCCGGCTGCTTCAGTATACCTCCGTCGAACTGGAGCGCTTCGTCGAGCAGGAAATCGAGCGGAATCCGCTCATCGAGCGCGACGAACGCGACGGGACGGACGACCGGCGCGGGGAGGCCGATGGCGACGGGCCGCAGGCCGTTTCCGAAGGTGATGACGGATGGATGCAGGACGACCTGGAATGGAACGCCGCAGGCATATCGGGAAAGCTGGATTCCTCTCTGGAAAACGTCTTTCCCGACGATCCCGGCACCCGTGAGGCCGTTCCGCTGCAGATGGAGACGAACTGGAAGTCGGCGCCATCTGGCGGTGGCGGCGGCGAGCCGTTCGATCTCGACCAGGTCACCGCCGCGCCGGTCACGCTGGCCGATCACGTGCGCGAGCAGATCGCCCTGGCCATCCGCGAACCGGCAGCCCGCCTCATCGCCGCCGAACTGGCCGACGGCCTCGATCCGGGCGGCTGGTATTCCGGCGACATGCAGGACGTGGCCACGCGTCTCGGCGTCGGCGCCGCCGAGGTCGAGGCCGTGCTGGCGCAATGCCAGCGCTTCGATCCGCCGGGCCTCTTTGCCCGTTCGCTGGCCGAGTGCATCGCCCTGCAACTGAAGGCGAAAGACCGGTTCGACCCGGCGATGCAGGCCATGGTGGAGAACCTCGAACTGCTTGCACGCCGTGATTTCCAGAGCCTCAAGCGGCTGTGCGGCGTCGACGAGGAGGATCTCGTCGACATGCTGGCCGAAATCCGCAGCCTCGATCCGCGCCCCGGGACCGCCTTCGAGGGCGCGGTCGCCGACCCGGTCGTGCCCGACGTCTTTGTCTCGCGGGCCGCTGACGGGTCCTGGGCGGTCGAACTGAACCAGGATGCCCTGCCGCGCGTGCTGATGAACCAGGCCTATGCGAGCAAGGTGCAGGCCGGCGCCCGCACCAGGGAGGAAAAGGACTTCCTTGCCGAATGCATGCAGAATGCCAGTTGGCTGACGCGCAGCCTCGACCAGCGCGCGCGCACCATCCTCAAGGTCGCTTCAGAGATCGTGCGCCAGCAGGATGCCTTTCTCGTCCATGGCGTCTCGCACCTGCGCCCGCTCAACCTGCGCACCATCGCCGACGCGATATCGATGCACGAATCGACGGTCAGCCGCGTGACCGCCAACAAGTTCATGATGACCCCGCGCGGTGTCATCGAGATGCGCTACTTCTTCACCGCGGCAATCGCCTCGGCCGAGGGTGGCGACGCCCATTCCGCCGAATCGGTGCGTCACCGCATCCGCCAGATGATCGAGGAGGAGACCGCGTCCACGGTCCTTTCCGATGACGCGATCATGGAGAAATTGCGCGCCGGCGGCATCGACGTGGCGCGCCGCACCGTCGCCAAGTATCGCGAGGGCATGAACATTCCGTCCTCGGTGCAGCGGCGCCGGGAAAAGCGCGCCCTGGAAAAGGCGCGCCGCTGACTGGTAACGGCGCTCCGTGTTTGCCCGGTCGCGGGGCTATTTCATTGACAACCGATACATCCGGCACTAAGAGCGCGGCCCATCGGAGGCCCGGCCCGGCGGTTCTCCGTGCCGCACCTGTGGAAACCGGGCATGCGGGAAAATCCGGTCGGGGCCGATGGTCACGACGCCTTGTCTGTTGCGGGCACCGGTGTAGAATCGAAGCCCTGTTCCGGAAGAGAGGACTTTCCACATGAGCTTGCGCATTTCGGGAAAGCAGATGGAGATCGGCGATGCGTTCAGGACGCGCATCGAGGATCGCATCGGCGAGGCCATCGACAAGTATTTTGACGGAGGCTTCTCCGGCAAGGTGACGGTCGAGAAGAACGCCTCGCGCTTTGACGCCGATTGCACGCTGCATATCGACACGGGCCTCGTGCTGCAGTCGTCGGGCCGTGCCATGGATCCCCAGGCCGCCTTCGACGAAGCGGCCGAGAAGCTGGAGAAGCGCCTGCGGCGCTACAAGCGGCGCCTGAAGAGCCATCATCACCGTGACAGCGAGCCGGGCCTCGACATTGCCTATCGTGTCATGGCGCCCGTGGCCGACGAGGACGAGGAAGTGCCGGAGGATTTCGCGCCCACCGTGGTGGCCGAATCGACGCTATCCCTGCGGCAGATGACGGTCGCATCGGCCGTCATGGAACTCGACATGAAGGACAGCCCCGTCTTCGTGTTCCGCAACTCCGCCAACGATCAGGTGAACATCGTCTATCGCCGCGCCGACGGGAACATCGGCTGGATCGATCCTTCCGCTGGATCGATGGCGGCAGAATAAGAAACAACAAGCTTCCGGTTGCGTTGCTCCTTTTTTGGGCCGGCAACCGGCAGAAAGGCTGATCCATGGCTCTCGGCGATCTGGTGAGCGTCAACGCCATATTCCCGGCGGTGAAGGCCAATTCAAAGAAGCAGCTTCTGCAACTGCTGGCCGAGAAGGCGGCGGGGCTGACGGGGATTCCCGAACGGGAAATCTTCGACACCATCCTGCAGCGCGAGCGGCTGGGCTCGACGGGTGCCGGCAATGGCCTGGCCATTCCGCATGGCAAGCTGCGATCGATCGGCCGGATCACGGGATTTTTCGCGCGGCTGGAAACGCCGGTCGATTTCGAGGCGATCGACGACCAGCCGGTCGATCTGGTGTTCCTGCTGCTGGCGCCGGAAGGGGCCGGCGCCGATCATCTCAAAGCGCTTTCACGCATTGCGCGGGTCATGCGCGATCCCGATACCGTGGCCAAGATCCGCGGCGCTGCCGACGTCGAGGCCATCCACGCGCTCCTGTCGGGCACGCCCGCCTCGAACGCGGCCTGAGAAAGCGGCAGGCGGAACGAACGGGGCGGGGCCTTGGCTCCGCCCTTTCTCATTGCGGGCAAGGCCGCCGTTCAGTGGATGCTGACTTCCTGGAGATCGTTCTCCCAGGCGCCTGCGACAGCGGCCTCGCGTGCGGTGGCCAGCAGGATCGGGTTGCCGTCGGCGGCAAACAGCGTCCAGATGTCGAGGCCCGGTGCAATGTCCGCGATGCCGGGATAGGCTGCCAGCAGGTCGTCGCTTTTCATCTTGCGCACATAACCGACCTTGCCCTCGCCCAGATGGGCAAGTTCGCTGGCGGTCAGGATCGAATTCACGTGGTCTTCCGTCATGGAATCAGCCTCCTTCGGCAAGAAGGGATCTCCTCCACGGGACAATCCCCTCATAGAGCTGTTAACAAGTCGTGAAACGGAATGGTTCCGGCAAGGCCGCCCTAGTCGCGGATCGCGATATCGATCTTGCGGACCAGCCGTTCCGGTTCCGGCCGGTCGAGATCGATGGAGAGCAGGCCGTTTTTCAGTTCCGCGCCCAGCACGCGCATGCCGTCGGCCAGCATGAAGGCCCGCTGGAACTGGCGCGCCGCGATGCCGCGATGCAGGTATTCGCGGTCCTCGTCATCCTGCTGCCGCCCGCGGATGATGAGCTGGTTTTCCTCGGTGGAAACGTCAAGCTCGCTCTCGCGGAAACCGGCTACGGCCAAGGTGATGCGCAGGCGGACGCTCTTGTCGTCCTCGCTGCGAATCCGCTCGATGTTGTAGGGCGGATAACCGTCGCCATTCTTGGCGATGCGCTCGATGGTTTTCTCCATCGTGTCGAAACCGAGCATGAGCGGGCTCGAGAAGGGCGTCATGCGGGTCATGTCAAAAGTCCTCCGGGAAGCGACCATTGGCAATCCGGCCCGTCTGGCGCCGCATTGCATGGACCTGATATGGTCGCGAAAACGAACCGATTCAAGAGAGGGACAAATCGTGGCGGAGACGCGCAAGATCATCATCGACACCGATCCGGGGCAGGATGACGCCGTGGCGATCCTGCTGGCGCTGGCCAGCCCCGAACTCGACGTTCTGGGCATCTGCGCGGTCGCCGGAAACGTGCCCCTTCACCTGACCGAGCGCAATGCCCGCAAGATCTGCGAACTGGCCGGCAGGCCGGAAACGAAGGTCTACAAGGGCGCCGTGCGGCCCCTGCTGCGCCACCTCGTCACCGCGGAGGAAGTTCACGGCAAGACCGGTCTCGACGGCCCGGAGCTTCCCGATCCGCAAATGGCCCTGCAACCCGGCCATGCGGTGGATTTCATCATCGACACCGTGATGCGCGAGGAACCCGACACCGTGACGCTGTGCACGCTCGGTCCGCTGACCAACGTCGCGCTGGCGCTCAACCGCGAGCCGCGCATCGCCCCGCGCATCCGCCAGATCGTGATGATGGGCGGCGGCTATTTCGAGCAGGGCAACGTCACACCGTCGGCCGAGTTCAACATTTACGTCGATCCGCACGCCGCCGACGTCGTGTTCAACTCCGGCATCGACATCGTCATGATGCCGCTCGACGTGACCCACAAGGCACTGACCACGCGCGCCCGCGTCGATGCCATCCGCGCGCTGGGGACGCCGGTCGGCGAGGCGACGGCCGCACTGCTCGATTTCTTCGAGCGCTTCGACGAGGCGAAATACGGCACCGATGGCGGACCGCTGCACGACCCCTGCGTCATCGCCTGGCTGCTGCGCCCGGAGCTGTTTTCCGGCCGTCACTGCAACGTGACGGTGGAGACCATGTCCGAACTGACGATGGGCGCCACCGTGGTGGACTGGTGGGGCGTGACCGACCGGCCTAGGAACGCCCATGTCATGCGCGACATCGACGCCGACGGCTTTTTCGCGCTGCTCACCGAGCGGCTGGCGCAATTGTAAGCACTTATACTCAGTGGCAAGCAGAGAACTTGTTTCACTCGTAGCCGTTCACAAATGCTCGCTATTCGAGAACAAAGTTTCTAATGACGGTCGATTCTTTGGTAGAATTATTGAAGACGGCAACTGGGCTCAAACCAGGTTCATTACGAAATTCGAACGCTTGATTATCTTGTGGAGGCGTATTGCCAGAATCGTCAGTAGTTTTTGAAAAATACCGTTCCAAGCTTATTTCTCTCCCTTTAACAGCGCTTTGGAGAGGGTATGGTTCTGCAATTTTCTTGGAGTTTGGCGATTTGTCACCTCGGATTGGAAAAGATGGATTTGCCGGAAATCCAACAGGCAACTTTACAGTGATGATCGAATGGAGTTGGCGAATTGAAAATGAAACATCGATAATTTGTGGAAGCTGGAGCGATGAAGGCAATTGGAGCAGCATATTCGAGAAAATAATCGGACAGAACGTTAAAGATGTTTCAATTCACGGGCGGCTTCCTGAAATATCGATTCGTCTGACAAACGGACTTTATGTTGTTTCGTTCATGACGGCGGAGGACCAACCCAGTTGGGCAATTATTGATAATTCCGTTGATAGGGAAAAACCGAAAAATTTGGCTGTTCGACAAGGTGTTATTGTAGAAGAGTTTGATATTTGAAGAATTACAAGCGTTGAAGAAAGCCCGTCTATAAAAGTATATAGTTTGTTGCGGGTATCAAAAATTGATAAGAATTTCCTCCACCTCGGCTGCCAACGGAATCGCCGGCTGCGCTCCGGGCTTCAGGCAGGCAAGCGACCCGGCCGCCGCCGCCAGCCGCAGCGCATCTTCAAGGATCAGGCCGCGGTCCAGCGCCGCCGCGAAATAGCCGCAGAACGTGTCGCCCGCACCCACCGTGTCGACCGGCGTGACGGGCAGCGATGGCACCGCGATGCTGCCCTCCGGCGTCATGGCGAGCGCCCCGGCGCTGCCCAGCGTGACGATGACCGTGCGTCCCGTCACGTGGACGAAATTGGCCATGCGCGCCTCGCGCGACGCGCCCGCGAGGCCGAGCGCCCCGGCGTAAAGGTCGAACTCCGTTTCGTTGGCGATCACGTAGTCCGCCTTTGCCAGAAGCGGTGCGGCCTCGGCGCGATAGGGCGCGGTGTTGAGCAGGCTCACGCCGTTTGCCGCCCGCGTGGCCTCCAGCGCCGCGTCCACCGATTCCAGCGGAATCTCGTGCTGGAGCAGCACATGCCCGCCGGATGATGCCGCCGCGCGCGCCATCTCCGGGGTCACGCCCGCATTGGCGCCCGGGATCACGGCGATCATGTTCTCGCCATCCCCGCCCACCAGGATGAGCGCCGTGCCGGTCGGGCCGTCCACGGTGGCCACGCCGGAAAGGTCGACCCCGCCATCGGCCAGCAGCGCCAGCGCTTGCCCCGCGAAGGCATCGCTTCCCGCGGCCCCTGTCATGCGCGTGGCAGCCCCCGCCCGCGCGGCCGCCAGCGCCTGGTTGGCCCCCTTGCCGCCGGGCGCCGTGCAAAAGCCGTCGCCCGGCACCGTCTCGCCCCGTTCCGGCAGGCGCGCCACCGTGGCGATCAGGTCGAGATTGATGGAACCGATGACGGTGATCATGGACGAACCTCCGGGCAGGACATGGCGGCGCGAAGCTATCGCGCCGCGCCGGGGATCACAATCGGGAGCCGGCAGGCAAATGCGGTCAGGCCTGCCCGGCCTCCCAGCCCAGCATGGCGCGCTTGCGCGTCAGGCCCCAGTGATAGCCGGTCAACTGGCCGGATTTTCCCAGCGCCCGGTGGCAGGGAATGACGAAGGAGACAGGGTTCGCACCCACCGCCGCGCCCACCGCCCGGCTCGCCTTCGGCTTGCCGATGGCGCTCGCGATGTCGGAATAGCAGGCCGCCCGGTTCATCGGGATGCGCATCAGTGCCTCCCAGACCCGGACCTGGAAGTCCGTGCCGATCATCACGACGCGCAAGGGTTCCTCTGGCCTCCAGCGCGCGGGATCGAAGATACGCGCCGCATGGGGAGCGATTGCCGGTGCATCTTCCACGAAGCGCGCATTCGGCCAGCGCCGCGCCATGTCCTCGAAGCAGGCCGCCTCGCCGCCCGGATCGGCGAAGGCCAGGCCGCACAGCCCGCGCTCGGTGGCCATGACCAGCGCCTGCCCGAACGGCGAGGGGTGGAAGCCGTGGCGGATGGTCAGCCCCGCGCCGCGCGCCTTGTAGTCGCCCGGCGTGATCGCCTCGTGGGTCACGAACAGGTCGTGCAGGCGTCCGGGCCCGGAAAGGCCCAGTTCCAGCGAGGCGTCGAGAATGGGCGCGCCCTCGTCCAGAAGGCGGCGCGCATGGTCCAGCGTCACCGCCTGCAGGAAGGCCTTGGGCGAAAGCCCTGCCCAACGGGTGAACAGCTTCTGCAGGCCGGTCGGCGTTTCGCCCACGCGCGCCGCCAGCGCCTCCAGAGACGGCTGCTCGCGATAGTCGAGCGAAAGCGTCTCGATCACCTGCCGCACGGTCTCGTAATCCGTGCCCTGCGGCGTGATGTCATGGGTGAGGATGGGGCTTTGAAGGGTCATGGCTTGGTCTCCATGCCGCGACAATGGCCGACGTAGGGACTGTGCGCCACCCGTTTCTTGCGAAGGCGTCCGTCGACGTGGTCAGCCGCGCTTGACCGTGGCCAGCGCGCCGGCAAAGGCCTGCGAGAAGCTTTCCCGGTCATCCGGGTTGAGGAATGCGCCGACCGGCACGGAAAGCCCGCGCTCGCTGATGGCCATGCCGGTGACGCCGATCTCCTCGTGCCGGCTGACATGGAACTTGACCCAGAACGGGTTGAAGCGGTGCTCCGCCACCTTGCCGGACGGTTCGATCTTGCGGATCAGCATGGCATGACGCCACACCCGAACCTCCTCGCGTGCCCGCGCGGCGCGGTAGTTCAGCCGGAAGGCGAACCACAGCAGGAACAGGTCGAGCCCGAAGAAGCCGAGCACGGGCCATGCCCCGAGCGACCAGAAGAGAAGCCCGGTGGCGAACCAGATGGTTCCGAAGATGCCCATCACGACGTAGAACCCCGTCCTTCCCATCGAGCGATGGGGTGTCAGGAGTGCATCGAAAACCGGCTCTTCGCTGTCAACGGCGGTAGCATGGTTCATGGCTGCATATTATAGGGGAAAAATGGACAAGCCAAACATCAAAAAAGCCGCATCCGTTTCGCCGTCACGGAAACGAAAGCCGGCCCGTCCGCGCAGCCGCTACACCAAAGACGAAGTGCGCGAGATCTTCCGCCGCTTCTCCGTGCAGCGGCCCGAACCGAAAGGCGAACTGGCCCATGTGAACCCGTTTACCCTCGTGGTTGCGGTGGCGCTGTCCGCCCAGGCGACCGATACCGGCGTCAACAAGGCCACGAGGGAACTGTTCAAGGTGGCCGACACGCCTGAAAGGATGCTGGCGCTCGGCGAGGAAAGGGTCGGCGAATATATCCGCACCATCGGGCTGTGGCGCAACAAGGCGAAGAACGTGATCGCCCTGTCGCAAAAGCTGGTCGACGATTTCGGCGGTGAGGTGCCGCGGACCCGCGAGGAACTTGTCACCTTGCCCGGCGTCGGCCGCAAGACCGCCAATGTGGTCATGTCCATGGCCTTCGGCATTCCCACCATCGCCGTCGACACGCATATCTTCCGCATCGCCAACCGCATCGGCCTGGCGCCCGGCAAGACACCCGACGCGGTCGAGGAGAACCTCATGCGCGTGATCCCGGAGGATTACCTCTTCCATGCGCACCACTGGCTGATCCTGCACGGACGCTATGTCTGCAAGGCTCGCAAGCCGGATTGCGAGCGTTGCGTCATCGCCGACATCTGCAAGGCGCCGGACAAGACCTGCGACATTCCCGCCGCGCTGGTGGAACTGCCGCCGCAGGTGATCGGCTGACGGGGAGTGCCGTTCTTCAGACGGCCCGGGCGGCCTCGCGCACGCCGAAATCCGGATCGGCCCTTGAGAGCAGCTTGTGCAGGTGGACCATCATGGCCGCGGCAAACAGCGGCGTCATCAGGTTGAGCAGCGGCACGGCCAGGAAGGCCGCGATGATCAGGCCGGCCATGAAGACGGTCGTGGAATGCTTGCGCCGGAACAGTTTTGCCTCGGCTTCCGGACGGAAGCGCATGGCGGCGAATTCGAAGAATTCCCGGCCGAGCAGGTAGCCGTTGACGAGGAAGAAGGCGATCACGTTGACGCCCGGCACGAGCAGCAGCAGGAGTGCCACGATGTTGCCGGCGATGACGACGCCGAGGAACTTGACGGCGAGGACGACGCCGCGGACCACCGGGACGGGCGTGCCGGGCCGGTCGGCCGGATAGTCCTCGCGCTCGACCACCTCGGCCACGTCATCGAGAAAGATGCCGGCGATGATGGCTGTCACCGGCGCCACCAGCAGCGCAAGGCCCAGCGCCAGGCCGAGGCCTGCGAAGAGCGCGGCGACGAAGCCCAGCCAGCCGGCCCATGAGGGCAGGCCCGGCATCAGCGTGTCGAGCCAGGGCAGGGCGAGCCATTCGAAGATCTCCTTCAGCCCGAACCACGAGGCGATCAGCAGCAGCAGGGTTAGGCCGATCGACTTGAACAGCACGGAACGGAATTCCGGCGTGAACAGGCGGCTGGCGGCAAGCCTTGCGGCATCGAGGATCATGATCGTCTCCTTGTCGGGCAGATTGTCACATGGGCATTGCCCGCCGGGCCTGCAAGCCCGGTTTCTCTTGCAATGCAGCATCGTTGCGGTAGAGACGAAGGGATTGGATGCAAGGCCCAGCGGGCGGCAGCGGGGAAACCGGCAATGAGCGAATATGATGTCCTGTGCGTCGGCAATGCGATTGTCGACATCATTGCCCGCTGCGAAGACGATTTTCTCGTAGCCAACGGCATCCACAAGGGCGCCATGAACCTCATCGATGCCGAACGGGCCGAGGCGCTCTACGCTGCCATGGGCCCGGCGGTCGAGATGTCGGGCGGCAGCGCCGGCAACACGGCTGCCGGCATCGCTTCGCTCGGCGGCAGGGCGGCCTATTTCGGCAAGATCTCCAATGACAGCCTCGGCCGCATCTTCACCCACGACATCCGCGCCCAGGGCGTCGCCTTCGACACCCGCCCTCTGCCAGGCAATCCGCCGACCGCCCGCTCCATGATCTTCGTGACGCCGGATGGCGAGCGCTCGATGAACACCTATCTCGGCGCCTGTGTCGAACTCGGACCCGAGGATGTCGAGGAAGACAAGGCGAAGGGAGCCAAGGTCACCTATTTCGAGGGCTATCTGTGGGACCCGCCGCGCGCCAAGGAGGCGATCCGCCAGACCGCCGCACTGGCCCACGAGGCCGGCCGCCAGGTGGCCATGACGCTGTCGGACCCGTTCTGCGTCGACCGCTACCGCGACGAATTCCTCGACCTGATGCGTTCCGGCACGGTCGATATCGTCTTTGCCAACGAACACGAACTGAAGTCGCTCTACCAGACGGGCGATTTCGATACCGCCGTCGCGGCCATGCGGGCCGATTGCAGGCTTGCCGCGGTGACGCGATCCGAAAAGGGTTCGCTCATTCTTGAGGGTGACACGACCATCCCCGTCGAGCCGTTGCGGGTCGAAGAGGTCACGGACACCACCGGCGCCGGCGATCTCTACGCCGCCGGCTTTCTCTTCGGCTATACGGCAGGACTGCCGCTGTCCACCTGCGGCGAACTGGGATCGCTGGCAGCCGGCATCGTCATCCAGCAGATCGGGCCGCGCCCGCAGGTCGACCTGCGCCAGAAGGCGCGCCAGCACGGGCTGATCTGAAAGCCGTCAATCGGTGTCCTTCTCCGTGTCCCGCAACACGCCGTCCGCCTTCAGTTCTGTCTCGGAACGGCCGGGCCGCGGCCGGTAGCCGGGAATGCGCCAGCCGAAGATGATCGCGCCGCCGCGAACGCCGAAGGCAACGGCGAAGCCGAGGCTTGCCGACAGCCAGACCGGCGCTCCGGCAAGGCCGAGCGCGGTGAAGACCGCCGCGCCGGCCATGGCGGCGGTCACGTAGATTTCGGGCCGCATCAGCACCGACGGTTCACCGGCCAGCGTGTCGCGCGCCACGCCGCCGAACGTGGCGGTCAACATGCCCGTGACGATGGCGATGGTGGCCGAACCCGTCGCCGCCAGGCCCTTGGCCGCGCCCATCACCCCGTATGCGGCGATTCCCACGGCATCGAGCCAGAGCAGCCAGCGGTAGCGGCTTTCCACCAGATGCGCGGTGAAAAAGACGGCGACGGCGATGGCGGCGCAGGTGAGGATGTAGGAGGGATCGCGCACCCAGAAGACCGGCGTCTGGCCCAGGATGAGGTCGCGCAGCGTGCCGCCGCCAATGCCCGTGATGACGGCGAAGAACAGGAAGCCGATGATGTCGAGCTGCCGGCGCGAGGCGGCCAGCGCCCCGGTCGCGGCAAAGACCGCCACGCCGGCGAGATCGAGAAGGGTGAGCGCGTTCATGGCCAAGCCATGCCACGCGTTTCCGGCCCGCTCAACGAAAAAAGCGGCCCCGGGGGAGCCGCTTCCGTCTTGTCCTGGTGGAGCCGGGCGTCAGGCGTCGCGCTCGGCCTGCGGGTTCACCGGGCCGGGTTCGGCTGCCTGCGGGGCTGCCTTCGGCCCGCCGGACGATACGCCCACCATGGCCGGGCGCAGCACGCGGTCGCCGATCACATAGCCCGCCTGCACCACCTGCACCACCGTCTGGCTCGGCACCTCCGGGTTGGGCACCTCGAACATGGCCTGGTGGTAGTTCGGGTCGAAACGCTCGCCTTCCGGGTTGAGCTTCTTCACGCCATGGCGTTCAAGAGCGCCACCCATGTCGCGTGCGGTCATCTCCACGCCTTCGATGAGCGCGATGAACCCGGCCTCTTCGGAACGGCGGGCATGATCCGGAAGCGCCTCGATGGCGCGCGACAGGTTGTCGGCGACGCCCAGCATGTCGCGGGCGAAATTGGCGATGGCATAGGAACGGGCATCCGCCACGTCGCGCTGGGCGCGCTTGCGCAGGTTTTCCATTTCCGCCGCCATGCGCAGCAGCCTGTCGCGCAGTTCGGCGTTTTCCGTCTCCAGCGCCGTCAGGGCATCGTCCTTGCCAGCGTCCTGTGCGCCGGCCTGCGTTTCCATCTCCGGGTTTTCTTCGGTCATGGCGGTTTCGTCGGCCATTCCGGTCTCCTTGGAGGCTTCGGTCATGTCAATCGTCCTGTAACTGCAGGGCTTTTGTCTTGCGTTGGGCCGCATATCGAGCTTTGGCGCCGAAAAATCAAGACGTACCCGGCCTCAGCCGCCTTGCGCCTAGCGGATCATGCGGCTGATCACCTGGGCGGTGTAGTCGACCACGGGCACGATGCGCGCATAGTTGAGCCGCGTCGGCCCGATCACGCCCAGCGCGCCGACGACGCGCGATTCGGCGTCCCGGTAGGGCGCCACCACCAGCGAGGAGCCCGACAGTGAGAAAAGCTTGTTTTCCGACCCGATGAAGATGCGCACGCCAGACCCTTCCTCTGCCAGGTCGAGAAGCTGCACAAGGGCTTCCTTGGTCTCAAGGTCGTCGAACAGATGGCGCAGCAGGTCTAGTTCCGCCTGGGCCGAGATATGCTCCAGCAGGTTGGCACGCCCGCGCACGATGAGCCTTGCCGGGAGGCCGGATCCGTCGTCGGACCACACCGCGATGCCCCGTTCCACCAGATCAGCGGACAGCGAATCCAGCGCCTGCCGGGTTTTCTCCATGACGCGGGCGATCTCGCCGCGCGCCTCGGCCAGCGTCCGGCCGCGGATATTGGCGTTGAGGAAGTTGGACGCCTCGACAAGCTGGCTCTGCGTCACGCCGGCCGGCAACTCGAGGACGCGGTTCTCCACGTCGCCTGACTGCGAGACGAGGACGGCGAGCGCTTTGCCGGGTTCGAGCTGGATGAACTCGATATGCTTGAGCGGCGCCTCGCTCTTGGCCGCCAGAACCAGCCCCGCGCCGCGCGTCAGACCCGACAGCATCTGGCTTGCCTCGGTCAGCATGTGCTCCAGCGTGTGGCCGGCGCCCGATGCGGTGACCTGGGCGTCGATCATGCGCCGCTCGTCCTCCGACAGCGCGCCCACTTCCATGAAGGCGTCGACGAAGAAGCGCAGGCCTGCCTGCGTCGGCAGCCGTCCGGCCGAGACATGGGGCGAATAGACGAGCCCGAGATGTTCCAGATCCGACATGACGTTGCGGATGGTGGCCGGCGAAAGCGATTGCGGCAGCAGGCGCGAGAGATTGCGCGATCCGACCGGTTCGCCGTCCTTCAGATAGCTGTCGACGATCAGTCTGAAGATGTCGCGCGCCCGCGCGTCGAGCATTTGCAGCGCGCTGTCCGTCACATGCTGTGTCATGGGTCAACCTTTGCCATAACAACGAATATATAATCGGACCGTCGGCGAACTCAATGTTTGCCAGCGCTCCGGGGGAAGGCTAGAAGGCCAGTCAGACCCACAAGAGCGAGCCCGAGGTTTTCCATGCGTCCGTCGAAACGCCAGCCCGATGAAATGCGCCCCGTCCTGTTCGAACGCGGCGTGTCGAAACATGCCGAGGGGTCGTGCCTGGTGAAGTTCGGCGACACCCATGTGCTTTGCACCGCCAGCCTCGAGGAGCGCGTTCCCGGCTGGATGCGCAATACCGGCCGCGGCTGGGTGACGGCCGAGTACGGAATGCTGCCGCGCGCCACCGGTGACCGCATGCGCCGCGAGGCCTCGGCCGGCAAGCAGGGCGGGCGCACGCTGGAAATCCAGCGCCTGATCGGCCGTTCGCTGCGCGCCGTGGTCGATCTCGATTCTCTGGGAGAGCGCCAGATCACGGTCGATTGTGACGTCATTCAGGCCGATGGCGGAACGCGCACCGCGTCCATCTCCGGCGGGTTCGTGGCGCTGCACGAGTGTCTCTCCTGGATGGAGGCGCGCTCCATGATCCGCGTCGCCGACGTGCTGAAGGACCATGTCGCCGCCATTTCATGCGGGCTCTACAACGGCGCTCCCGTGCTCGACCTCGATTACATCGAGGATTCCTCCGCCCAGGCGGACGCGAATTTCGTGATGACCGGAAAGGGCGGGATCGTCGAGATCCAGGGCACGGCCGAGGGCGAAGCCTTCACCGAGGAGGAATTCGGCCAGTTGATGGGCCTTGCCCGCAAGGGCATCAACCGCATCGTCGACCTGCAGAAAATGGCGATCGGCTGATCCATGCAGGCCCGCGGCATCCTCGAAACGGCGATCTATGCCGGCGACCTGGAGGCTGCCGAGGCCTTCTGGCGCGACGTGATCGGGCTCGAACGCATCCTGAAGGTCGATGGCCGGCACGTCTTTTTCCGCTGTGGCGACGGTGTTCTCCTGGTCTTCAACCCGGATGCGACCGCAAGCCCGCCCTCCGACCCGGACATGCCCGTTCCGCCGCATGGCGCCCATGGCCCCGGTCACGTCTGCTTCCGCGCGACCGGCGACGAGATTGATGCCTGGCGTGACCATTTGCACGACCACGGCGTGGCCATCGAAGCCGATTTCCGCTGGCCGAACGGCGCCCGATCCATCTATTTCCGCGATCCGGCCGGCAATTCCATCGAATTTGCCGAGCCATCCATCTGGGGACTTGAATGACCACCGAAACCGCGCGCCCGCTGGAAAGCCGCGAGATTGTCGTCGCCACGCACAATGCCGGCAAGCTGGCCGAGATCCGCGATCTGATCGGTCCCTTCGGCTTCGCGGCGAAATCCGCCGGCGAACTGGGCCTGCCCGAACCGGAGGAAACCGGCACGACCTTCGAGGAGAATGCCGCCATCAAGGCGCTGGCCGCAGCACGCGCCACCGGCTTGCCGGCGCTGTCGGACGATTCCGGCCTTTGTGTCGATGCACTGGACGGACAGCCGGGCGTGCATACTGCGGACTGGGCGCAGAAGGCCGACGGCACGCGCGATTTCGCCATGGCCATGCGTAATGTCGAGGAACGCATGCAGGCCGCCGGCGCAATCAGCGAGGACCGGCGTACCGGCCGTTTCGTCGCCGTGCTGTGCCTGGCCTGGCCGGACGGCCATGCCGAGTTTTTCCGCGGCGAGGTGGAGGGAACGCTGGTCTGGCCGCCGCGCGGGCAACAGGGTTTCGGCTACGATCCGGTCTTCCGGCCGCAAGGCCACGAGCGCACCTTCGGCGAGATGCCGGCCACCGAGAAGCATGGCTGGGAGGCCGGCCGGGGCGATCTCGGCCTGTCGCACCGCGCCCGTGCCTTTGCCCTGTTCGCACGTGAGAAACTGGGCGCTCAATGAGCCTGAACCGCGACGACGGAACGCCGGGATTCGGCGTTTATGTCCATTGGCCGTTCTGCGCGGCCAAATGCCCTTATTGCGACTTCAATTCCCATGTCCGCCACAAGCCGGTCGACCAGGACCGCTACGCGGCCGCCTTCCGCCGCGAACTGGCAACCATGCGCGAACGCACCGGGCCGAAGGAGGTGACCTCCATCTTCATGGGCGGCGGCACGCCATCGCTGATGAAGCCGGCCACGGTCGCGGCGATCCTCGATGCCATCGCTGAACTCTGGACCGTGCCGGACGGCATCGAGATCACCATGGAGGCCAATCCGCAAAGTGCCGATGCCGGGCGTTTTGCCGGCTACCGTTCGGCGGGGGTCAACCGGCTTTCGCTGGGAGTCCAGGCGCTCAACGACGCCGACCTCAAATTCCTTGGCCGCCTGCATGATGCGCGCGAGGCCTTGCAGGCCATCGAACTTGCGCGGCGGACCTTCCCGCGCCTCTCCTTCGACCTGATCTATGCCCGCCCCGGCCAGACG
>MDTD01015158.1_pt1 | contig 15900 bp, 15 predicted proteins | sample 811221 | NCBI WGS metagenome assembly MDTD01 (sample SAMN05326646, study PRJNA326480) | marine metagenome | isolation source: seawater | place: Pacific Ocean: South West | collected 2011
ATGCTTGAAAATTGGGTTGTCTGAAGCTAAGCAGCCGCCGTATCTGCCTCAAGACGCACGAAAAGTCGAGACTCTAGACGTATATTACGTCGCTAATTCCACGAAATGCGCCTCTTTTGCCGCCAGCCGCTCAACTATATCACTTTAGATGGGCGAAATATGATGCAATTCTGCGCTTGGTTTGCGTGCAACTTTGCACCGGCAAGCCTCTTTCGGATTCCACTAACAGCCGTGCCCAAAGTCAGCGCTTATCGGCGGCGAAGCGAAAGGCCTTCTTCCCGGTGAGGTCCGCACTGGTGAAAGTTGGGCACCAGTAACGCTCGACATGAGCCACAACAAGGTCCGTTCCTGTGAAATGATCAACTCCAGGCGGCCTTTGCGGATTATACATGGTATCAGTCATATCCCTCATAAGAGCAACATTCTTACCGAGCTTCACCATCTGCCGAATTCCAAATGGTCTCCCCAGAACGCACATATTCAAGTGAACTCCACAGAGAATTACATTCTCGACCTTCTTTGCAGCAAGCAGGTTGAAGGTCTCCTGCCCGTGGTCGGTGATGGCATCCCCTTCGAAGATCTCAATCCCTTTGATCTGCCTCGTCCATGCTTCACGAATCTCACACTTCGGGTCCTTGCAACTGCATCCCATATCAGAATCGTCAATCGGAAGAACTCCCTCAAAATCCGGATCAGGCCAGCACCACTTGGTTCCCCAACGATTCTTAGTACTTAGTTTTATCGGCGGTTTCACAAACGGCACATTCTGAGCGTAACGTCGTTGTGGAGTACCCTTGTAGAAATCTACAACACTACTTGGGGCATGAATTATAAGAACTCCCTGGTCCCGAACCTTCTTTACCACCTCGTTCAGTGGACCTGTCATCTCTTCCACACGGCGAGCCGCTGACTTACACCAGTGGTCATCCCACATATCGCAAATGATTAGGGCCGTTTGATCGGCTCTCCATGTCTTTTTCACGGTTACTACTCGATCCGGCTGCGCCTTGCTTCGGGACTGAAGACTAAGGACGAGCTCTGCGGTGGCCATGGGAGCGAGAAGAACGATGAGTAAGAAACTCGCAGGGAAGGGTTTAAACATGAGAGATGAGGGATAGCACCTTAGGAAGTCAATTCGCTGGCCGCAATCTTGAATCCAGCTTCACACCCTTGGAGGCGCAAAGGCAGCACCGTTACAAAGCCTCGCCAATTTCTGGTGAAACTGAACTCACTACACCTTGCCCCACCCTCCTCCGCCCGGGGTCTGTATGAGGACACGTTCGCCGGCCTTTACAGCCACGCTGCAAATCGCCGGTAATTCTTCCCTCGTGCCATCAACTCGGACCTTGAACTGCCTCCCCGGCAATCCGGCAGCCCCTCCCTTTTTTCCCCGGGGGCCCTTCCTCCGTCTCTGAGTCAGCATTGAGACGGTCATGTCCTCGAGAAACTCAAACTCACGTTGGAGTCCACATCCACCGTCCCAGTGCCCGCGACCTCCGGATCCGTCTCTCAGCGAAAACCCAAGGATACGCACTGGAAACCGACGCTCCAAGATCTCGGGATCCGTGATCGCGGTATTACTCATGTGCACATGCGTCCCGCTCAATCCACACCACCCGGGACCAGCTCCAGAACCACCTCCGATGGTTTCGTAGTACGCGAAGGATGTATTTCCAAAAAGAAAGTTGTTCATTGTCCCCTGGCTGTTGGCCTGCAAATCCAGCGCGTCGAGAAGGACGTCAACAACTCGCTGGCTGGTCTCCACGTTCCCACCGACGACTGCTGGGCAGATTGCCGGGTCCTCAGTAAAGACGGGACTGAGAATGCCCTCGGGCGTCTTGATACGAACGTCATCAAGAAGACCCTCGTTCAAAGGGAGGTCGTCACCAACCCACGCCCGCAGCACATAGAGAACCGCACTCCTCACTATGGCCTCGGTGGCATTCAGGTTCCCCGCATGGACTGGCCCTGAGCCTGAGAAATCAACATGCAAGCCTTCCTTGGAGCCCCGCAGCAATACTTGGATTCTTGTTCCATCATCAAGAACGTCCTCGCCGTGCCATCTGTGGCCTACGACAGGGGCAAGTTTGGACCTCATAACCTGAGACGCATGGTGACGTAACCCCTCCATATTCCGAAGGACGACGTCGCAGGATGAGCCTCGAGCGAGCGCCTGCAGGGCCCTGACTCCATGATGATTGCATGCGATCTGAGCAGCGAGATCCGCAAGGTTGTCACCAAGCATTCGGCTTGGGTAACGCGACGACCGAAAAAGATCTTCGATCGCCTTAAACCGGCTCCTTCCCGATTCGCAGATTAGAATTGGAGGGATGACGACTCCTTCTTCCTCAAGACAGCGAGCCTCCGCTGGCATGGATCCTGGTGCTTTCCCTCCAATCTCAGCATGATGAGCTCGGTTTGCGATGAAGCCAATTAAGCCCTCTTCGAAAAAAACGGGGCTTATCAAAGTCACATCGGGAAGATGTGATCCTCCGAAGGCGGGGTGATTCACCATCACCATGTCTCCGTCCTTCCATTTACGCCCCTCACCGACTTTCCTGACACAGAGGCCAATCGCGCCCAAGTGAACGGGAATATGAGGAGCGTTCACTACCAGTCTTCCGGCTGCATCGAGCAGGGCACAGGAAAAGTCGAGGCGCTCCTTGATGTTGGGAGACATGGCGGTCCTCCGTAGTAATTCCCCCATCTCCTCTACAAGACCTTCAAAACGGCAACGGAATAGCTCCGCCTCTATCTCTTGGGACCACCCTGAAGAGAGTGTCCGTAGACTTGGTGCTATCTGGTCCTGTCGCACCAGATGCATCCCTCCGCGCGAGCCCTTTGCCCAGCTCCAACCGGGTTCAATAACACAAGTTCTGAAAGCATCTTGGATGACTTCCATCGTCTCAACCGGCATGGCGGGACCAAACTCCTCCGGGAGAAGCCCTCTCTCAGCAACCCTTGCTACGACCCTCAGTGCTACAAGTTCGATCTCTTTTCCAGCCGGAGGGTCATATCCATAGAGCTCTCGATACCTCTCAAGAAATCCCCGCTCTAACTCATCACGCTCTGGTATGACATGCATTTCGAGCTCCAGCGTGGAGTCCTGTCCCCACAATCGCATTTCACAAAGTATTCTGGCCAACGCTCCCCCTTCGCCCAGCGCCTCCAAGGCCTCCTGAATCAGGGCCTCGACTCTCTCTACCCATCCTTCGCTGAGAACGTCCAAGCGAGACAGTACTTGGTGCTCAACTATTTTTTCTCTGCTACAATGATGCAGTCCCCTAGCACTAAGTAACCCTGCATCGCCAGGAATGAGAATCTCTCTGATTCCGATTTTGGCTGCTACCCCACATGCATGCTGAGGGCCGGCCCCTCCGAACGCCACAAGGGCATAAGTGGATGGATCACATCCTTCTCTGATCGAAACTTTTCGAATTGCCTCTGCCATTCGCTCAATCGCTATCTCACGGAGCCCCTCAAGTAATTGTTGCTCAGATCCAGGAGACACGCCATCGTGCTCCATTTGAGATTGTAATTCATGTAATCTGGCCCACGCAGCTTCAACGTCGAGTGGTATCCCGGCACGCGTTGGATCCATCAACCCGAGGAGTAAATTGACATCCGTTACCGTTAGTGGACCTCCCTTACCATAGCATGCCGGACCCGGGTCTGCCCCTGCACTTTCTGGCCCTACCGCGAGTGCTCCTCCCGACCACTGACAAATTGAACCTCCTCCTGCGGCTACCGTCTCAATCTTAATTGACGGAGCAGCCACTCTCGCAGGACCGATTTTCTGCTCGTAACGCAGGATAGGTGCACCATTAATCCGAGAAATATCGCTACTGGTGCCACCCATATCAAATGAGATGACCTTATCGTAGCCGGCAGATCGCGCTACTTCCATGGCGCCTCTCACTCCACCAGCCGGACCACTTAACAGACTATCAATTGGTCGATAATCCGCCGCATCCTTGAGCCCTCCCCCACTCGTTAGCAGCTCAACGCTTCCGTTGTTCATCCCACGGCTGATGGCTGCCACGAAGGAATCCATGACTGGAGAAAGATAGGCATTGGCAGTAGCCGTCTCTGCCCGCGGGAGAAGTCGAATGGCACTTGTGAGATCGGTAGAGAGCGAGATGGAGGAAATCCCAGCCTCTCGCAGCCAATCTCGCACTTCCTGCTCATGCACAGGATTTGCGTAGCTGTTCAAAAGAGCCACGGCCACAACCTCAATGGAGTCGGCTTTCAACTTCGTGACGAGGTCCACCCCCTCCGCTTTGCTGAGGGGCTCAACGATCCGTCCGGAAGCGTCGATACGTCCTCTCAATCCGACACAGGAGTCGAACACCGGGTCCTCGAGGCTTTGCCTCAGGTCAAAAAGATGTGGTCGGCGCTGATCACCAATCCGCAGGAGGTCTTCAAATCCTGCACTCGTAATCAGAACTCCCTTGCGACCCCTGCGCTCTAGCAATGCATTTGTCGCCTTCGTCGTGGAGACCCTGAAGTCAACATCCGGAAATGGATTCCCAAGCGGAGTAGAGGTGAGAATTCGCAGCGCAAGGACCGGAGCTTCTTCCCCGGTGAACATCTGGAGAGCATCTCCCCTCGCGAAGGCAGGTCCTCCCTTGATGGAAAGCAGATCCTCCTCAGGATTCCAATCATCAACCACTCCTCCGCCCTCAACTTGAAAACCTCTTAAAAAATTGCCTGAAACTCCATGAGCTCTCCCAAGCTGGTAACGACCTCCAGCGAGAACCTTCTCAATTTGCACTCTTATGACACTACTGGAAAGCAGCTTGCAGCGATGTTCGTCACCATCCGGGCTCAGCGCCCAGCCGTCCGTAAATGTGCCACCCGTGTCAACGCGAACCTTCCAACATTCCTCCGCCCTATGAATGTTCTTCACCGACATAGCATAACAAGGACACGCTCAGAGGCCATGACCTTCTTGGCTCCCACCTAGTCGCCCAGACCAACCCGTCCAAATGCTCCTGCGCCTTTCAGCGATTGAGGCCACATGAAGGCTACTTGAGCCTCTCCAACTCTCTCGTGCAGATATAGATCGTTTCCCGCACTCCGGGGGCATACCCGCCCTCCATGAGGATCCCCAAGGCTGTTCCCTGATACTGAACACAATCAATTACACCACTTGGGGAGTTTACTATCACCGCATCTTCTTTGCCCAATCCGAGTTTTGTTGCACAGCTTCTCAAACTCCCGAAAGCACCTACCTCAGAAGGATCAATCTCTGCCACGTTGATGATCCCCGGTAAATCGCGCATTCGCTCCATGATCTCGAGGTGACTCAACTCATGGTCCACCCCGAAAATTGCCCGCAACTCAAGCTGCTTCGTGCGGTCCGATAGAGCGACTGGAAACTCGTTTGGTTGCCTTGGCAAAGCTACCCCGGCGCTCCCACGAGCACCTGACTGACTGCCACCTACAGGCTTCGAGAAGTCCCCACGCACATTAGTTTCAATTGGGGAAATTGGCACAGCTTGGTTCATTGCGGAAGCAGCCTTTTCCTGTGGCGGGGCCATTTCGCCGAAGGGATCTTCAGAATCATCTGATTTGGTATTCGCACCGCTGGATGAAGCCTCAACCCTAGATCGGGATGGCACCATTTCCAATGGAGCAAGAGCTGCAGGACCGGAGGGAAATCCATGCATGGGAAATCCAGACCCCCCGTTTCCGTCAAGTTCTGAACGATCCCCCTCAACGAGCTCAAATGGACTTCCTGAAGCAGGAGCCCGGGAACCTTTTTCATGTCGCAGGGTTTCACGCTCCGACAGCACCATTGAATCACTTTGAGAACCGTCTGTATCTACCTGAAATGGACTCTCGTTAGCTCCGCCTCTGTCGGCAGACTCTCCGCCCGGACGTGAGGTTAATGAATTGGATTGATGATGTGAGTGCGACATACCTTATAGCGACTAGCCACCAGAATAAGTATCCTCTCCCGGAAATGTAAAACCTATTTGATGTGAATAACCGGGGTTCATCCAAGCGCGCCAGTCCAATGCGGCTTCGATCAAACATGTGAATTCCTGCAGACCAGCCTTTCCCCCTACCTCCGGGCTTTAAGCCTCTTCAATTCTCCACGCACCATCAGCTTGCCGGCGGCACTCAGTCGATCAACAAAGAGAACTCCATTGAGGTGGTCCGTTTCGTGCTGAATGACCCTCGCCAGCAACCCGTCGGTCTCGATTTGCAGTTCGCTCCCATCCAGTTGGGGAAAGATTCCATCTACCGTTCCCGGCCTTTGCACCTCGGCACGGACCTCATCAATACTCAGGCATCCCTCTTCCATACGCTCCTTTTGTCCTCCCTTTTTGAAAGTTGGGTTTATAAATACCAGCGGCATTATTTCAGCAACCGATACATTCTCGCCGTTCACCCTGAGAAAACTCACGCAGTCGGGATCATGAGAGACGTCCACAACTGCCAGTCTAAGATCGATCCCCACCTGAGGAGCAGCAAGACCCACTCCGTTGGCATCGTGCATTGTTTCAATCATGTCCTTCACGAGATTCCTGATTTCATCTGTGACTTCTTTGACCTCTCTGCAGCGTTTACGCAGAATTGGGTCTCCAAACTGGGTGATTGGGAGAATCATGGCTGAAGCGGATCTACAAAGTCAACAGGCTGGGGACGACGAATACGGGCGGGAACGTCCTTGATGTCATACTGTGCTGCGGTCAAGGCGTCCAGCACCATGAAAAGCTGTGAAAGAGTCGCTCCCTGATCTGCCGCAAGCTCCAGTTTGCGAAGGGGATTTTCCTGACGGAATACGAGTAACGCATCGGTGAGAAGGTCAGGACTCGCGAGCTCATAGTTATCAAGGGTAATCCTGCCTCCTGATCCCACCGCGAGCACGGCCCTGCGCTCGACGACCTCGGAGGTTTCCATTTCCTTCACCACAGGCAGGGTCACCTTTACAACTGGCCTTGGTTCCGGAGGTATCACAGGACTCTGCTCTTCTTCCGGAACTCCACGAGTTACGATGAAAAAGATAAGCAAAATTGTGAGAATATCTATAAGGGGAACAATGGGAACCCTTTCTTTCCTTCGGCCTGTCTCGTAAAATTTCATTATCGGCCCGCGTCTGGAAATTGAGAGAATTTCGGCTGACCGTCCATTTTCCCACCACGCTCTGCCTGAGTATCACGGGCTCCAATAATCTCCCCTAACAATACCTCCAGGCGAGCTGCCATTGTCTCAATTTTTCTTGTGAAATAACTGTGGGCTACCACTGATGGAACCGCGACTACCATCCCCGCGATTGTGGTTCCCAGCGCCCGCGCAATCCCCGCACCAATCTTCGCATTGTTGGCACCCGAAGTCAGGTCCTCGGTGTTTCCAAAAATGACAACCAACCCGCTCGCTGTTCCAAGCAGCCCCAACAAGGGAGCAACGGTAATTACTACGTCAAGAATTGGTAATCCCGCATTCATCCGGACGATTTCTTCTCTCGCGCTTGCCTGAACCGCCTCCTTTGCCTCCCTCAAGGGGCGATCTTCATTCCTCATGGCTACATCGCACAAACGCGCAAGAGAAGAACCTCCCTCTCTGAACTCTGAACGCAACCTTTCCAGTTGGTCACTTTCGTGATGCGTTTCGACCAGCTCAACCTCCCCCGCCAAGCGCCCGGGCACGACCGAGGCCTTCGTCAGGGTCAGCAGTTTATATACGATCACCATGAGTGCCAGCACCGAGCATAATATGATCAGGAGCATGAAGAGCCCTCCGTCAGAGAAGAACTTCCAAGTTTTCTGAAGAGCTTCCGGTGCAACTCCTGATACCGCAAATTGACTAAACGCAGGCAACATCTCAAAAGTGAAAGTTTATATGAAATTCCAGATCCTCTCCATCAAGCTCGTTGATAACCTCCTCCGGCATTCGGGGCAACTGTGGCTGCTGGACTGCTCTCATGGTAAAACCCTTCTGCATGGCGCTCGCCTGAAAGACGTCAAGGTACCGTAGCCCGGAAACCTGACCGGCCTTATCCACATAGAAGCGGAGGGTCAGAATTCCCGGAAGAACATGATCCCTGTGCATCACGCAACGCCTCTGCCACTCGGTCTCGATGATCCGGTTCACCTGTGCTTTGTATTTTCCGAGAGCTGTTGCCTCTACCTTTAGAGAACTTTGACCTCGGCGACTAATCGTCCCCTCCATCCTCGTCTTCCGGGCTTCGGTATTAAACCCCGCCCGCTCTGAAGCCTTCTTTAATCGATCTTCGGACGTCTCTTTTAAGCCCTCCTCTACGCTCTCATCGACATCGACATTTTCCGGTCGGTCTGGATATTTCTCATTCTTCTGTTGCCGTAAATCTGATTCTTCTCCAGCGGGAACTTCAACAACATCGCGCCCTCGGGGAGGCTCTACCTCATCATTTGGCGGGACTGGGCTCTCAGGCTCTCGAATCACAGAACCCGTCACCTCCTTCCGGGGCTCTCCGGGATCAGCCTGACCTTCGTTTTCTCCTGGCGAGAATGTAGAATCGGTGAGAATTCTTTCGTTCCGCTCAGATTCTCTTCCATTCTGAGTCGGAAGGGCTAGCCCGTCAGTTCGAGAAGGAGCTAACTCACTGCTCTCTTCGGTATTACGTTCTCCGATAAGAACCGCACCTTCGGGAGTGCTTTCAATCTCCTGCTCCGGCGATGTTTCAGCAAAGCGCTTTGAATTAACTTCAGCAGGCTCTGGTAAGGATATGTCGTCAGTTAACCGATCAGAAATTTCGGGGGGTGCACCTGCCTGTTCAAGAGCATCACGCATCGCCATCAACTCCAATGCGTCCAGCTCAACGAGAGAATCTCTCCCATTATCAGCAGGAGCCTTACTGACGACCTCGATATCCTTCTGTTCCGCCAGAATATTTATTACTGCTCCTCCAACCATCGCACCGAATGCCATCAGATGTAAAATCACCGCAGCGACTACAGCTATGGCGACACTTTTTTCTTTCGCTGGTCTTGGAGCGAACACAACCCAGAGAGTCTCACCCGAGTTTTCCTCACTGGCAACTACCGAACCGCTTTCCATGCTCTCCAACAGGAAATAAATCCGGTAGAAAAATCCTCAGGGCGCCTTGAGAGCCAAGCACAAACCTCCTCAGGAGGCATCCATATGCCAGCCTCAACCTCGGAACAGGGAAAGCGAATTGGGTCCGTTTGGCGGATTTCGAATAGGTGCACGAACTCCCAGCCTGTCTCTTTGGTGGGCGGCAAAATCGCTACAGGACTTAATTGCCCTACGTCTTCCCCGCTTATCTTCTGACCGGCCTCTTCCTCGAGCTCTCTTATTGCACACGACTCATAACTCTCTCCCGAATCGAGGTGCCCACCGACACTTGAGCCCCAGACCCCCGGTTGAGCATCCTTCAGTTTCGACCTTTTCTGAAGAAACACCTCCCCACGCTTATTCAAAATGAAGACATGGACCGCACGATGAATAAGATTTTCCTGATGGACCACCGAACGTTGCTCCTGACCAACTACCTGATCTTGCTCATCGACAACATCAAACAACTCGTCATCCCGCTGTGGAATTTTGCTCAGGGGATGCGGATCATAGCATCTGCAAAGCTCTATCCATTGCGCGAGGTCCAGTTCCTCTGCTCGAGCAGTCTCTGCGACGCCAAGATCAGCAGCTACCTCAGACCATTGTGGCCCAGGTGGCAGGGCCTTTCGAAGTTGCTTACGCCTCTGTGAAAATCCCCTGCGGACAAGCTCATCAAAAAAGCGAGCATCATAGACCGGCAAATCGTCGCTCCGCGGACTGACCTTGACCACAGTTGAATCAATGGCCGGACGCGGATAAAATACACTGGGGCCAATCGTCTTTATTGGATTACTCACCCACTCGCTCTGCATCCTGAGCGAAAGCACTCCATATTCCTTGGTTCGGGGCTTCGCTACGATCCGGTCGATTACCTCTCGCTGGAGCATGAGGACCGCTTGACAGATCGGAGACGGTCGCTCGAGAAAGTTTCGCAAGATCGCACCACCTGCGGAATAAGGCAGGTTCCCGATGAGCTTAACAGGCCCCTCCTTAAACAAGGGCCGCAGGTCAAAGCGGGCTCCATCTGCATGCACTACGTCAACGGTGTCGTCTTTGGCAAACCGCAGTTGAAGCCAATCCGCGAGCCTTCGGTCAAACTCGACAAGAAGTAATCGGCGCACTCTACCGACAAGAGCCTCGCTCAATGAGCCTGTCCCTGGACCTACTTCCACCACGAAATCGTCTGGTCCCGGAGCTAACTGATCGACAATCCACTTAGCGGTATTTGGGTCAGTGAGGAAATTCTGTCCCAGTTTCTTGGAGGGAACTACGCCCGCTTGCTTGAGGGCCTCCCTGACATCATTCCCGGTCACAGGGAAATAATGAGGGAACCATGACCACGGGGCAAGAAACGAGAGACTGGAGATCAAGCACTCGCCACATGCCACTCTCTTGACTAAGTTAAGGCCTGCCATGACTGCGGCAACCTACCTTACGCTTCTCCGGACCATTCTGGTTCCGGTATTTGCGGTGCCCGCCGTCTCCTATGGGATGAGCGTAAAATCAGGCAACCCCAATGAGACTCTCCACTGGTGGGCTGTGGGGATATTTTTTGTCGCCGCAATGACGGATTACGCAGATGGAGTCATCGCCCGTCGCTACAACCAACGAACCCGTTTTGGTGCATTTCTTGACCCTTTTGCAGATAAACTTCTCATTCTTACCGCTATTACGATCCTCTTCCTCCTGCCTTGGGGCGATAACTGGAAGATCCCTGTATGGTTCGTCGGGCTTGTCTTTCTTCGGGATGCCATTGTATGGGGCGGCATTGTAATACTACGCTATTTAAACCGCTCTGTTGAAATAAAACCGCATTGGACAGGAAAGGCCTGCACAGCTTCGATCATGGTCACCGTCTCATGGACAGGACTGAAAATTATCCCTATCAATCCAATTTATCCTGTCATTGTCACCTCGGTCTTTATCGTTCTGGCTACCGGTCAGAGCATTCTTCAAGGAGTGCAGATGCTACATCAGCAAAAATCTCGTCCATAAAATGAAAGGACTATGAAACCCAGTATTCGGAAGCCCGTGGTCGCACTTGTTGGACGTCCCAACGTAGGAAAGTCCGCCTTGTTTAATCGCTTGGCCGGTCGCAGCATTTCAATCGTCCATGATGAACCGGGGGTCACTCGGGATCGGGTCTCTTCGCCCTGCAACTTAACTGCCGTACCCTGTGATCTGGTTGACACAGGAGGCATTGGAGCTCTTGCTGATGCTGACTTCTCCGACGCAGTCAGCACCGAAGCAGAGATCGCAATTGATACGTCTGACATCATCCTTTTTCTGGTTGATGCTCGGGAAGGATCCACCCCCGTGGATCAAGCTATCGCCCAGCAACTTCGCAAAGCTGCAGACAAAGTGTGTCTGGTGATCAATAAAAGCGACCATCAGGAACTCGATCATGTTGCGGGAGATTTCGCAGGACTTGGACTCGGAGATGGTATTTGCGTGTCGGCAGCCCACGGGAGAAACATCAAACTACTTCTGAGCGTAATTGACAGTCGTCTGACCCCATTTGCTGAATCAGTACATGAAGCCGAGGAGGCATCCCGCGTCACAGGCCTTAAAATTGTTGTGATCGGAAGGCCTAATGCCGGAAAATCATCATTGGTCAATGCAATCCTTGATGACGACCGCACCATTGTTTCCGAGGTTGCCGGCACCACCCGCGATGCGGTTGATATTCCGTACGATCGCGCAGGTGAACGTCACACTCTGATCGATACTGCAGGTCTGCGCCAGCGCTCGCGAATGGATACTTCCGTAGAGGTCTTTTCTGCCATGAGGGCAGAGAGATCGATCCGCCGGGCAGATCTCTGCCTGCTGGTCGTTGATATCGCCGCAGGAATAACCGCTCAGGACCGCAAAATAGCCCGTCTTGTACAGAAAGAACAAAAGCCGTGCATTATTGTTGCCAACAAGTGGGACCTCTACCATCCCGATGCTCCCAGAAGCGCCCGAATGGAAGAGGCCGAAGAGACGATCAGGAATGAGCTCTTCTTCCTCCACTACGCACCTTTCATCTGTGTTTCGGCGAGAGAGAAACAGGAACTGGACAGGATTTTTGCTTCAATAAAAAAGGTCAGGCAAGGGTCACAGAAGATCATGGGGACCGGCGAGCTCAATCGCCTTCTGAGTGATGCCCTCCGACGGAATCCTCCACCCACCAGTAAGCGGCAACGGAAACGGCTCAAGATTCTTTACGGCACTGCAGCGATTAATGACCGATATTCGGCCGTTCCTGTCCCTCTGTATATCTTGTTCGTCAACGACAAGCGCCTTCTTGGTGATACCTATCGGTCTTATCTTGAAAATGCGCTCCGCAAGGAAAATCCCTCTCTGGGAATTCCAATTAATTTTTCGGTGCGCTCACGCCGAAAACCCGAGAAGCAATAGTTCCAGGAAAGGCGATGGCTCTCGGAACGGAACCATCTACATTGAGGCGCCTATTCCTGTGTTGGTCGTTGATCATGCCTCTCGGAGCGTACAGAATGCCTCCATGCCCATACTCGAGGTTAAAAACCTGACTACCAGATTCCATACCCGGGCAGGGGTCGTTCATGCGGTAGAGGACATCTCTTTTTCGCTGGATGCTGGACAAACAGTCGGCATCGTCGGCGAATCTGGGTCGGGGAAAAGCGTCACCTGTTACTCCCTTTTGGGGCTGATTCCGCAACCGCCGGGAAAAATTCATGGCGGGAGCGCCATATTCCGGGGAAGCGCAGACCGTAAAGGTGTTGATCTTCTGGGCAGCTCCGAGAAAGAACTATCCGGTATTCGTGGCAAGAAGATCTCGATGATCTTTCAGGACCCGATGACCTCTCTGAACCCATACCTCAAAATCTCAAAACAACTGATCGAACCGTTGGAGGTTCATGAGAACATAAGTGGGCCCGATGCTCTGAAAAGGGCTATCGTTGCACTTGAAGAGGTCGGAATACCTGAAGCATCCAGACGGATTCATGCGTATCCGCACGAATTCTCTGGTGGAATGCGGCAGCGAGTCATGATCGCAATGGCTCTTATTACCAGACCCGAAATTTTAATCGCGGACGAACCCACAACAGCACTTGACGTCACCGTTCAAAAGCAAGTCCTCGATCTGTTGAAGGAGCGTCAGAAAGCACTTGGACTTTCCATCATACTTATTACTCACGATCTGGCTGTGGTCTCCGAAAGCTGCGACTTGGTAAACGTCATGTATGCAGGCCGGATCGTAGAACACGCACAGACGAGTGAACTTTTCTCGAGACCACTTCATGCCTACACCCGTTCACTCCTGAAGAGCATCCCGGCTACTCACCAGAGTGGGGAGTCTTTGTATACGATTCCCGGAGTTCCGCCAGACCTGTCCCAAGAACCGAATCACTGCTCTTTCACTCCTCGCAACACGATCGGGGATCCGAGCCTCTGCATGACGGATGAACGACCTGAACTCAAAGAAGTATCAAAGGGGCACTACGTACAAGACTGCCCGGGTTGCATTGCACCCTAGCCGATCCTCCTAGACCTCGATTTCCTCTCCGCCAACATGGAATCCAATTTTTCGCCTTTCCTCCGGCTCTACCTTCTGGGTGTAGCATAGAATTTGGAGGCTGGCTTGATGCGAAACAAACATACAGGAGGCTCCATCCACGATCCCCTCCACCACGACGCCCGAATGTCCATCTTCTCCTACAGAACGGACCTCTATGGAGCTCCCGTTGGCAAGAATGCATAGAATCACTGGCTGCTCATCCTCGGCCAGACGCTCCCGCCACTTTTGCACCCGGTGCGCGAGCCGCTTGACGAATTCTCCTGCGGACTCAAAGCGATGCTGCGCCTCTGCCGGCATATGAGCAAGAATCTCCCCAATATCAGGCATTCCTGTAATTCCTGGCAGGCTGATATAGGGGCTTCGCAATGACCCTTTTTGCTTGTCTGCCTCTCCCATCACCCTAGCTCATTTTCGATTTCGGCATAGGCACTATGGTTATGGATGGATTCAAAATTCTCAGCCTCGACCCTGTACCATGAGATTGATCCCTGTTCCTCAGACCTACGTGCAACGTTTCTCACCAAGTCCTCTACGAATACCGGATGATCATAAGCTCGCTCTGTTACCGCTTTTTCGTCTGGCCGTTTCAAAAGGCTGTAGAGCTCCGAACTCGCCGATTCCTCGACAATCTCGATCGCATCCTCAATCCAGATCACCTGCGAAGACCTGATCGAATAGGTGACAATGCCTCTTTGATTATGAGCTCCTCGTTCGCTGATGGCCTTGGAGCATGGGCACAAAGTTGTAACTGGCACCATGACCGTGAGGGCAAAGTCCTCCGTCTCACCAGCTTCGATTTCGAACCGGACCTCGTAGCAGAGATTGCCCTCTTTCTCTGTTACCGGAGCCCGCTTGGAGCGAAAGAAAGGAAATTGATACGTTACCCACGCGGTCTCTGCCCTGAGGCGCCTCTGAAGCTCGCGTGGCACCAGCCCTGGCTCCTTGACGTTCAGGCAGTTTCCATGCTCGTTGAGGACTTCAACAAAACGACTCATGTGCGTTCCCCTTTCGTCATGAGGCAGGTTCACAGCCAATGAGACATCCGCAACAGTATGTTGGATCTCGCCATCCCTTCCAACAACCCCACATGGGTGCTTCAGAGACTTGATCCCCACCCGATCGATAGGCAGATTCCGGTCGTCCTTTTCGTTCTGCGTGTCAATCAGATCCTGCATCGATCCCATGTGGGCCAGCCAGACGATCACGCTCCATTGACCCCGACCATTCAAAGTCAGGCATCCAAGGGAGGAATCAGGGAAGTAAGCTTACTGCCCGGGCACGCTTAATCTCACGAGTAATCTTACGGTGCATCTTGGCTGAAACACCGGTAACCTTCCGGGGAAGAATTTTTCCCGTCTCAGTGGTAAATTTTGCGAGCACCTTAGGATTCAGATAGGTGATCTGTTCGATCTGGAGGTCGAGCCGCTTCCGCGTCATCCTCTTGTTCGCCTTCCGGAATGCAATCCGGCGTTCCTTGGTCTTGGGCTCACTCATGATCGGTATCGGTCGTTAGCGGAGTTCGCGATGAAGTGTTCTACGCTTCAGGTAGTGATTGAACTTTACTTTCTCGAGCCTCCCCGGTGTCCGCAGACTTTTCTTATTACGGGTAGTCGCGTAGCGGGATGGCTGTTTGCCCTCCGCCTTTGCTTCGGTGCATTCGAGAATGATGATGTCGCGTGGCATGGTTGCGAAAAGGGCCGGAAACCTAGCGGATCAGGCGCTTCCGTCAAGAGAAACTGCTGAAGGGCCGGATGCCACGGATCCAAAGCCTATTGCATCAGAGCTTCGAAATTTACGATTAGGATTTTCCTGCTCCCACTTGTGCTGGCACTCTACCGTGAGACGGGCAATTGGCATCGCTTCTAAGCGGGCCTGAGGAATTCTTTTCCCCGAAATTTCACATATGCCATAAGATCCGTCTACGATACGCTCCAAGGCCGCCTGAATCTCCTGCAAAGCATCCTGCTCCTTGGAGAGAAGATTAAGAGCAAAATCACGGTCGTAGGCGTCACTGCCTGCGTCACCCAGATGGGTTCCGCTCACCGACGCCTCTGAACCCGAGGAGCCGTTGCGGAGGGTTTCCTGCTGAACTCCATCCATCGCGTCCATCAGCTCGTCCTGAAAATCAAGAAGGCGCTGCCGCTGCTTTTTGACAAAAAGCGTCAATTTGACGGGTTTTCTCGGCGCAACCTTCTTCGCGGGAGCTTTCTTTGCAGCCTTCTTCGCGGGAGCTTTCTTTGCAGCCTTCTTCGCAGGAGCTTTCTTTGCAGCCTTCTTCGCGGGAGCTTTCTTTG
>MDTD01076803.1_pt1 | contig 15896 bp, 13 predicted proteins | sample 811221 | NCBI WGS metagenome assembly MDTD01 (sample SAMN05326646, study PRJNA326480) | marine metagenome | isolation source: seawater | place: Pacific Ocean: South West | collected 2011
CATCAAATCTCATTAATTTTTCTAAACCAAATTGATAAAGAGATTTTTTTCTTATTAACTCTTCTGGCCATAAACTCTCCCAACCTTTCTTGGCTATTAGCATCGTAGGAAGGTTTTTGTCCTTCATTGCATCAGATATCGCTTTTGCAACTAATGGTGCTCTTCTTAAAACATTACCTATTAAATACCCAGATGCTGGATGAACCATTGAAGCAGCTCCACCATAACCTAGTATTGGTTGCTTGAAATCGGGAATGGGCATATTCATTGGTAGAAATAGGCCTAGCTCCTCATGCTGTTTACTGGTTATTTCGATGTCACGGTGAGCTAGTCTTTTTTCTAATCGGCTTTTAAGATCAGCCATTGTCAGTGGATTTACAAGTCCTAGTTGGGTTTCTTCTAAAAAATATTTCCCATCTCCCATATCCATCGCATATAAGAATGTTGGAGGTTCTTTCTTTTGCGTTTCACTCAAATGATCGCTCCTATAGTCCATTAAAACAAATTGATCTTTTTCAAGTGGAGGCTTACTAAAGTTTCCAACTACCCCGTAACATGTTTGAACTGCGAGTGGTTCGGAAGACCTTAATTTAAGAAAAACTGGGTCGTATCCGGTTGCATCTATAACAAGTCGCGCTGAGTACATCTTTCCATCCTCTGTAGTAACAGTACTTTTATGCTTTTCAAAATTAATTTTATTGGCGAATCCTTGATGCCATTTTATAAATGAGCTGTTACATTCATTAAGCCAATGAGAATGAAGTTTCTTCTTATCAAATAGCCCATAATCTAGTAGATGTTGAGTAGGTTTATTCTCAAAATCATGCTCTTTCAAAGAGCCATTTCCAAAAAAACTAACTGTATTTTTCCACCTATATTCGAGCAAATTATCAAGGCCAAGTTGATCAACTTCATTCCCCCAAATACCATATGTATTAGGCCAAGGCTCATCAGGACCATTGGGAGAGAGGACATCTACTTTTAGCTTTTCTTTGCCTAAAGCTGAAGCAATTGCCATTCCTGCGGGGCCTGCTCCTAATACAAGTACATCTGACAATCCTTTCATGATCATTCTTAAACTTTACAGGAAGTAGAATTTAAAATAAAAAAGTAAATAAAGATAAACATAAACTCTTTAATACTTTTTATTTAATAATGAAGATATTAATACTAATAAGAAAAAACAAATTTATGCGTTTCTAGTTTGAGTGTTTTAACAATAATTTATATGAATAAAAATTTTTAATATAAACTTAACTTAATTAAATTAAATTAAATCTTTATTAAGTGGTTGATAAATGATTAAAGATGCTACAAAAGTAAATGATTCTGGAAAATGTATACTTTTTACAGGTTCGAACTCTGGAATTGGTTTTTACTCAGTAATAAATTTATTAAGAAATAAAAATTATTTATACCTAACAATTAGATCAATAAAGAGGAAGAAATCATTTATTTATAGATTGAGTAAATATTTTGATCAAAAGTACATAGATAAATATCTAAATATTATTGATGATGTGGATTTTATAGATATCAGAAATATTTTAAAAATAAAGAAATTTCTTCAAGATAAAGATCTTAAATTAGATATTGTTATATTAAATGCAGGAATGCAATATACAGGAGCTTTATATCCAAAAGTATCAAAGCAAGGAATAGAGTTAACTTTTGCTGTTAATCATTTTGCTCATTTCTGTATTATTAACCAATTGATTTCATTTATTAAAGATTCTCCCGAATCTAGAATAATAATTACTTCTTCAGATGTTCATGATCCTAAAAGCTCAGGTGGTAATGTAGGAAAACCAGCTGGTTTGAATAATTTAATCAATTTTAAGGATGAAATAATAGGTAAATATCAAAACTTTAGTGCAGATAAATCCTATAAAAATAGCAAATTATGTAATATCTTATTCGCTAAAGAATTATCTAAAAAATTAAAAATAAAAGAAAGAAGGATTTCAGTTATAACTTGGGCCCCTGGGCTGGTAATACCAAAAGATGATTTAGGCTTTTTTCGTTATAGTACTAAGTTTAATAAAATCGGATATTTAATATTTTCAAATGTTGCAAATAATATATTAGGGATTTCTGAAAACGTAATAAATGCGGGAAGGCTCTTATCTGAAATAGCTTTTTATAAAGAATTAAATGATATTGAATATATTCATTTAAGTAATAAGCTTATTTTTTTTAAAAAACATCAGCTAATTTATTCTGACACAAGTATAGAAGCTAATGATTCTGATCTTGCGGATAAACTTTGGAAATTTAGTAATGATTTAGCTTCCTCCTTTGGAATTATCTCTCTCGATCTGTAATGTTTGAGTAGGGAAGGCAAATTCAATTTTATTAAATTTAAATTCCTCCATAATCCTTAAATTAATACTTTGTTGAGCTTCCATTGCTGCTTTATAGTTATTGGTTGGTATGTAATAAACGAGCTCAAAATTGAGGCTAAAATCACCAAAATCTGTAAAATGACATCTATCAAATGAAGCATTATTAGTTTCTTCAATAATCATTTTTAATATTGATGGGATTTTTCTCATTTTTTCAGGAGAAGTTTGATAAATAACTCCTAATTTATGAACTATTCTTCTCTTTTTCATTTGGGCATAATTAGCAATTACACCATTTGTTAATGAGCTATTACTCATAACAATAATTTCTCCATTAATACTTCTAATCCTTGAAGATCTTACCCCCACCCTTTCAACCATTCCTAAAACCCCATCTGATTTTATAAATTCTCCTTTTTGAAATGGTTTATCTAAAAGAATTGTTATGTATTCAAAAAACTCCTGAACGGGATCCTTTAAAGCTAATCCAGCTCCAATACCACCAGCACTTAGCAATGCCCAAATCGCTGTCATTTGTACACCAATATTTTGCAAATAAAAAACAGCACCTATTGTCCAAGTAAATGCTTTTGATAAAGGGGTTAACGAAGAAATCATTGAACTTATTGAAGGATCATTTATTTTCTTTGTGGATTCAATTAAAGATTTAATTATTATTTTATTTAGAGCTTTTATAATTATTATTAGGATTAGTAATTTTTTGATATTTAAAATAACTGATATAAAAGTGATATCCTCAACAAAATAATAATCAACTGCAAAATAAATAGAAATTAAAAAACCTATTGGTTTAAGGATATTTATTATGGTTTCAAATAAGAAATCATCAAAGTCAGTTTTTGTTCTTTTTGAAATCTTTCTAAGAGATATACTCGTTATTTTTGATATTAATATAGTTGCAATTATGCCAATTAGAAAAATTGAAATTGAATAAAGTAAATTTTCACTAAATATTTGCATTTAAAAAAAATTTTAATATATATATAAATTGTAAATAATCTAAAAAAACAAGCCAGATTTTTATATTATTTGTTCTTAATTAGATTGCTTATTTCTTTAAATTCATCTCGAGAGGCTGTTTTACATAACTCAAAAATAATGGATTCTGTACTTGATATATTTACTCCCATTGAAATCATTCTTTGTATACTAATATTATGATCAATAATATTTCTACTGCCCATTGCATCTGCAACGATGTAAATATTAAATCCTTTTTTCAAGAAATCTATTACTGTTTGTTGAATACAAATATGAGTTTCAACTCCACAAATAATTAAATCTTTTACTCTCTTTATATTTAATTCTCTATTTATTAGTTCATCATTTCCAAGACTAAAAGCCATTTTCTCAAATACTTTAAATTTTGAATTTGGTAAAAGATTTTTATTTGTTGATCCCAGCTTTGAAGGATTCTGCTCAGAAAAATAAATATTATCACCCAAGATTTTATAGGCATTGATTAACAAATTTATATTTATCAATATCCCATCTATATTTTTGATTGGTTTAATTATCCTTTCTTGAATATCGATTACTAATAAGGCATTGTTTTTTTTTGTCTTAAGAATTCTCAAATTATCTACCATAAATTTAATATTATATTCTAATTTTATCAATTAATAAAACTGTTAAAAACTTCTAAGAAAATAATTAATGGAATTTCCAATATCTCATTAAAAGGTACTATTGAAAAAAAAATTAATACAAAATTGCAAATATCTTCTCAATATTTAATTATAAGAAATCCTTTAGGTTCAGGATTACACCAAGAGGGGAAAAGACTAACTAAGCAAAGATTAAAAGTTCTAAACTTATTTGAGAATATTGGTCCTGGTAATCATTTAAGTGTTGAAGAGGTACATGCAGAATTAATAGCATCCAATTCTAAAGTTTCTTTAGCAACAATATATAGAACTTTAAGACTTTTGGTACAAATGGGTTTTTTATATGAAAGAGAATTAAGTGAAGGAGGACATAGATATGAATTACTTAGTCATGATTTTCCGGATCATCATCATTTAATTTGCATAAGATGTGGAAGAACAGAAGAATTTGAAAGCGATAAAGTTTTGGAAGAAGGTAAGCTGGCAGCTGATATAAAAGGATTCAAATTAATTGAATCTTCATTCAAAGTAAAAGCAATTTGTCCAAACTGCTTAACTTAAACTTCCGCCACAGCTTGAACCTGCCCCAGCGGTACATGCAAAACAATGGTTTTTCGCTGCTATTTGATAATCAAATGAAGATGAATAATTTAAAAGCTCAAAGAGATTTCTTGGTCCATATAAACTTTTTAATTTTATTTGTTGATTAAAGTCACAATCATATATTTGTCCTTGCCAATCAACACTTAAAGTTTTTTTGCACATTAAATTTTTTAAATTATTTTTATTAAAATTATTTGTTAATAATTGAATGTATTTTTCAAGTTCTCCATTCCTACTTAAGAAATCGGCATATCTGTTAATAGGCATATTTGTAATTGTATAGAGTTTATTAAAGGTAATTTTATATTTATCATAAAGCATTATTTTATAATCATTTTCAAGTTTTTCTTGAGGTGGAGGTAACGTAGGATTGATTGGATTATAAACTAAATTTAATTGTAAATGATTATCTTCTTTCCCGTATCCAAGTCTATTCAATATTTTTATTGCATTTATGCTTTTATCGAAAACTCCTATTCCTCTTTGTTTTTCAACATTATTTTTTTCGTAACAAGGAAGTGAAGCCGTAATAATAACTTTGTTATCAGCTAAAAATTGGGGTAAATCATCAAATCCTTCTTCAAAAAAGACAGTTAGATTACATCTATCTATGATATCAATTTTATAACTTTTTAAACTTAAAATTAATTCCTTAAATTTGGGATGAAGTTCAGGAGCCCCCCCTGTTATATCAAGAGTTTTAATATTATATTTAGATATAATTTTAGGAATTATATTTATAACCTCATCTGACATTTTTTCAGTTCTGTAAGGACTTGAGTTTACATGGCAATGCTTGCATGCTTGATTACATTTATAACCGATATTAATTTGTAATGTATCTATTGACTCCTTTTTTATATTTGGGAAAGAGGTTTTCATGATTAATCTATTTACTTTTAAAATGTCAATAATCAAAGGAATCGTCAATTATATTATTTATATTTGTTCTTTATTTCAAACCTTTTATCAGCTATTTTGGAAAACCAATTTATATATTCCTTCGGACCATTATGAAAAACGATATCAAATTTCAGAAAGTCTTCTTCATCTGTTATTCCAAGAAAACCATTTTTTTGGGTTGAAGGCCTATTAACTTCTCCAGAACTACTATCTACGAAAATTATATTATTTTTTATTCCATATTCAACTCCAAGAGCTTGGATTAGCTCAAGAAATGATCTATCACTTCCCCCTCTGGAGTAATAATTGTTTTTATTAATTTTGTTAGAAGTAATTGTATCTCCAACTCCAATTATTAAAGGCATATCTTTAGGCTCAATAAATTTCCTACAAAAACTAATCTTATCTTTTAAAGAAATTGGAGAGTTTCTTATATTAAAATCGCTTCCAAATGGTTTTTCCCCTGTTAAATCTCCAATAAATTGATTTAATAAATATAAAACTCCTGAATCTTTCAAGGCACCTTTAAGAATTAACTGAATATCTGTGGATCCAATGTCATTAATAGTTGCTTTTTTAATTATTTCTATCCCATCTTTGGTTCCTAAATTAGGAGATATATGTAAAAAAAAAGTGTTGTTTAAACCACTAGAATTAGCCTCAGAAATTATTTCATTCATCATATTTTGAAATTTAATCTGTATTCTTTTTCTTTTTAATAAATCACCACCAACTAATTCAAAAAGACTATTAAAGTTTATAGTTGGTGAAAATTTTGTATCACAAATAGATTTCTTAATATGTTTTTGAATTTCATCATTATCCATTTCAGGAAATAAATCATTAACTATTTTTTTAAATTTTGGCTCCATAATTTTTGGTACCTTAGATAAGAAATTTAGTTCCTCTTCTGTAATACCATCAAATTTAACTTCACCAAAATTATTCTGATATTCTACTCCACATGCTCCAAGCCCCCTAAGATAAAGGCCTTTCTCTTTCGGTATTAATCGACTCTTTAGACTTCTCTCAATAATTCTATTGACGCCTCTTTTACCCTCATGTTCGCCACAGGTAAGAACAAAAAATTCTTTATTTAATTTCTTGGCAGAATAAATAAATCTCTTTTCTAATTCTCTTTGCATGGGGTCCTTAACTAATGGTATACACACTCCATCAATATCTTGTACAAAAAGAATATTTTTATGGTTTAAAATTAATTCCTCAATATCAATTAGATCTTTTTTTATTTTCATTAAATTTAATAATTAATTTAAAGGGTTGATTATGAAAATTTACTTTATAAGTAAATAAACCTTAATATATTAAAATCATAGTTAAAAATATTGCAAAAGTTATACTAATAAAATGAAAAATAATTTCTTTAATGAACCTATAGATGAAAATTCATTCACATCATTTTTAAATGATATTCAGAATTTTAAAGTAGGTTTTTATAGTGTTGGTTTATATCCTGCTTCTTTAGCCTATAACATAGCTATGCATTCTAAGAAGGAAAATGTTCTTTTAGCCCCTAGGCCAAATCGGGACTTGCTCGGCGCATTCTCAAAAGAAGTTCTTGCTGAAATGGATAAAAATATTATTAAAAAAATCTTAAAAATGGGATTCTCCTCTATCAAAGGCTCTTTAGAGAAGGAAAATACATTATCAAGTCTGATAGTAAATTGTAATATAGTTTTTCTTTCTTCAAACAGTAATCATATACAGGATGATATCAATTTAGCAATGAAATTAAGAAAGGATTTAAATAGGGAAAATGTTGTCTTAACTTGTTTAGTAGGATCTTTTTGTATAGACGATAATGAAAACAAGCCTTTTATTCTTTGCGAGAAATACCCCAATTTGGCTTTTTTGACGGGTTTTCACCGTCATGGTGCCTTACGCAATGTAGGAGATAGTTTTAGTGCAAATTTTTGTCATCCTAACTCTTTAACTGCTTTTTTAGGTGCTCAAATATTAAATGAATTATCCCCAAAGATACAAGTCTCAGCAGGTGTTCACAATATTGAATGTCAATACATAAAGGCGATGAAAAATGTATCTTCAATTTTTGCAGGTTTTGCTAGTAGCTACCATTCAAATAAACCAGGTATGCTTCCAACAATTAATACACTTTTGTTAAGCCAATGCTTTGATCAGGCGGCAAGTGTTTCCTGTCTTGTAAGAAAAAAAAATAGATTAAATTATGATTTTATCTCACTAAAAGAATTAGGATATGGAGCTGAAATGATTAAAGCTTATGAAAATATTGATGATAAAAACTTAGAAGTACGTGATTATACTTTCTCACAACTGAATGCTGTAAAAGCAGATGTTTTAGGTAGTATGTCAATGCCTATAAAAGGCAATCCAACTAGGAATTTTCAAGCAGGACAGGTTTTATCGGAAATGCTATTAAATCTTAAAAGGTGTCCAATTGACATTAATGAATTTATTGAATGGTGTAATAAATTTTCATTAAAAAAAGGTGCTTTGGAGGGTTTGAAATCTCTAAAATTTTGGCCTAAAATATATAAACAATATAAGATTTCAAATAATAATTCCTCAATGATTAATTTAATTTATCTTTGTTTTTATGCGACTAAGGATGAAAAGAAGGATATCTATAAAGTTTTAATAAATGAAGTAGAAATGACAAATTATTGTAAGCATTCAGCCAAGCCAATTAATTTTTTAGATGGAGAAAATGAGATAGAAAATATTGATATGTTTTCTTCATTAGAAAAACTTTATAAAAATATATTTGAAAAAATTATAAACTCTAAAGATGAAGTAATTCAAAACTCTAAAAATGAAATTCATACAAATGGAAATTATTTTAAAGTAATTAAATTAGTAAATAAATATTTTTCAAATTAACTTCTTTATCAAAAATTTTATTAAAAAATAATTATTTACTTATAACCTTGGAAGAGCTAATATTTTATTAAATTTAGGAAATTATTTGAACAAAGAAACTTCACATCGATCTCACGAACTTAAAGAAATTGGTTGGAATTCAGAAGACATAACTCGTTATGAAGAATTGTGGGAATATAGCCAAAGATGGGGATTAATCAATCTTGAAAGAGAAGATAGGCAATTTCTTAAAAAAGCAGAAAAATTAATACCTAAATTACAACCTAAAAAGACTTCAAATAAAAAGTTAATTGAAGATAAGTCTTATTATTTATGGCTAAATTTTTATTTTAATGAGATTAAAGAATTCAATAATAGTAATTTATCTAAAGATGTCGAAAGTGTTTGGTCAATTATGATTGAGGAAGAAATGAATTTGTTAAAGAAGTATAGTCCTGTTATGGGATTGCCTGATACATTAAAGGCAAAAGATTTAAAAATAATTCGCAAACAACTTATTGATAAAGCATTTTCAGTATTTAATGCAAAGAAATCTGAAAAACTTTTTGACTTCAATCTTGTTTATGACTATACAAAGCAAAAAGAAAGTAAAAGCTGGAAATCTTTAGTTGAAAATGATCTAGAAGTTAAAGATCAATTCCCATTAATTGATAAAAAAAATAGATTAAAATTTTCTGAGGAAGCTAATAAAGAAATTGAGAATTATATGCTTAATAATTATCCCTCTCTAAAAGGTCATTTATAAAGATTTAGGAATATTAAATTTTCAATTCTTTTTTATTTAGCTAAATATAAATAAGAAAGTTTTTTTTATCTTGAGCAATCAAAAATTTGAGACACTCCAGCTTCATGCTGGACAACAACCTGATCCAACAACAAATTCAAGAGCTGTCCCTATTTATCAGACTAGTTCATATGTTTTTAATAATGCTGAACATGGGGCTAATCTTTTTGGGCTAAAAGAATTTGGGAATATCTATACTAGATTAATGAATCCCACAACAGATGTTTTCGAAAAAAGAATGGCCGCTTTAGAAGGAGGAATGGCTTCTTTGGCAACATCCTCGGGTCAAGCAGCACAATTTGTTGCAATAGCAAATTGTATGAAAGCTGGAGATAATTTTGTATCGACTTCATATCTTTATGGAGGAACATATAATCAATTTAAAGTTCAATTCCCAAGGTTAGGAATAGATGTTAAGTTCGCTGATGGTGATAATATCGATAGTTTTAAAAGCAAAATTGATGATAAGACAAAAGCTATTTATGTAGAATCTATGGGTAATCCAAGATTTAATATCCCAGACTTTGAGGGGTTATCTCAATTGGCTAAAGATAGTGGTATTCCGCTAATTGTTGATAATACTTTAGGCGCAGGAGGTGCTTTAATTAAGCCTATTGATCATGGTGCTGATATCGTTGTTGAGAGTGCTACCAAATGGATTGGTGGTCATGGCACGAGTATTGGAGGTGTAATAGTTGATGCAGGCACCTTTAATTGGGGTAATGGGAAATTTCCACTTATGAGTGAGCCTAGTGATGCATATCATGGCTTAGTTCATTGGGATGCTTTTGGATTTGGAAGTGAGATTTGTAAATCCTTGGGAGTACCAGATAATAGAAATATAGCGTTTGCACTAAGGGCTAGACTTGAATGTCTTAGAGACTGGGGCCCTGCTCAAAGTCCTTTTAATTCTTTCTTACTTCTTCAAGGTCTCGAAACTTTAAGTTTAAGAATTGAGAGACAATCTTCAAATACACTTGAATTAGCAAAATGGCTTAATTCTCATAAGTTAGTTTCTAATGTTAACTATCCAGGATTAGAAACAGATCCTTATTATCAAAGGGCAAAAAAATATACTACTGGAAGAGGATTAGGATGTATGCTGATGTTCTCTTTGAATGGTGGTTATGAAGATGCTGTAAAGTTTATTGATTCTTTGAAATTAGCTAGTCATCTTGCAAATGTTGGAGATTCAAAGACTTTAGTCATTCATCCTGCATCTACTACTCATCAACAATTATCAGAAGAAGAACAAATATCTGCAGGAGTAACTCCCACAATGGTGAGAGTTTCTGTAGGGATAGAACATATTGATGATATTAAAGCTGATTTTGAGCAGGCAATGCAGAATATTTTATAGAAAAATATAAGTGGCATTAATAATTCCTAGCAATTATCACAAGATCAGAGATGTTGAGAAGAATCACATTTCTTGGATAGAGCCTGAATTAGCAAAAAGACAAGATATTCGACCTTTAAGAATTGGTATTTTGAATATTATGCCACTAGGGAAACAATATGAATTTAATTTATTACATCCTTTAGGATTATCACCATTGCAAATTGAACCAATCTGGGTAAGGTTAAAAACACACTCTTATAAAACCTGGGATATTAATCATCTTAATGATCATTATATAAGCTGGGAAGAAGCCAATTTTGTAAATCCATTGGATGGAATAATAATTACAGGAGCTCCAGTGGAACATCTTGAATTTGAAGAAGTTAATTATTGGAATGAATTAGTAACTATCATAAATGAAGCAAAAAAGATTTGTGCAAGTACTTTAGGTTTATGTTGGGCTGGATTTGCTCTCGCTTACTTAGCAGGTGTTAATAAGCAAACGTTTGAGGAGAAATTATTTGGTGTTTACCCTTTGAAAAGTTTAGTACCTGGCCATCCTCTAATGGGAACTCAGGATGATGAATTTATATGTCCTCAAAGTAGATTTGCTGGACTCCCAGATATCGAGATGGAAAAAGCTCAAAATGAGGGTAAATTAAACTTACTAGCCTATGGTGAAAAAGTAGGCTATACAATCTTCGAGACAAAAGATCAAAAACAGTTGATGCACTTAGGTCACCCTGAATACACTGTGCATAGGATTATTAGCGAAATAAATCGTGATAAAGAAAAAGGAGATGTACCTTTACCTGAAAATTTTGACATAAATTTCTCTAAAACATCTTGGAGATCTCATAGAAACTTATTATTTCAACAATGGTTATGGTTCTGTTATCAGAAAGTTAGTTTAAATAGTAATTAATTTAATGAGAGGATTCTAATCCTCCAAGTCTTTCAAATAAATTTGTACTTTCCTTGTTTAGTCCTATAACTATAACTTTAGAGCCACCTTTTTTAAATTTTCTAATAATTTGATCAAGTGCGACAACTCCACTTTGATCCCAAATATGAGCTGCGGTCATATCAATGAAGATTTCATTAGGATGTTCGTAAATATCAAAACCTTGAAAGAAGTACATTTTGCTAACAAAAAAAAGTTGACCCTCAACAACGTAAGTAATACTGTCTTTATCTTTTCTCTTCTTTGAAACTGTAATTACTTTTGCAACTTTCCTGCTGAAAAGAATTGCTGCTAATGCGACTCCAGCAATTACTCCTAATGCAAGATTATGTGGTTTAGTAAGCATAGTTACAGCAAATGTGGTTAACATTACAGACGTATCACTTTTTGGTATTTTTCGAATATTTTTTAATCCATTAAAATCAGCAGTACTTATAGAAATTGTTATCATTACTGCTACTAAAGCAGCCATAGGTATTGAGCCTATCCAAGATTTAAAAAGTATAATCATCATTAATAATGATAATCCTGAGGTTAGTGTCGATAATCTTGAATTACCTCCATTGTCATTATTCATTACTGATTGACCTACTAGTGCACAACCAGCCATTCCTCCGAAAAAAGAAGCTGTAATATTTGCTAGACCTTGTCCTCTTGCCTCTTTATTTTTATTTGAACTTGAATCAGTTGCATCATCTAAAATGTCTTGAGTTAAAAAAGTTTCCATTAAACCAACTAAAGAGATTGCTAATGAAGTTGGTAAAATTATTCCCAGAGTAGATAGATTAAATGGAACTTTACCATTCTCCATCGCGCCAAAAGGAATAGAAAGAGATGGTAATCCATCTGGTAGTTTCCCCAGGTCACTGACAGTAGGTATATCAAGATTTAATATTGAGCTTAAGGAAGTAATTGTGATAATTGCAACTAATTGAGATGGAATAACTTTAGTTAATTTTGGAAATCCGTAAATAATAATTAAACCCAAAATTACAAGTATCCAAACAATAGGAATTTGATTATTTATTGGATATTGAGATATACCTTCAATCCCTAAATCACTTGTTTTTATTCCAATTCCTAATTGTGGTAGTTGAGCCTGAAATATTAATAAGGCTAATGCATTAACAAAACCACTTAAAACTCCTGAAGGGACAAAACGCATTTGATAGGCTAATTTCATATATCCCCAAATGATTTGAAGAACTCCTGTTAATAAGCCAGCTGCAATTAAATAAGAAAGACCTAATCCTGGAGCTTGAGATTCTCCATATGTTACGAGGCCAGTCATTAATAAAGCAGTAGAACCTGTCGCCGAGGTTATCATTCCTTTCCTTCCACCAAAAATGGCTATCGAGATGGATAAACAAAATGCACCATACAATCCAACTTTTGGGTCAACTCCTGCAATACCTGAGAATGCGATAGCTTCAGGTATCATTGCAAAAGCTACAACAATTCCAGAAAGAATATTTGATTTTGGATCTTCAAACCAATTGTGTTTAAAATAATTTTTTAAGTTAGACAAATTTCAATTTTATTTTATAAGTAAACCTACTTCATAGAGGTGGCAAAATCGACCTTGGATCATATAAATTCTTTAAAAGGTTTAAATTTTTTAATTTATTGCCAAAAGCAAGATTAATTTCTTCATCATGAGAATTTAAATGATTATGAAGTTGTGCTAAATGAATATGAGGGAAAAGTCCTTTTAATTGATCCCAGGATTGGTTCATCCAATAAATTGCTTTTCTTTTATCTTCTGAGTTGTTCTTTTCCCAAGCGGCAAATATCCAAGGTTTCCAAGAACATTCTCTATGAATAAAGAAGCTTGAATATTTTCCTTCTTTTGATGTTTTCTCTCCCAATTGTTGTGCTGCGACATAACAGGAATTATTTGGCTTAGAAGAATTAATTTCAGTTAATATTTGTATTAATTGCGATTTATTTTTTCCAATATCTTTTCCAAGAAGACTTATTACTTCAGAATGATAATTCGAGTTTAATTCGAAAAGATTTAATTCTTTTGGAAAGAAACATATTTGATTAAAATTTTTGTATTCTTTAATTTTTAGTGATGAGTACCTTAAAAATTTTTTAATATACTTTTCAGCAAGATTTTGATCGATCTCTGATTTTAATTCAGCAACAATATATATATAGATATATTCTGAAAAAATCCATTGAAAACTAAAATTCTCAGGAAAATTTTCTGCTAAAGAAATTAATTCTTCTAATTCCTTTTTAGAAACAAATCCCTCAAAGACTTTAATAGGAAATGTTTTAAAAGTTTGGAGCCCTAGTTCAGTCACAATTGCAAAGAATGGAGCTGCTCCCTTAATCCCCTCCCATGCTTTTATTTCTTTTTCTTTTAATGATTCAATATTTAATGAAAAAGAATTTCCATTCCCAAAGAATCCTTTTGCAGAAACAATATTATCAATAGCTAAACCATATCTCCTGCTTAAGGGACTTATTCCTCCTGTTAGTATGTATCCAGCCCCAGGGAGGTGTGATAATCCAACAGGAAACATTTTATTGAATTTTTCAAGATATTTTAATAAATCTCCCATTACAACTCCACCACCAATTCTTGCTATTCCAGTAAATTCGTCATAGGAAATTTGATTATAGTTTTTTCTAAGATCTATAGTAATCAAATCATCTTTTGCACATCCTGATGTTGTACTACCACTACAAATACATAAATAATCTTTTTTAAGAAATTCTTCATTACAGTTATTTATGAATTTATTACTTAAACTAAAAACTATATCCTTAACCTTTGCATTTTTAGAATTCGTATTTATAGCATGAAATGAATTCCTGTGCTTTATCACTATTTTTAATTGATAATTATAATATAATATTAATAAGTCTTTTTTAGTTTGGATAATAAAATATCAAAAGTAAATCAGGATTTAGGCATATTAATATGTGGCCATGGAAGCAGGAATAAAATTGCTTTAGACGAATTTAAAGAATTAACAAAAAGTATTCAAGAAAGATTTGCTTCAATCAAAGTGGAGTATGGTTTCTTAGAGTTTGCAAAACCCTCGTTAACTGATGGACTTGAAAAACTAAAAAAGCAATCAGTTAAAAGAGTTATTGCTATACCAGCAATGTTATTTGCTGCTGGACATGTAAAGAATGACATACCAAGTGTTTTAATGAGTTTTGCCAAAAATAATGATATGGAAATCATTTATGGAAGGGAGTTGGGAATAAATAATTTAATGATTAGCGCTGCATGTGAAAGAGTAAAAGAAGTCTTTAAAACAAATGAAACTATTGCTCCTTCAGAATCTGTACTTGTTGTAGTTGGTCGCGGCTCCTCAGATCCTGATGCTAATTCAAATGTAGTAAAGATTACACGGATGATTGTTGAGGGTTTAGGTATTGGGTGGGGTGAAACAGTTTTTTCTGGAGTGACATTTCCATTAGTTGAGCCAGGATTAAATCATATTGTCAAACTTGGTTATAAAAATATTGTACTTTTCCCTTATTTTCTTTTTACTGGTGTTCTGGTTTCAAGAATTAGGAGACAAAGAGATATTGTTGCTTCTAATAATCCAAACATTTCATTTTTTGATGCAAAATATCTATCATCACATCCTAGAGTTGTAGATACTTTTGTTGAAAGAATTGAAGAAATATTTAATGGTGAAATTAATAATTCTATGAATTGTTCTCTTTGTAAATACAGATCAAATTTATTTGGTTTTGAAAAGGATGTTGGTTTAGTACAAGAAAGTCATCATCATAATGTGTATGGTTTGGGTTTTACTTGCAATCTTTGTGAGGCCGAATGTAGTGGAGCTTGCGAAAGCGAAATTCCTAATAATAGTAGAGTTTTTGTTGAAAAAAACATGAAAAATAATCTTAATAGTCATCATAATCACCATCATGAAACTTATCCAAATTCTCACCATCCCCTTGGCCCTGTAACTCTTCCATTATCAAATTCTAGAGAATCTTAAGAAATATAGTTGAAAATAACTGAATCATTCGTCTCTATCTTATTCGTGTCTCAATAGACTTGCAATTCATTAGTAATACTTATATTAAAAAAAATAGATTTAACTCAATATTTTTCCACAGATTTATTGATCTTTTCCACGTCCGTATCCACATTGTTCTAGTAATAAGTTGAATATTCGAGTCATGCTTTCAGTTGCTGATTAATGTTGACTTTTAAAACAAATCATATCTAAATTAATCAATTTTAAGAATTAAAATAAATTTCCCCTCTATTTCTTGAGTCTCATTTGATATTAGTAACTAATTGGTTTTTGACAGTTATTTAAAAATGTATGATCATATTTTTGTAGTTAAGAAAAAATTTAAATGGATTTAAAAACTTATGAAAAAAATTTAAAGAAGAAATATTCAAAAAATATACAAAAGTCTATTTCTTTAGAGACTGAATTATCTGAGAGCCTTTACA
>MDTD01172804.1_pt1 | contig 15895 bp, 14 predicted proteins | sample 811221 | NCBI WGS metagenome assembly MDTD01 (sample SAMN05326646, study PRJNA326480) | marine metagenome | isolation source: seawater | place: Pacific Ocean: South West | collected 2011
CCTGGTTTAAATCTAGACCATACTCCATCAAACCATTTTAGTTCTGATTTATAATTTTTAGATGATAAAAATTCATTTTCTAAATAATCTTTAAATGTCACTTTATCCTTTTGTAGTTGTTCACTGTTGGTTAAACCTTCATTTGAAAGTTTCTTTCCATATATTGTAAGTGAAGTAGGATGAGTTTTAATTTTTTTATACATAATTGGTTGAGTAAAAGACGGTTCGTCACCTTCGTTGTGACCGAAACGTCTATAACAAACCATATCAATTACAACATCGCGGTTAAACTTTTGCCTATACTCTGTAGCAATTTTCGCACAATGAGTAACTGCTTCTGGATCATCCCCATTAACATGAAATATTGGAGCTTGCGCAGTTTTAGCTACATCTGAAGGGTAAGGAGATGATCTAGCAAATCTGGGTGCAGTAGTAAAACCTATTTGATTATTTACAATAATGTGAATAGTACCACCGATATTGTGCCCCGGCAAACCTGACATTGCAAAACATTCAGCTACAATACCTTGCCCTGCGAATGCTGCATCTCCGTGCATCAATACCGGGATTACTTTTTTTCTTTCTTTATCTTTATGAAAAAACTGTTTTGCTCTCACTTGTCCTAAAACAACAGGGTTAACGGCTTCTAAGTGTGAGGGATTATCCGTTAAACTTATATGTACGACATTACCATCAAATTCTCTATTGGATGACGCTCCAAGATGGTACTTAACATCTCCTTCAAAATCTTTACTTGCATTTACAGATTTCCCAAAAAATTCACTGAAAATTGCCCTGTACGGTTTACCCATAACATTAGCTAAAACATTTAATCTACCTCTATGTGGCATTCCTATTTTAATTTCTTTTGCACCTAAATTACCCCCTCTTTTGATAATCTGTTCTAAAGCAGGTATTAATGACTCTCCGCCATCTAAACCAAATCTTTTAGTCCCAACAAATTTTACATGTAAATATTTTTCAAAACCTTCTGCCTGTATCATCTTGTTCAGTATTGCTTTTTTACCATTATCAGTGAAAGTAATATTTTTTTCTGGCCCCTCTATTCTATTTCTAATCCAGGCTTTTTCCTCTGGATCGCTCATATGCATAAATTCATATCCAATAGTAGAACAATAAGTTTTTTTTAATATTTCAAGAATCTTTTCAAGATTTGCATATTGAAGTCCTAAAACTCCATCTAAAAATATTTTTCTTTTGTAATCTTTTTTTGTGAAACCATAAGTTTCTGGTTTTAACTCTGTATGTTCTTTTTTTTCTTGAATAGATAAAGGATCTAAATTTGCAATTAAATGGCCTCTTATTCTATAAGCTCTGATCAACATTATTGCTCTAACAGAGTCTTGGGAAGCTTGTTTGAGAGAGTCTGGCTCAAGATCAGCTGAATCATTAAAACTATCTTTAATTTCATTCTTTTCGAAATTATTTTTTTTTACTTTTTTTCCTGGTGACCAGCTTGGCCCATTAATATCATTTAAAATCAATTTTTCATCCTCACTTAGTCCATCAAAAAAACTTTTCCAACCTACTGGTAAAGATTTTGGATCTGAAAGATAATCTGAGTACAACTGATTGATAAATTCTGAGTTTATACCTGACAGAAAGGATGTTTTTTTGAACGTTATATTGTTATCGGAAGAGGACATTAATTATTTATACTAACATAAATTATTAAAAATCAACTATTAAGTTTATCAAATAGAGTTTTACCAATATCTGCAGGTGATTTTGAGATAATGATACCTGCAGATTTCATAATTTCAATTTTTTCCTCAGCTCCTCCTTTGCCTCCAGAGATAATTGCACCAGCGTGTCCCATTCTTCTTCCTGGAGGCGCTGTCAACCCAGCGATAAAACCAACCGTAGGCTTTTTTATTTTTTCTCTTTTTAAAAATTCAGCAGCTTCTTCTTCGGCAGAACCCCCAATTTCTCCAATCATTACGATTGATTTAGTTTCTTTGTCTTTTAGAAAAAGCTCTAAACAATCTATAAAGTTAGTCCCATTTATTGGATCTCCCCCGATTCCAATACATGTTGATTGTCCCATCTTGTTTGAAGATGTTTGAGCAACCGCCTCGTAAGTAAGAGTTCCAGATCTCGAAACTATTCCGACAGATCCTTTTTGATGTATATTTCCTGGCATAATTCCAATTTTACATTCATCAGGAGTAATAATACCAGGACAATTCGGTCCAATTAATCTTGAATTACTATTTTTCAAAATCTTTTTAACTTTTAACATATCCAAGACTGGGATTCCTTCAGTAATACAAACTATTAATTCTATTTTAGCTTCTATCGCCTCTATTATTGCTGCACCTGCAAACTGGGGTGGTACATATATCATTGTAGCATTTGCAGAAGTTTTATCTTTTGCTTCTTCAACTGTATTAAAAACTGGTAGGTTTAAATGTTTTTGACCTCCTTTTTTGGGTGTTACTCCTCCTACTAGTCGTGTTCCATATTTTAAAGCTTGCTCCGAGTGAAAAGTTCCATGTTTACCCGTAAAACCTTGACAGATAACTTTAGTATTTTTATTGACTAGAACTGACATTTAATTAATTGCCTCTATAATTTTTTTAGCAGCATCATTTAAATCAGATGCAGACAGGATTTGTAGATTTGAATTATCTAAGATTTCCTTTCCTTCTTTGAAGTTGGTACCAGCTAGCCTAACCACAAGTGGCACTGATAAGTTTACCTGTTTTGCAGCTTCAACAACACCTTGAGCTAAAACATCACATCTCATTATTCCACCAAAAATATTTATTAAAATTCCTTTTACATTTTTATCTGCTAAGATTAGTTTAAAAGCAGCTGTAACCTTTTCCTTGGACGCACCTCCGCCAACATCTAAAAAATTTGCTGGCTCTTTACCATATAATTTTATTATATCCATTGTGGCCATTGCTAATCCTGCCCCATTAACCATACAGCCAATTGAACCATTAAGTTTTATGTATGCGAGATCATACTTGCTTGCCTCAATTTCAGCGGGGTCCTCTTCATTTAAATCCCTTAGTTTTAAAATTTCTGGTCTTCTGAAAATTGCATTATCATCAAAGTTCATTTTAGCATCTAAACAAATAATTTTATTTTCCTTTGTTAAAATTAATGGATTTATTTCAATTAAACTTGCATCTTTTTTTAAAATTATATTGTATAAAGACTTAGTTAATTCCTTTGCTACAATTTTCTGTTGTTCACTAAATTTGAATACTTTAATGATTGTCTCTATTTCTTCATCGCTTGGACCTTCATCTTTTAGATCAATTTTCGTAGTAATTATTTTATTTGGATGTTCAGCAGCAACTTTTTCAATATCCATTCCGCCTTCAGTGCTACTTATAAAAGCAATTTTGGATGTCTCTCTGTCTACTAGACATGAAAAGTAAAATTCTTTTAAAATATTTGAAGCCTCTTCAATATATAATCTTTTTACTTCTTTTCCCTCCGGCCCTGTTTGATGAGTGACTAAAACTTTACCCATCATTTTTTTTGCTTCTATCTCTAAATCAGAAATATTCTTAATTAATTTTACCCCACCTGCTTTTCCCCTTCCACCAGCGTGTATCTGGGCTTTTAAAACAAATTCATTACTTTTTAGCGTTTTTATTTTTTCTTTAATTTCATTTGTTGAAAAAATAACTATACCGTTGGAAACAGGTGCTCCAAATTCTTTCAAAATTTCTTTTGCTTGATGTTCATGAATATTCATAGAGAAGTATTTATATATTTTATAATTTTTTTTTCCAGTTAATTTAGTTCATTACAATTTTTATTAATCTTAAATTTCTTGTAATCTTTGCTGTCAGATATTTTTTTATAACAATTATTATTTATATAATCTGTGAACATTTTCTCAGATACGTCTTTTAGGATATAAACGTTCTTAATATCTTTTTTGGATATTATGTAAATTAATAATTGTTCGTATTTTTTAAAAAACTTACTATCCTTGATTGGAAATCCTGATCCATCTTTTGGAAACCATCTTGATGGGCTATGAACATTATTATTTAGAATAACTGAAAAAAAAGAATAATGTGTATAAATAATTTTACTCGAATTATCTTTTTTCAATAAAATTTTCATATTTTTTAAATAGTTAATTTCATCAGTTAATTGCTCAGCATTGGAAGCTCTTGGAGTAACCCATTTTAGATTAGTAAAATTCTTGCTTAAAATTCCTGCATTTATATTGTTTGAAATATCAACGCCCTGCAATTCATGAAATTTTCTATCAACGTTAAATCTCATATGATACTTAATTGTTGCACCTAAACATAAAAAAATCAAAAATGTAGATAAAATTTTTCTCAATTTTAATTCTTTATCTACATAGAGATGTGCTAATCCCGAAAATAAGGGTATTAAGAAAAAAATCATTATTTGATTTTTTGTTAACAGAGTGTGGTGTATTAACACTACAAAAGAAAAAAAAATAATTAAATAAATTTTAAATTCAACATGCTTATGAAAATTTTTCTTTATCAAAAAATTTTTTAATAGAAAAAAGCTGTAAATTAAAAATACTACATGAATAAATTTAAAATTAGAAAAAGTATTTTTAAAATCATACTCAAGATTTGAATATCTCTCCATTCCTATACTTTGTGGGTATAAAATATATTGATCTATAAAATTGGAAATATTTATTGAAAAGAGATTTAAGAAAGAAAAAAAAATAATTAATGTCGTTACTGAAGATCCAAGAAAGCATAAGGATATAATAAAAACGTTTTTATTTGAACTTAAAGAAAAATGGTAAATAGATACAAAAATAATTATTAATAAAAAATAAAAAGCAGGCACTTGTTTACTGAGAAAAGCTAAAGCCAAAATAATAGGTAATAAAATCCAAATAAAGTAACTTTCTTTTTGCAGAGTAAATATAAAAAAATAAATGGCTAACATTGATAAAAAAATCGAATGATGATCCACAAAAGGGGTTCCGCTTGACGGATAGGCCAAAATAGAAAAACAAATGGAATAAATAAAACTATAAAAAGTTTTTAAACCTATTTTTTTAAATAGTAAAAAAGTAGTAATTGATATTACTCCATTTAATACAGAGGCGTGTAAAATATAAGAGTTCCAACTTGTGCCAAATAAATAAAAAAAAATACTCTGAAAATAATCTATAAATGGACCCGATACAGCCCAATAATCTTTGAATGGGTGATCACCAAGTAAAATTCTATAGCTTATGTCGTAATGACTAAAACTATCCATCGGAAAAACTCCGCGATATCCTGAGAAATGATTAATAAACACACTGAATATAAAGATTATTAGAATTAGTGTCTTATCGTTTTTGAGTAAGGATATTATCGATCTCATTAATATGTAAGACTAGGTTAATATATTTTTAAGTTAAAGATGAATCTATTTTTTTGGCAGCATTAAACAATTCCTTAACTGAATCAACTGAAAATTTGAAGTCTTTCTTTTCTTTTTCAGTAAGAGATATTTCAATTACTTTCTCTACGCCATTTTTTCCAATAATCACTGGCACTCCCACGTAAATATCCTTAAGTCCATATTCACCATCCAGATAAGAAGCGCATGGAAGTTGTTTCTTCAGATCTTTGAGGTAGCTTTCAGCCATTTCGACACCTGAGGCTGCAGGAGCATAAAAAGCCGAACCTTTCTCAAGATATTTAACTATTTCAGCTCCACCTGTTTTTGTTCTATCAACAATCTGATTTAAACGCTCCATTGTAATTTTCCCTTCATTAACAAATTCACTTATCTTTTTTCCTTTAATGAATGTAGACTCAAGCATCGCAACCATACTGTCCCCGTGACCACCCAAGACAAAAGAGTCTATATCTTTTACTGAAACTTTTAATTCTTTAGATAAAAAATAAATAAATCTAGATGAGTCTAAAATACCAGCCATACCTACAACTTTATGCTTAGGTAATCCTGAATATTTTTGTAAAGCCATCACAATCACGTCTAGTGGGTTTGTAATGCATATGACAAAAGCTTTTGGTGAAGTTTTCTTTATTCCTTCAGCTACCTCTTTGATAATTTTTAAATTAATACCCAGCAAGTCATCGCGGGACATTCCTGGCTTCCTAGGCACTCCGGCTGTTATTATTATTACGTCAGAGTCTTTAGTGTCCTCGTAATTGTTTGTTCCAATTAGACTCACATTAAATCCATTTACTGGCGAAGATTGGGCTATGTCTAAAGCTTTCCCTTTGGCTATACCCTCAGCTACATCAAATAAAACAATATCGCCAAGCTCTTTTAATGCAATAAGATGCGCTAGTGTGCCTCCAATTTGACCGGCTCCAATTAAAGTTATCTTTTTCATAATTTTATTTCATTGTAGGCATAATAAACTCTGGGTCTGATCTTAATCCAGAAGGCCACCTGGAAGTTATTGTTTTTAGTTTAGTGTAAAACCTAACACCCTCAGGTCCATGCATATGCTGATCACCAAATAATGATCTTTTCCATCCCCCAAAACTATGGAAAGCCATTGGAACGGGAATAGGTATATTTATTCCTACCATGCCAATCTTTGCTTTGCTAGAAAATGTACGTCCTGAGTCACCATCTCTGGTAAATATACTTACACCATTTCCAAATTCATGGTCATTTACGAGCTTGATAGCCTCATCAAAATCCTTTGCTCTTACTACAGAAAGGACAGGGCCGAATATTTCCTCTTTGTAAATTCTCATATCTTTTTTTACATAATCAAACAAACAACCTCCCATGTAGAAACCTTTTTCATACCCTTGAATTTTAAAATTTCTCCCATCAACAACTAGTTTTGCACCTTCTTTTTCACCAATATCTACGTAACTTTTTACCTTTTTTAAATGATCTTTTGTTACAAGAGGTCCCATTTCTGAATCCTTATCCATGCCTGGTCCCACTTTTAAAGACTCAACTTTTTTTGCAAGTGAATTAACTAATTTATCTCCAATGCCACCCACCGCCACAGCAACCGATTGTGCCATGCATCTCTCTCCAGCGGAACCATATGCGGCACCCATCAAACCGTTAACTGCTTGATCCAAATCACAATCTGGCATAACCACACAATGGTTTTTTGCTCCTCCAAGAGCTTGAACTCTTTTTTCATTTTTAGCACAATTTTCATAAATATATTTCGCAATAGGTGTTGATCCAACAAAACTCACTGCAGCAACATCTTTATTATTTATCAAGGCATCTACAGCTTCTTTGTCTCCGTTGACTACGTTAAATACTCCATTTGGCAAACCTGCTTCAGATAAAAGCTCTGCAAGTTTTATTGAGCATGATGGATCTTTTTCAGACGGTTTTAAAATAAAAGTATTCCCGCAAGCTATAGCCATTGGAAACATCCACATAGGAACCATGGCTGGAAAATTAAAAGGTGTAATGCCTGCACAAACTCCTAAAGGTTGTCTAATCGACCAGCTATCCACATTTGTACCAACATTTTCCGTAAAGTCTCCTTTCAACATTTCGGGTATTCCACATGCATATTCAACGACTTCTAATCCTCTTGATAATGATCCTTTAGCGTCTTCGAAAACTTTGCCGTGTTCAGAAACTATTATCTCCGTTAATTCTTTTGAATTTTTCTCAATTAATTCTTTAAATTTAAACATTACTCTCGCTCTTTGTAATGGAGGTTTATTTGACCATAATTCGAAAGCTTTTTTTGCATCATCGACAGCAGTATCAACATCTTTAGTATTAGCAAGTCTGACCTCGGCACTTTGCTCACCTGTTGCAGGGTTAAAAACTTTTCCTGTTCTTTTAGATTGGCCTGAAAAACTTTTACCGCCCACAAAATGCTGAATTGTTTTCATGATGTAATTGAATAAATAAGCTTTTAGCTTGTTGCAAGCATTTTTTTAATAGAACCTATTGCTTTTGCTGGATTGAGGCCTTTAGGACAAGAATTTGTACAATTCATAATAGTATGGCATCTATACAATTTTAGCTCATCAGCAACTTTTTTTAGTCTCTCTTTTTTATCACCATCTCTACTATCATTTATCCATCTATAAGCTTGAAGAAGTACAGCTGGTCCCAAATATTTATCTCCATTCCACCAATAGCTTGGACAAGAAGTTGAACAGCATGCACATAAAATACATTCATAATATCCGTCTAACTTTTCCCTGTCTTTTTGAGTTTGTTTAAGTTCAGTTTTTTCTTGACCCGTTTGGTCTACTTTCAACCAAGGCTGAATAGACTCGTACTGTTTATACAAAGTAGTAAGATCACCTATTAAGTCTTTTACAACTTTTAAATGAGGTAAAGGATAAACGTTTAGCTCTCCTTTGATGTCCATGTGAGATTTAATGCAAGCTAAAGAGTTTACACCATCAATATTCATTGCGCATGACCCGCAAACACCGTGAGCACAAGACCTTCTAAACGTTAAAGAGGGATCTATTTCGTTTTTAATCTTAAATAGGATATCTAACACTTTTGGTCCACAATTATTCATATCAACTTCGAAAGTATCGACTCTAGGGTTTTTTCCCGTTGACGGATCCCATCTATAAACGTTTACTTTTCTTAGATTTTTAGAGTTGGTTTTGTCTTTATGATATATACCTACCTCTATTTTCGAATTCTGGGGTAGGCTAAACTGCGCCATACTTAATATACTCTCTCCTTTGGAGGAAAATACTGTACGTCATTTGTTAAGGTTCTAGAGTGTACATCTCTGTACTTTATTTCAACACTTTTACCATTTTGCCAAGCTAATGTATGTTTCATGAAATTTTTATCATCTCTCTTTGTATAATCTTCTCTTGCATGAGCTCCTCTGCTCTCTTTTCTATTATAAGCTGAATCCATTGTTGTCAAAGCTTGACTTATTAAGTTGTCAAATTCAAGAGTTTCGACCAGGTCAGTGTTGAATAACAATGATTTGTCTTTAACTGAAACATCTTTCATTCCTTCATAAGGCTTTCTTATTTGATCAACGCCCTCTTTAAGAGTTTTTTCTGTTCTGAATACTGCACATTTAGACTGCATGGTTTTTTGCATTTTTATTCTCAATTCTGATGTTTTAGTTGATCCATTAGAATTTCTAATTTTGTCAAATCTTTCCAAACATTTATCTGTTTCTAAATTTGATACTTCTTCATGTGGAGTTCCTGGTTTTACTAGTTCTGCAGCTCTTTTGGCTGCGGCTCTTCCAAATACTACAAGATCAATTAAAGAGTTTGAACCTAGTCTATTAGCGCCATGAACAGACACACAAGCGGCCTCTCCGATCGCCATAAGACCTGGAACAGTTTTTTCCGATCCATTCAAAGTTAATACCTCAGCTTTGTAATTAGTTGGTATGCCGCCCATATTATAGTGAACTGTTGGCACTACAGGAATAGGTTCTTTACTAACGTCAACATTTGCAAAAGTTTTTGCGGCCTCTGATATTCCTGGAAGTCTCTCATCTATGACTTTTTTATCTATGTGATCTAAGTGAAGATTTATGTGGTCCTTATTTTTTCCAGCTCCTCTTCCCTCATTAATTTCCATCTCCATCGATCTACTTACAACATCTCTTGAAGCTAAATCCTTAGCATTAGGAGCGTATCTTTCCATAAACCTTTCACCTTTCCCATTTACCAAAAATCCACCTTCACCTCTTACTCCCTCAGTTATTAAACAACCAACCCCATAAATACCAGTCGGGTGGAATTGTACAAATTCCATGTCTTGTAATGGTAAACCTGCTCTTAAAACCATAGCATTTCCATCACCAGTGCAGGTATGTGCTGATGTAGCAGAATAATAAACTTTTCCGTAACCACCAGTAGCTATTATTGTAATGTGAGACCTAAACCTATGTATGGTTCCATCAGTTAAATTCCATGCAATCACACCTTTGCACTCACCATTTTTCATGATTAGATCTAGAGCAAAATATTCTATAAAAAACTCTGTATTTTGTTTTAAGGCCTGACCATAAAGCGTGTGCAAAATTGCATGTCCAGTTCTATCTGCAGCTGCACATGTACGTTGCGCTGTACCGTTCCCATAATTTTTTGTCATTCCTCCGAAGGGTCTTTGATAAATTTTACCGTCATCTGTTCTACTAAAAGGTACTCCATAACGTTCTAACTCAACGACTGCTCTTGGTGCTTCTTTGCAAAGATACTCTATTGCATCTTGATCACCTAACCAGTCAGATCCTTTTACTGTGTCATACATATGCCAACGCCAGTCATCTTCCCCCATATTTCCTAAAGCAGCTGAAATACCTCCTTGTGCAGCTGAGGTATGACTTCTTGTTGGAAAAACTTTTGATATACAAGCAGTTTTTAATCCTGCTTCAGACAAACCGACTGCAGCTCTCAAGCCTGATCCACCAGCTCCTAAAACAACAACGTCATACTCATGATTTATAATTTTGTAAGCACTCATTAATTTAAATTATATATACTAAAAATCGTTAATAATGGAACTAATATAGCAAATAAATACAGACCTTTGTTTGCGACATTTTTGATTTGATTGTCATTTAAATAGTCCTCAAAAATCTCACTAATAGTCAGAGCTGAGAAAAAGAAGGAAATTATTATAAAAATAGAAAATAAAATTTTAGATGGTTGGTTTGAAAAAAAAGATACTATATCATTATACCCTTTATCGTAAATTGATACGAAATTTACTATAAACCAAATTTTAAACGGTATTAAAATTACAGAGCTAATTTTCGTAAAAAGCCATTTTTTTGTAGATACATGCATTAAAAAAAGTTTCTCCCAATAAAATAAAATAGAATTGTTAGAACAAAAGATCCAATGAAAGATAGAATGCCTGTTATCTTTGCAATCTTAATGTCATATCCATATCCTGCATCCCAGGCTAAATGCCTTAATTCATTTAATATATGAAAACTAAATGACCAACACAAAGCGATTGCTAAAAATTTTCCAAAAATTGTTTCAAAAAAAATTTTCACAATCTCATAACTGCTTTGACCTAGTAACAAAGATACTACCCAAAAACAAACTAGAGTAATTGCTAAGGTATTAACTATTCCAATTATTCTATGGGTAATTGATAGCAAAGATGATATTTGCCATTTATAGATTTGTAGATGAGGGCTTAAAGGATTATTTTTATTTTGCATAAAATTCTTATAAATCAAAGTTACATTTTTTTTATCAAGCACTCCGCGATTTGCACAGTATTTAAAGCAGCTCCTTTCAAAAGATTATCAGAAACTACCCATAAATTTATTGCATTTTTGTTTGAATTATCTTTTCTAATTCTTGAAATAAAAGTATCATACTTTCCTTCTGCCTCAAATGGTGTCGCATAACCTCCGTCACTTCTATCATCAATAACTTTGCATCCTGATGCTTTATTCAAAATATTAATTATATTTTCAAAATCAAAAGAACGTTCAAATTCTATATTAATTGACTCTGAATGGCCAGTTCTAACAGGAACTCTTACACATGTAGCACTAACCTCAATTTTATTGCTTAAAATTTTTTTTGTTTCATTTGTCATTTTCAATTCTTCCTTTGTATAACCATTTTCACTAAAGCTATCAATGTGAGGGATTAGATTAAAAGCAATCTGTTTTGTGAAATTTTTAGAGATTATTTCTTCACCATTTAAAAACTTTTTTGTTTGTTCAAAAAGTTCATCTGTAGGCAATTTACCAGCGCCAGATACAGCTTGATAAGTAGATACGATAACCCTTTTAATCTTATATTCATCGTGCAAAGGCTTTAAGACTAATACCATTTGCATTGTAGAACAATTAGGATTAGCAATTATATTTTTATGATTATTTAATGCTTCTGGGTTTACTTCGGGCACAACTAAAGGCACATCATTTTGTAATCTAAAAAAACTTGAGTTATCTATAACAATTGTTTGCTTAGCAGCTAAAGGTGCCCATTTTTTTGCAACTTCTTTACCGGCGGCAAAAAAAGTTATTTGGGCTTTAGAGAAATCAAAGTTTTCTAAATTTTCAATTTTGATATCTTTTTTTCTGAATTTAATTGTTTTTCCAGCACTTTTTTTAGAGGCAACTAAATATAATTCATTAAAAGATAAATTAGATTTTTCTAAAATTTCAATAGTTTTTCTACCAACGTTTCCTGAAGCGCCAATGATTGCAAAATTCATAATTACCTACTTTATTTCAAATTTGCAATAATTGCATCACCCATATCAGTTGTTGAAATCTCTTTAGTATTTTTTGATACGATATCTTTTGTCCTTAAACCTTGGTCTAGTACATTTTGAACAGCTTTGTCTAACTGATCAGCTTCTTTATCTAGATCTAGAGAATATCTTAAAGCCATAGATAAGCTTAAAATTGTAGCAATAGGATTAGCAATATTTTTTCCTGCTATATCTGGTGCTGAACCATGGACCGGCTCATACAAAGATCTAAGTTTCCCATTCTTATCTTTGCCTCCTAATGAAGCAGAAGGTAATAAACCCAATGAGCCAGTTAACATTGCTGCCTCATCTGATAGCATATCTCCAAATAAGTTGTCTGCAAGTATAACGTCAAATTGCTTAGGATTCCTTAAAAGTTGCATAGCACAATTATCTGCTAGCATATGATTTAATTCAACTTTTTTAAATTCTTTATCTTTAATTACTTGAACTTCTTCCCTCCATAAAACTCCCGCTTCCATTACGTTTGACTTTTCACATGATGTAACTTTATTTCTTCTTTTTTTAGCTAAATCGAATGCAACTCTCGCTATTCTATGTATCTCACTTGTAGTATAAGTATGAGTATTAATTCCTTTTCTTTGATTATTTTCAATAGGTTGAATACCCCTTGGCTCTCCGAAATATATTCCACCGGTTAACTCTCTTACAATCATAATATCTAAACCTGAAACTATTTCAGGTTTTAAGGTTGAAGAATCGACTAATTGTTTAAAGCAAATTGCTGGTCTCAAATTTGCAAATAATTTTAATTCTTTTCTTAATTTTAATAATGCTCTCTCTGGCTTTTTGGAAAATTCTAAATTATCCCATTTAGGTCCTCCGCAAGCTCCTAAAATTACTGCGTCGGATTCTAAAGATTTATAAAAAACCTCATCAGTTATAGGGACTTTATTTACATCAATGGATGCTCCTCCTATTAGTTCTTGATTTAAAACAAAATCTAAAGATTTTTTTTTATTAAGCCATTCCAATATTTTTCTTACTTCTCTTACCACTTCTGGTCCTATACCGTCTCCAGGTAATAGAAGAATTTTTCTACTTTGATTAGACATTATACTAAATCCATGGTTTATCTAATTTCAATTTTTTTTCAAAATTATTTATCTTGTCAAGTTTTTCCATCGATAATGCAATATCATCTAAACCCTCGATTAGACATTTTTTTTTAAAAGTATCAATTACAAACTTTATTAATTTATTGCCAAATTTTATTTCTTGCTTTTCCAAATCAATTTCGATTTCTTCTTTTCTTTTTGAATAATCTGACAACTCTAAAACTTCTTTTTCATCAAGCTTAATTGGCAAAATCCCATTTTTGAAACAATTATTATAAAATATATCTGCAAAACTAGAGCTTATTACACATTTAATTCCAAAGTCTAATAACGCCCAAGGTGCATGCTCTCTCGAAGAGCCACATCCAAAATTTTTACCAGAGATTAAAATACTTGATTTGTTGTAAGGTTTGTTATTTAAAATAAAATCTTTAATTTCTTTTCCATTCTCGTCATACCGCATTTCATAAAACAAACTTTTGCCTAATCCAGTTCTTTTAATAGTTTTTAAAAATTGTTTAGGTATAATCATATCTGTATCTATATTTTGTAGCGAAAGATATGAAGGTATTGATTTTAAATTAGTAAATTTTTTCATTATTGAATTTCCCTAACATCAGAGAGGTGTCCGCTAATTGCTGCCGCTATTGCCATACCGGGACTTACAAGATGTGTTCTACCACCTCTACCTTGTCGTCCCTCAAAATTTCTATTTGATGTAGAGGCGCATCTCTCTTTTGGTTTAAGCTGATCTGGATTCATTCCAAGACACATGGAACATCCTGGTTCTCGCCACTCAAAACCTGCATCTTTGAATATTTTATCTAATCCCTCTTTTTCTGCTTGTAATTTAACTAAACCAGATCCGGGAACGACCATAGCGCTAACATTTTTAGCGATTTTTTTTCCTTTCAACAGTTCTGCAGCAACTCTTAAATCCTCAATTCTCCCATTAGTACAACTTCCTATAAAAATCTTATCTATTTTTATCTCAGATATTTTTGTGTTAGCTTTAAGACCCATGTAGTCTAAAGATCTTTTCATGGCCATCTTTCTATCCTCGTTTTTTTCTGCCTCAGGATCAGGTACTAATCCATTAATAGGTGTTACGTCCTGGGGAGAGGTGCCCCAAGTGACAAGTGGTTCTATATCTTCAGCTTTAATATTGATTTCCTTATCAAATTTACAATCTTTATCTGAGTATAAAGTTTTCCAAAATTTAATGGCTTTATTCCAATTTTCACCAGTAGGGGATTTTGTTCTGCCTTCTAAATATTTAAAAGTTTTTTCATCGGGTGCAATCAATCCTGCTCTCGCTCCGGCCTCAATTGTCATATTACAAACTGTCATTCTCTCTTCCATGCTAAAGTTTCTAATAACACTTCCAGCATATTCAACAACATAGCCAGTGCCTCCCGCAGTGCCTATAGTACCTATAATCTTTAATATTACATCTTTAGCTGTAACACCCTTTGGTAAATTACCATTCACATTTATTCTAAAATTTTTTGTTTTTTTTTGAATTAAAGTTTGAGTAGCTAAAACGTGTTCCACTTCTGAAGTTCCGATTCCAAAAGCTAAAGCCCCAAATGCTCCATGAGTAGCGGTATGGCTATCACCACAGACTATTACTGACCCTGGTTGGGTAAAACCTTGCTCAGGTCCGATGACATGAACTATACCTTGCCTTTTATCATTTACATCAAAAAGCTCTACGCCAAATTCTTTACAATTATTTCTTAAAGTTTCTACTTGGATTTTAGACTGCTCATCATCTATACCTTTTGATCTATCAGTGGTTGGGACGTTATGATCAGATACAGCAAGAGTGAATTTGGGTCTTCTAACCTTTCTTTTTTTTAATCTTAAACCTTCGAATGCTTGTGGGCTAGTCACTTCATGAACGAGATGACGATCTACATAAATTAAAGAAGTTCCATCTTTTTGTTCGTAAACAAGATGGTTTGTCCATATCTTATCGTATAGAGTTTTTGACATCTAATTTTATTTTTTATCGCTAGTTGGCTTTTCGGCTTTAGCTTCAACTTTTAGAGCTTCTTTTTTAACTTCTTCTACTTTCGTCTCTTGTTCAACTGGACCTGTTGGTTTTATTTTTGATTCTTCGGGTTTCACTGAAACATCAACACCAATTTTCTTTTTAATTTTTTCAGCAATTCGTGCAGATTTTCCTTTTCTGTCTCTTAAATAATAAAGTTTAGCTCTTCTTACTTTTCCAGATCTGATTACTTTAATTGAATCTACATTAGGACTATATAGAGCAAAGGTTCTCTCCACTCCTTCTCCAAATGAAATTTTTCTTACAGTAAAAGAAGAGTTAATGTCTCTATTTTTTTTTGCAATACATACACCCTCAAAATATTGAATCCTCTCTCTTTTACCTTCTACAATTTTAACTCCAACTTTTATTGTATCTCCTGGAGAGAAGTCTGTAATTTTTTTATTAGCAACTATTTTTTTTATTGCTGCTTTGTTTATGTCTTCAATGTTTCTCATTTTTTTTTTCTAAATATTTTTTCCAAAGATCGGGTCTCTGGCGACGTGTTATAGCCTCTGATTGAGATAAACGCCACCCTTTTATTTTGGCATGATCGCCTGAAAATAAGACC
>MDTD01004626.1_pt1 | contig 15893 bp, 17 predicted proteins | sample 811221 | NCBI WGS metagenome assembly MDTD01 (sample SAMN05326646, study PRJNA326480) | marine metagenome | isolation source: seawater | place: Pacific Ocean: South West | collected 2011
CGGCCTAGTCTGTTCAGACTTATTGCATCTTTTGTGCTGCAAAAATAGAAAAATTCATTAGAAATTTTCCAATTGAAAATTTAAATTTGCAATACGAATTTACTTTACAGATTTTGGAGCCAATCCTTCAAGTTTTCATGATATTCGATAGGAATCATGTGTCCCTTGTGGTGCTGAATCCTGTGTACGTCCCATCCTGCTTCCTCGAATAATTCTGGTATTTCCAAACCAGCTTCTAGAGAAACACGATGGTCGGATTCACCATGCATCCAAAATAAATTATTCTTCTCAATCTCAGTCAAACGAGACTTCAATTCTAGAGGCCTAACTACTCTGGTTCCAATCGCAATGATTCCTTTGATATCTAAGTCGAATTGGAGAAGTTCCTGAGCCATTGCTCCACCTTGACTAAAACCCCCCAAAACTAGTTCATCTTTCGGTAGTTGATTGACTAATTTCAGGAGTGATGAATCAACATCTGACAATTCCTTTGCAGTTAGAATTCTGCGTCCCGGATTATCTCCTCCTTCATAACGCCACCAAGTGTAACCCCTGTTTGGGTGTGAAAACTCTGCTTGTGGAATTAGTAGATTCCAACCCTCTGGTAGCACTTTTTCTGCAAACGGCCTCATCATCTCTGAAGTGCCCGTCATGCCGTGCATCATTACCAAGGTTGGCAAAATAGCACCTCACAGTTCCCAGTAGTTTTCGATTCCACCAGCAATCATGAAGTGAATAGTGCTCTCTCCACCTGTAAGTGTGACTTCCAATGTGTATTCGTCGCTACGACTAGGAATTGTTGCCAATTCCTGCGATTGAGTACCAGCAGTGTATGTTCTTGTTAGAATGCTGTTACCTGTGTGATCTCTTACAGAGAGGGTACCTGTTCCACCCTGGGGTAAAGATGCGTCAATGAAGAAGACGTAGTAATCAAAATCAATCCCTGATGGGTGACCTGTATCGATAAACGTGTCAGTGGCTTCACCATCAATCGGCCCTTCGAATAATCTGTCCTTCAGGTCTGTTGCCCGGATGAACCATACTTCACCCGTGTAATCGTTACCTGTGCTGGTTAGTGACATTCTGAATAGTAGATTTCCCTCTTGGTCTTTCCACTCGAAGTAATCAAGGAATCCATGACTACCGTCGAATCTGTATTCCATAGTATGACCATAACTGCTGGTTGCTTCAACTACAGGCATGCCTCGGTACGAGCCAGTTGTTTCAGCAGACCAATATTCACCGAGAAGGGTAAACCTCCACTCCTCTCCTTCCTCCCATGGGAAATTGAATACTTGTTGAGGCTCGCCATTCTCGTATACAGACAGGGAATCTATTGTTACTCTCCCCAAGAACGGGTTGTGATTGACAACTGCGTGCCTCTGTGCCTCACGCTCAGAGCTTATGCCAAGCATGTACAGGCCCTCATCTTCTTGGATCTCTGTGACAACTAACCTGGCAGTGTCTTCGCCAAACTGTGCGGTTTCGAAGGTGTACAACCACCAATCGCCAACCTCCCAGCCTGGCTTTTCAACCTCATCTACAGAGAACTCACCGGAGTCCGAACCCGTGTTAATGCATCCACTGAGTGAAAGCATCAACAACAGTAGGGCTGCAAGGGTTGCTCGCATGTCATGCCCTACTGTTGAATTCTTTTTGATTGTGCGGGTTTTCTGGTCAGAACAGCCAACCTGCATCCAATCCGCTTGCGATAACAACCGCAACGATGCTCATCAACTTGATTAGAATGTTTAGAGCTGGACCGCTTGTGTCCTTGAATGGGTCACCGATTGTGTCACCGATAACAGCAGCATCGTGAGCGTCATCGCCCTTCTCTGCTCCTTCAATGTGACCTTGCTCAATGGCTTTCTTTGCGTTGTCCCATGCACCACCAGCGTTTGCCATGAACAGGGCAAGCAGAACTCCAGTGACTAGAGCACCTGCAAGCATTCCACCAAGTGCGGAGGCACCAAGTGCATACCCAACAAGAACTGGAGCGAATACTGCGACTAGACCAGGAGCGACCATCTCCCTCAATGCAGCCTTGGTTGAAATGTCAACACAAGTTGCGGAATCTGGCTTTACACCTTCTCTGCCTTCCAGCAGACCATCGATCTCCTTGAATTGTCTGCGGATTTCTACTACCATTTCTCCAGCAGCCTTTCCAACGCTTGTCATTGTCATTGCTGCAACTACGAATGGTAGTGCACCACCGATTAGTAATCCCATTACGACTGCAGGCTCGCCTAAGCTTAGAGTAAACTCATCGTATGTTACCGCAGTACTGTATGCTGCGAATAGGGCTAGAGAAGTTAGAGCAGCGGAACCAATTGCGAATCCCTTACCTACTGCTGCAGTTGTGTTACCGATTGAATCTAGAGCGTCTGTGATTTCACGTACCTCAGAACCGAGTTCTCCCATTTCTGCAATTCCACCTGCGTTGTCAGCGACTGGTCCATATGCATCAACGGTCATTGTAACACCGACAGTACCTAGCATACCCATTGCAGCGATTGCGATATTGTAAAGTCCTAATTCATCGCCTCCAATCTTGAAAGCACCAAAGATACCTGCTGCGATTAGAAGGATTGGAATCATTGTAGACTTCATTCCAACAGACAAACCTGCTATTGCGTTTGTTGCAGGTCCTGTCTTTGACATTTCACCAATGTGAGGAATAGCTGATGTTGGTATACCCATAACAGGCTCAATTCCTGTGTAGTATTCAGTAACTAGGCCGATTAGAATTCCAACTACGCTTCCTAGAATAACAGCCTGCATGACGTCTGATTCGACATTCAAATCAAACATATCGATTGCAAGATAACCGCCAGCCCAGAATAGAATTGCTGCGATGAATGTAGTGTTTCTAAGAGCAGCTGCTGGGTCCTTCATTCCCTTCATGAAGGTCATTGAGAAGACACCAACCAGAGAAGCAACATACCCTACCAATCCTAGTAGGATAGGTAGCATAATGTAATCTTCAGCGGATCCTGTGAAATTGGTTCCGCCGAAATCATCACCATTAGCGATAATCATTGCAGCGATGATGGAACCGACGAAAGACTCGAAAATATCTGCACCCATTCCTGCTACGTCACCAACGTTGTCACCGACGTTGTCAGCGATAACACCAGGATTTCTTGGGTCGTCTTCTGGAATACCTGCTTCGACCTTACCTACTAGGTCAGCACCAACGTCAGCAGCCTTAGTGTAAATACCGCCACCGACTCTAGCGAATAGTGCGATTGAAGATGCACCCATACCGAAACCTGCTGCAGACTCGATGTGAGATGTTTCTCCAGAACTTAGCCAGTATGCAATCAGAGAGATACCCAGTAGACCTAGTCCACCGACTGACAACCCCATGACTGCGCCACCGTTGTATGATACTGCAAGTGCTGCTGGTTGTCCACCACTCTTCGCTGCCATTGCAGTTCTACCGTTAGCGGAGGTTGCTGCCCTCATTCCTGAGAAACCAGCCAGAACGCTCGCTACAGCACCAGCCAAGAATGCTGCTGGTGTGTAAATGTCTCCAGTATCTACATACAGCAATCCTGCGACTACCACGACAAAAATTGAGAGAATTTTGTACTCTGCCCAAAGGAATGCCATTGCACCGTCTTGAATTTCTTGAGTGATCTCAGCGACCTTCTTATCTTCAATTTCAATGCTATCGTTCTTCTTGTACAATACAAAAGCAACAATCAGTCCCACCAATGCTGCGCCAGCTGCCATTAATTCGATGTCCATACAATACACCTGCTGGCCGGCGACCTACCTCCCCTTCATAAGGACATCCCTATGAAAAACTACGGCGTATGCCGTTTTTGGCTCATTCTACAGTAAAGCCGGCGCCAACAATTCCAGCTACGATTTGAGATGATTCAAGCCCCTTTGCTTTGACTATAACTGTTCCTTCGCTCGCCGAAGCCTCGACTTTCCTGACACCGTAAATCTTGGTCAATGCACTTGATACCTTACTTTCACAACCACCACAATCCATTCCGGATACCTTGAATTCGAATGTTTGCGTTCTAGAAAATAGGCCCATGGCAATACTAGTAGGCGCTGAGATTTGAATGCGATGGTTGATAGATGAGTGGCCACACCATTGAACCGATGGCAATCACCGCAGAGGAGGTCCTCCAGAAAATCGGACCTATCCAAGAAGTTCTTGATGCTCACGACGGGGTAGTTAATGTCATCGACACCGCTGATGGAAACGTGATGCTTTCTCTTGACGGCGGGTGTGTTGGATGCTCATCTACGCCGATGACTGCGATGCAGATATACTACTCACTGAAGAAATTAGAAGAGGTCAACGACGTCATATTCGTGAATGGCGAATTACCGGAGTACATGCGTACTTTCATCGACCAAAAGATGGCAGATGAATCCCAGACCGAAGGGGAAATAATCTGATTATTCCTCTTCTTTCCTTCCGATACTGTGAGGGTTTGCGCCGAATGAAACATTCTGTCCTTTGATGTTCATTCTTGCGGCAATTGCAACAACTACACACAGTACTGCGAGTGGCTTTGGGAGATAGTTTGAACCCCACAATTCCCCACCTGCGGAAGAAAGCCACCAAAGAATTCCTGCGGTCAACAATAAAGAGAACATAATGAAATTTTGAGCAATCAATTCCATCTTCTCATTCCTAGAAAAGGTGGCAATGAAAATGAATGCAGTCAAAGATAAGAAACACATCGATTGCGCAAGGGTCTCGATGAATTCGGTCTCGACCATGTCTATGCCAATAGGCAGGGGTTCTTCAACCCGCACGCATTCGAAGTCACATGGCAGGTGCATCTTGGACTTTGGCAAAGCCGCGAAAGAACGGCCCACCGTACTTCAGCCGTAACCAAGTTAGTACTGCCCTCCATCAAATGGCAGTACTTTTGGAGCTCTCTGGAGCGAATATGTTCAGAACTAGATCCTACCAAAATGCATCAAGGCTCGTCGGTTCCCTATCACAGGACCTTGGAGAGTTAGTTGCGAGCGGGGAGATTTTCAACCTCAAAGGGATTGGTAAAGGGCTTGGAACTGCAATTTCTCAGGCAGTTGGTGAAGGAAGGTGGCCAGAAGACTGGGAGGATTTGCACACTAATACCCCTGAAGGGCTAATCGAAATGCTAGGAATCCCCGGTGTTGGCCCAAAGAAAATCAAAATGCTTCATGACGAATTAGGTGTACTATCCGTCGCAGATTTGCAAGAAGCATGTGTGAAAAATGAAGTTGCACCAATGAAGGGTTTCGGTGCAAAAAGCCAACAAAAAATTCTCGACGGTATCGATTTACTCGCAAGATTCTCTGCACGACGCCGCCTCGATATCGGTCTAAGATATGGACAGACCTTCCTCTCAATGATCAAGGATTTACCAGGTGTTGAAAGAGCAGAGTTAGCAGGCTCAGCACGCAGAAGAAGAGAGACCATTGGGGACCTTGATATCGTCGCTGCTGTAAAGCCAGAAGATGTTGAAGCGGTCACAAATGAAATTCTGTCACTGAAAGGAATCGCTGACGTAAAGGGCGCTGGTGATTCCAAGGTATCTGTAATCCTTGATACTTCAATCTTCGAGGATGGATTCAGTTTAGGACACCTAGATGCAAACGTTCTGGATGCAATTGGTGGAGAATCCTACGAACAATTGGAGTCTGGTGGGACAATCGATGCACAGGTCAGATTAGTACCATCTCACGTATTTGCGTTCACGCTAGCCTACTTTACAGGCTCAAAAGAACACAACATACGCATGCGACAAGTAGCCCAAGACAAGGGATTGAAGTTGAATGAATTTGGACTGATGCCTGAAACCGAACTCACAGGTTTAGAGGCTGCAGCAACATCGCTACCTGCTCAAAATGAATCTGACATCTATGCTCATCTCGGTCTTCAGTACGTTACTCCCGAGTTAAGAGAAGATCTCGGTGAAATGGAGGCCTCGGCAACAAATGAGTTGCCTGAACTAATCACGTTGTCCAACATCAAAGGGGCATTGCACAATCACACAACACTTTCCGATGGAGAAGCTAGCCTCGAGCAAATGGCAGATGCTGCAAAGCGCATGGGATGGAATTGGCTAGGAATTGCCGACCACTCTCCGACACTGCAAATCGCCAACGGTGCGAGTGCTGATGACCTGCTTGACCAACACAAAACCATGCAGAAGTACAATGCAGATTGGGCGACCGAAGGTACAGATTTCAGATTATTCAGCGGAGTTGAATCCGATATTCTTGAAGATGGGAGACTGGACCATCCAGATGACGTCCTCGCTCAAATCGACTATGTTGTTGCTAGTGTCCACGCCATGAGCCGCTGGAGAGGAAGGGATGAATCGCAAAATACAGAAGACCTTCTAAAATGCTTAGACCACCCCTCAACTACTGTATTGGGCCACCCCACGGGAAGAATCTTGCAAGGAAGAGAAGGATACGAAGTCGACTTACATTCAGTTCTGGAGTATATGTCTGATGCTAACAAAGACGGGCAATTGAAAGCCGTTGAACTCAATGCATCTCCATACAGACTAGACTTAGATTGGAGATTATGTAAGCGTGCGAAGGAACTTGGAGTACCTGTTGTGATCAACCCAGATGCGCATTCAATCCAAGGTCTAGGCGATATTGACTATGGCGTCATGGTTGCTCGAAAGGGTTGGTTAGAGGAAGGAGATATACTCAACTCGCTGACTGGTAAAGAAATGACAGAGAGGCTATTGGGGTGAAAACATGAGATTTATTCGAGCTGTAATTATTGCACTACTTTCAATTTTCCCGGGGACAATTATTGGTTACCTAGGGTGGCTTGCTACAGGTTCAAGCGAGAATAATTATTCTCCCTCTGTGATACTTTTCTGTAATGTAATTCCAATCGGATTTGTGTTCTTAGGATTCATCTGGGCTTGGATAAACGGGGAAGAGTACGGCGTAAATTACCGAGGCTGATATTGTGAAGCGCTCTGAGAAAGCAGAAAAAATTCTAGAAATGCTAGAAGAGTTATATCCAGAAACGCCTGTACCGCTTGACCACGAAACTTCATTCCAATTACTCATCGCAGTATTGATGAGCGCACAAACCACTGACAAAAAGGTGAACGAAGTTACTCCAGAATTATTCAGACAAGGTCCTAACGCTGAAGCAATGGCTAAGTTGAGCCCCGAAACGATTCAAGGAATCATTAGAGAAGTCGGGCTTGCACCAACAAAGGCAAGGAATATTTCGAAACTTGCGAATATCCTAGTCGAATCATATGAGGGTGAAATTCCAAACACATTCGAGGGCCTTGAAGGCCTTCCAGGCGTAGGCCACAAAACTGCAGGAGTAGTAATGGCCCAAGCATTTGGAGTACCTGCTTTCCCAATTGACACCCACATCCACAGGCTAGCAGCACGATGGGGATTGTCCAACGGGACAAATGTCGTAAAGACTGAGAAGGACCTGAAGGCGATTTTCCCGAAAGAATCGTGGAATAAGTTGCACCTGCAAATCATATTCTTTGGGAGAGAGTACTGCCCTGCAAGAAATCACGATCTGACAACCTGCCCAATCTGTTCATGGACTGCGACTAAGAAGAGAATCCGTGAAGAGATGGGCTCTCGCTAACATCCTCAAACCCTGCCATTGGGTCAGGAACTCCTTTTCTGAATAATTCCGTGGTCAATGCTACTGAGTTGACAATGTCTGCCATGGTAGTCCTAACACAGAGTGATGCATTGGCTCTGTGTGTTTAGGATAGATATTCCACAATATTCTAATTTCATGTGCTAAACATACTCGATGCTCTATTCAACGAGATATCGAAGAGAAAATTCGGAGATATGGGAAGATGATTTCAAATCTGGTAATTTCATGCAATTGCCGGCGATTTATTCATTTGCAACTCTTTGTTGCTTGTACCATGGATGAGACGGCAGTTTCTGAATCACGAACGAAGATTCGTCAAATTGTAGACTCAGAGAGATTCAACAATGTCGTCTTCGTTGCAATTCTTGCTAGTTCGATCTCGATTGGTTTTGAGACCTATGATTGGGGAGATTCAGGAAATAAATTTCTTGTCTATCTTGATTGGTTTTTCATGACGATATTTGTTACTGAAATCTTGTTTAGAATATACGCAATGAGGTTTGATTTTTTCAAAGACCCATGGTGTGTATTTGATTTCCTGATCGTAGGTATTGCATTATTCCCCTCAACCGGTGTATTTCGAGTCTTCAGAGTGTTTAGAGTACTTAGGGCCTTTAGATTAGTTTCAAGGATTCCTGAATTAAAACTGGTTGCTGAGTCACTAATCTTCTCGGTGAGAGGGCTTACTGCCGTAGCAACTCTGTTGTCTGTTGTTATCTACGTGTTCGCAGTCTTGTCAACAGTTCTATTCCAAAATTCTGGTGTCGAAGGAGAACTGTATTTCGGCACTCTTGGGAAATCATTGTTCTCACTATTCCAAGTAATGACTCTAGAGTCTTGGTCTAACGGTATTGTGAGATTCCTAATCGAAGAGGAAGGATGGTGGGTTGGATTCTATTTCGTGATATTTATCTTCATGACGACGTTTACATTCCTGAACATGTTTGTAGCTATTTTCACAAATACCGTCGTAGCACTTGAAGCCGATTCCGAAGAAGGAATCAACAGTGAAGTTAGGAAAATTCAATCGCAATTAGACGTACTAGTCGAAGAGATTCAAATGTTAAGGATGAAATTAGAAGAAGAATAGAACTTCATCGAAAGTCACAATAAATATTGACAAAATTCCGATTAGGGAATGAAAAGTCAATATCATGTGCTAAACATACTCGATGCACCATCGAGTATAAACGAGGAGATTAGACTTGCAATCGCTGCAACCCACAGCAACTGAATCATCTGTCCTAGAGCACTGGTGTATCCGCCACCACGCAGTCGTGTAGCAATGAACGATACGGCTAGAACCTGAACAAGAATAAGAATAGATGCAATAATCTTGAACATCAAAATATTATCTTCAACCGCAGTCGGATCTTCCATAACTGGAAGTACGAAATCTCCTGCTGCATCGGATATTGAACCGATATCTGTGGTTTCTGCGATGCTTGTTGCAACACCTGCAATCGTCTCACCAAGTTGAAGAACAATCGATATGGTAACATTCAGAGATACGACGGTGGAAATCAACAATCCAAGTGCCACACCCCACATTGTGGATGCTGAAAGGCTTCTTCTACGCCTTAGAGAAAGCAGGTTGGTAACCGAGCGAGAAACCATATCAGCTGTTTGAGCAGGCTCTCCAGATGATTGTGAACCTTCGATGTAGATTCGATTGTAGCGAGAAATTACTGCAGAGTTTGTGTCAGCAGCGAAATAATCCCACGCTCGCTCACTGTCGATTCTAGTTGACAACCTCTTTTCCAACCGGTCAATCGATTGGTCAAGCATTCCAAAATCAATACCACGTAATGCTCGAATTGTAGCACTTGGTTCTGCACTTCTCGCCTGTGCAGTTCCACCGAGGGCACGAATGAAATCCGGATAAGCCTCGTCTCTTCTCAGAACCTTACTCTCTTCCCTTTGTACCAATACTGCCGGGACTAGTAGCGGAGTTAGAGGAACTGCTAGAAGTATCAACCCATACTTATCCCAAGTGGTTGTAAGGCCGTCCCAGAATGCAACGACTACTGATACAGTCACAATCAGCAAGAATATACTCACTATACTAGCACCTAACCAGGTCTGTCTAAACAACAATCTGAATGGTGTTTCGAATTCGTCTCTTGCGAATGTTTGGTCGTCAGGTATAGTTGCCCTGAAAGCAAACAAGGCACCGATTTGGATGATTACAAATACGAACCCTGCTAACAATAACCATCTAATCCTAGTTGCCAACTCAATTGGTGTTGCAGTAGTTCCATCTCCGATTTCGAAGAGGACCAAGTGGATTCCAGCAACAACCAACCCGAATAGTCCTGCAGACACAAGTGAAACGTAGATTTCCTTTAGGGTGTCAACGCTCTCTAGTCTTGTGTCATAGAGAGTATTGTACTGTTCAGCGACCGTTTCTTGTTCGGCTCGCATGAAAGCGTCAATCGGTTGACCCGCCTCAATAGAGAAAGCCATTCTATCCAAGAAGTCGGTCCAAAGCGGAGAAGGAGATTGTTGTGCTACAATTCTTGCTGCTTCGGGTAGAGAAGTATGCCACTTATCGACAAGCGTTTCGATTCTCTTAACCTCTTGAGCCAGTTCACCATAGTCTTTCATTTGGCGAAGGATATCGAAAATTGTGTCTGCACCAACCTCTCCTAAGGACAAAATTCCCATTCGAGTGATGAACATGTGCATCTCTTTCTCAATTTTTATTGCCGAGCGATTCACTTCCAATATCGGGAAGTAAATCGCTGCACCACCGGTTAGAATTGGAAGTAGTATAATCAGAAAAACTCCAGTAAATCCAGCGAATAGACCACCTTCAGAGAATCCACCAGTTAGGAATATCAGCAAAATTGCTGTTATCAAACCAGCAAGCGCCGCTGGCAAAACAAACGCAAATAGGAAACGAGGAACTGGCATTTCGAGGCGACGCAGAGCAATCTGCCAAGTCGCCATTCGCTCCATTCAATCATCCCCATCTCAGCGTTCAGTTATGCTGACCCATGTGTCTACTGCGGAACGGAATGCATCCCATCCCCCGTTGTAATACAGATTCAGTAGGTCGAATACATCATCATAGTGAGTCAAATCTCTGTCTGCCATTACTTGAATTGCTTCTGCACGACGAGTTAACTCATCGTATACATCTCTCTTATTCTCGAATCCCATCTGAGCAGCGATTTTGTTTTCCATCAGGTGAGACTGGAACATACCACGGAAGTAGTGCTTATCCTTGACAGGATCCCATTCGAACATTCCTCTTGTAAGGACACCATCGCTGTGTTTGTTGTAGCCAATTACTTCGTCAATACCAGTGATACGTCTTGCAATTCCACCACCAGGTGCTTCGACAACTTCTTGGAAAATTGCGAAATTCAAGTTATCGAAGAAACGAATTGGAACGTTAATCGGGTCACCAGTGAATCTCTGAATCATCTTAACGATGGATGATGCGTGGAACGTAGCGATAACTGGGTGACCTGTCTGCATAGCCTGGAATGCTGTAGCACCTTCTACACCACGAATTTCACCAATGATGATGTAACGAGGACGTGAACGCAGAGCCGCCTTTAGCAAGTCGAACATCTCAACTCTGCTTTCTTCGTTCTTAGAATCACGAGTAACAAGCCTCTGCCAAATCTTGTGCCTTACCTTAACTTCAGGCGTATCTTCAGCAGAGTAAATCTTGACATTGTGGTCAATGAATGGAAGAATTGCATTCAGCGTTGTGGTCTTACCGGACGCTGTTTCTCCACTCACCAGTACAGACATTCCATACTCCAAACAGATCCAAATGTATGCTGCTTGTTGAGCACTCATTGTGCCCCATTTGATTAATTGAACAACAGAAATTGTCTCTTCTGCAAACTTTCTGATTGTAAATGACGGTCCTAGCATGGATACGTCATCTGAGAAAATGATGTTGATACGAGAACCGTCAAGCAATGCTCCATCAATAATCGGTTTGTTGTCGGAAACCGGGCGGCCTATACGCTCAGACATTGCCCTCAAGTACCTCGCAAGCAAGTCTCTTTCACGGAATCTGATGTTTGAGGTAACCATTCCGAATACCTTGTGATCCATGTGAACGTGCTTTAGACCGACCGAGTGTATATCTTCCAGCATTTCGTCAGAAAGAAGTGGCTCAAGTGGACCATTTCGAATCAAATCGCGAATAATGGTGTATCGTAGCCTGTCTCTTTGTTCCTTGGTTACGATGATTCGCTTGTCGTCCATTCCAAGAACTTCCCACATTCTTCCTTGTCTTCTAACAGCACCACGAGCTTCAGTATCAAGCATTGTGTATCTGTCAATCATTCCAGAAAGGATGTTTTCGAATTCATCATCCGTTGTGAATGTAGGAGCGCTTGGTGCTTCTTGGAGCAGGGTTTCGATGAGGTTTCTTCGAATGTTTTCTTCCTCATCGGTCAATTGTGGCTCAAGACCGAACCACAGGGTTTGACCTTCTGAACCATCATCGTCTTTTGGACGATACATGTGAACGAAAATCGGTTCTTTAGTTACGTAAATCAAGTTCATTGGCTCTACTTTACGAGCATCTCTATCCAATGGCCCGTAGTAATACGGTCTGCTGCCATACTGGGCTTCGAAATCCTTGACCCATTGTGCTACGTGCGGATGGGCAGCCATCACAGAGTCGAGATCTCCTCGCTGGAATCGTAGTTCTTCGTCTTCCATCAGCTCACCGCCGTGATATCTACGATGAAGCCCATGTATGGCTCAACACGCCATCCAACGCTAGCTTGAACAGGACCCGCCGCTCTCAAGAATCTTGTAACTACGATGGTTCGCTTGATTTCTCCACCAACGAAACCTGCATTCATGTCGAGAAGTACCTCGCATGATGAGCGTAATTTGTGCAGTAATTTCCCATCCATTTCTTCGGGATCTACTGTTAGTAATAGTGAACGTGATTCGCTGCAAATCTTGCGCAGCTTCTGTAGTGTTTCTAGGTGTTGTGCGGGTTCCATGCCCTCTGGAATTAGTGCAGAGGCTGAGTCGACGACCACAACATCGGCCTTTTCGACAGCGTCCGATTCTAGCACATCGAACAAGTCTACTCCTTCTTTTGCTTCTGCGATTACACCAAATCTGGAGAATACCATCAGCATACCGCTAGCGATGTAATCTGTTACTGGATAACCAATGGATTCCATTTGCTCAATCCATCCACGGGTTGTAAGTTCAGTAGTTATCACAAGGACCTTGGAACCGTTTTCCAACAACCCAAATATCAATCTCTGACTTACTAGAGATTTACCGCTACCAACCTCTCCTTGAATCATCCAAAGGCTTCGGTTGGGTAGTCTTGCACCCATGGCGTTAGCAAGACTATCTTGCTCAAGGGTGAACTCGTAACCGTCTTCGACGGGCTTAGGTGCCTCATTAAACACTTAACCTCACCTCGGCTGTTTCGGAATCGGTGCCCTTTACTCCATCTGTAACGGTTGATTGGGCGATAATTGTAACAGTTGCCAAATCATTGTCTGAATAACTGAAACTAGCATCAGTAACTGTGACTTCAATAACGTAATCGGTTGCCCATACCCCGTTTGAAGGGTAAAGAGTGGTAGAACCAACAACACTAGATGATACTCCATCAACGAATATTGTGAAGGAATCCTTGTCCAGAACCCTAACTCCTGTATTTTGGAAGTATAGAGTAATTTCCTGATTTGCACCTGATGTGTCTAGCAATACATCGCCTCTATCGCCGCTGAATGAAACATCGGTCTCTGCATCAGCGACTTTTTCTTTAGCGTTGGTTCCACTTGCTTCTGCAACTTGCCCCCATGACTCGAGGAGAACGACGGATGCCGCTCCGCTGATTAGCAAAGAAGTAACGAGCAGTATCATTGTACTTGCACCACCATCTGCCATTCAATCACCTCACAGGACACTAGCAGCCTTTGTTTGACCATCGATTGTTACAGCTATGCGGTTAACTGTGGTTTGACCACCGCTGTAGTAGTAAAATTCGTGAGTCTCTCCTGGGAAGATGATAGTTGGTTGATACCCTTCATGTCCCTCAGAGAGATTCATTGGAGCCCCCCCATCACTAAACAACCATGCAAAGTCTGTGTCTACATCTGTACTTCCATCATTGGTGATGTTAGTGTAGACCAAGTTGCCTAGGGTTGCTGTGATGTTTAGATTGCTCCCAGTGTTAGACCCCGTGACCTCCAGATAGTACGTGGAGGTGTAGAGATACGACGAACCGTGGTTAAGGATGTTTAATCCTGTAACTGTACCTCCGGAGATCACAAGGTCTGCGAGGAAAGAGCCTGTACTGCCATTTACTTCGACTTGCCCGGCGGAGTAATTCACTCCACCATTGTTAATCGTGTATGACACTACTGCTCCCTCGACGTTTGTGGCATCCTCAATGGTAAATTGTGCAACGGGTTCAGCAGCTGCCTCGATTTGCGAGATGGAATCATCCACCTGCGATTCAAGAGTAGCCATCGCTAATGCGAAAACTACCAGCAATGATGTTCCTACCACCATCGCTCCAACTGCTACACTACCCATTTCACTCTCCACCTCTGAGTGCTCTCGCTCTTCTCCAATTGGAGATTAGAGCGGAGAATGTCAGCAATTCTCTGTGTGGCAGATGGTCCTCAAGCGCACTCTCGGTTGAGCCGGGAGCGGCCATTTGAACAATTGCCAAAACAAGTCTTCCTTCATCCGCTGTAAGCATACCTGAACTCATCGCCTTCTGAGTGAAGGAAACCGCCGCCATGCCCGACAGATTGTCAAGAAGTAATGCTGCTACAGTCGGCGCACCGACTGATCCATCTGCTCCCTCTCCTAAGTGCGCCGGAGCGACCAGGAATGGGTTAGATGCTAGAGCTTGAGCTTCGTACAACTCCAACAGTGGTGCAGAGTCCTCGGACTTGAGACGTTCTGTTCCTGCTGCAGTGATTACCTCACCAGACGCTGTGACAATTGTGTCACCCTTGCCTAGTTCGACATCGCCAGCACCTGCTGCGTCCATGTCAACGGCGCCAGTAGCATGTGCTACTACACCGTCTTCAAGTCGATTTTCAACCCTGCTCAGAATGTCTTCCACCAAATCGATTCGGCTGGAAATTAGCCTTTCTAGACTTGATGTATCGACATTTGCTTGGACCTGCGCCGGTGCAGCAGACGCTGCAGTCGGAATAGATCCGCTACTGTTGAGTCGTGCTCTAGTTGGCCCGGGAGAAATCGTCCAAGCATCCTCTTCGGTGAGCTCGCCCTGCTCGGGCATTGGTACTTGCTCAATCGCTATGTTTGACATAACGCGCAAGCGCTCTTCCGTGAGGTCGCCTTGGGCGTCCCCAGACTTTTCACTGCTACCGAATGGCCATGCCATTTCAGTACCTCCTGATTCTCATTGAACCCCATTGCCTGAATAGGCAACAGTTTGGGGTTCAGTTCGAATCAGATAACTAGTGATCCTCTGGTTGTGTCAGAGATGTATAGGGTCTCGTAAGTTGAGCCGCCACCTTCGACGTGTATCCATAGTGTGACTTCACCGTTAACACCAACAGATGTTGCAGAGCAGTCGTCACCAGGTGCTGCGTTCATGATTAGAGCGTAGGTAATTCCTGGTTGTAGATCGTTTGCACCAACTGCAGCTCCTCCGACGTCATCGACATCTGTTGCTGCGGTGAAAGTACCGGAAACATATTGGTAAGCTCCACCTGTTGTTTCACAGGTCATCTGGAAATCAGTGGTAGTCTCATCTAGGATTTCAGAACCTGGTGCTGTCTCGAAGTATAGCAAGTAAGATGCTGCATCGTCATAGACGAAAATCGAGTTAACTGAAATCTTACCAGAGATTTCTTGTTGTGTATCAGAACCAGTCTGTTGTGCATTTTGCTGTAGTTTCTCACCGGTTTGGATGATAACTGCACTAGCGACTGCTGCCACTAGAATTAGCGCAATGAATACGATCATTGCACCGATACCAATAGAACCGATTTCATCATTCTTAATTTCGTTATTTCTCTTCATCATAATCACCTCAAACAACTTGGTCTCCTTGTGTTGTACTCTGGTAGTATAGAGTCTCGTAAGTTGAACCGCCGCCGTTAGCGGAGATTACCATTGAGTGCTCTTCGTTTAGTGCTGGAGCGCAAGTGGCACCTGCAGCGCCACCGACTACTAGGTCAATCATGTACGTCTCACCTGGTAGGAAGACGTTGTTTGCTATTGCACTAGTATCTAGGTTGGTCGCCGTACTTAGGTCTCCGTC
>MDTD01026380.1_pt1 | contig 15893 bp, 15 predicted proteins | sample 811221 | NCBI WGS metagenome assembly MDTD01 (sample SAMN05326646, study PRJNA326480) | marine metagenome | isolation source: seawater | place: Pacific Ocean: South West | collected 2011
GCGTTGTGCGCTTTCCTTCGCTGTTGTTAATTACCACAGGTTCATTTCCTTCCATTACAGCAACACAGCTGTTGGTAGTTCCTAGGTCGATTCCGATGATTTTACTCATTTTATTTATTTATAGTTTTCGTTTACGATTTCCATTTAGACAAAACCCTTGCCAATCCCTATCAGACCCAAATACATGACATTTTTCTGTCAGAATCTGTGCCAAATTCTCATTTTTCTCTTGTCAAACATGACAGGCTGTCCGAATAGATTAACTTTACAGTCATGATAAGGTTTGGCGTATTAGGGCTTGGGCATATTGGGAAAAAGCATGCGCAATCTATAAGCGCGCATCCAGGCGCCACTATTACTCACTTAGTTGACATTAGATCTCACGAGGAGTGTGGGGTAACTGATTTGCTTGAGGACGCAATATGGTACGACTCTTTACCAAATCTTATTCTTGATAAGGATAAACCTGATGTCGTTTCTGTCTGCACTCCTAATGGCCTTCATGCAAGACAAGCAATTGATCTTTTAGAAGCTGGAATACATATTGTGTTGGAAAAACCAATATCTCTTTCTGTTGCTGATGCAAAACTGATAAAAAGTACATCTGAAAAAACTGGAAGTAAGGTTTTCTGTGTGATGCAGAATCGTTTTGCACCACCTTCACAATGGCTGAAAGAACTAGTTGATTCTAATGCTATAGGCCAAGTTCGCCAAGTTCATATTCAATGCTTTTGGAATAGAGATGATAGATATTATCAAAAGGACGGATGGAGAGGAACAAAAGATTTAGATGGAGGCCCACTGTTTACTCAATTTTCTCATTTCATTGATGTGATGTATTGGATTTTTGGAGGAATAGCGAATCCTCAGGCGAGATTCTTTAATCAGGCTCATTTACACAACACAGAATTTGAGGATTCTGGTCAGATAACTTTTGATTTTCAAAGGGAGGGTTGGGGATCGTTTACATTTTCTACCGCACTTGATAGATCAAATTTTGAATCAAGCTTAACTTTAATTGCAGAAAATGGAACTGTAAGAGTTGCCGGACAGTATATGCAAGAAGTAGTTCATTGTGATATTAAGGACTACAAGATGCCTGATTTGCCAGAATCTGCCCCGCCAAATGACTATGGAGCATATAAAGGGTCGGCCTCAAATCACCATTTTGTAATTGCCAATGTGGTTGATCACCTTGAAAAAGGAGCAGAAATTGCTACTCCTTTAAATGAAGGTGTAGATGTGGTCGCAATAATTGAGTCTATGTATAATTCAGGTGAAAGACCTCTAGTTTAAATCTGGTCTCAAGAATTTAAGTATAGGTCTAAGCCACAAAGAGATTTTAATTAACCGAGGTTTAGGGATGCTCTTTGCTCCAAACTCTTTGTAAAATCTATCAACTCCGGGGTCTGAACTTCCTCCAAAGTCGAACCAATGAGCGCCCTTGGATTTGGCGATATCCATTGCTTCAGCCAACATTGCAACAGAAGCAATTGCTGAAAGTGGGCCTCGCTTTTGGCCTCCAAAAGCATAAAGGCATCTTTTGTTTGGTAGCAAAATGAATCCACCAGATGCTATGCATTCGCCCTCTGGTGATTTTGCTTCGACTGCAAATGAAAAATCTTCTGAAGATATTGAATTCAAAAGTTTACCAAGTTGAGCGCTATCGTTTGTGATGTCCTTTCTGTTTCTGCTTTCATCATGTAATGCGTGAACGTTGTTCCAATTTTTCACCTCTTCGCAACTTATCATTTCGCGTTCGGCTCTTTTTACTTGTTTTCTTCTATTTGAAGGTAGTTTAGTAGGAAGCTCGAGTATTCTTGTATGCCTCCATTGAACTCTTATATTTGAAGGAGTATGTTGTTTTACGATAGTTGTACTTAACCCATGCTCATTAATACAAGGAGGGAGGTCAATTGTGATATACGGTTCAGTTCTTTTATTTATTTCTTCAATAAAGAAGGAATACTCATCACAGCTGTAATTATTTAAAACTAAACCACAGTCTAAAGCCCAATGAGGGGTGAATAAAGCCGGAACGCCTTTTATAGTGGCTTTTACAAGGCCGCTTGAATTGTAAAACACAAAGCCTCCAGGACCACAGTTCTCAAGCCATGATTTACTGCTAAAGGGGCTTTTTTCTAGTGGCATTAACCGCCTATGCTTCTTCTAACTGCTTCGAACTCGGGCTCTCCTCTAAAAAGATCTTGGCCTAATGCTAACCATTCTAAAGCTTCGGATCTATTTACGTTGGCAAGAAGTTCAACGTTATAGATTATTGCACTGTGAAGTAATTCAGTTTGGACTTCTCTTAACCCCTTTCCACCATATTCTATGAGAAGATTTCTAGCTTTTTCATATGTTGTTTCTGCTTCCTTTCTTGATTTAAGTTGTTGAAAAACAGACGCTAGCATAAGAGTAGCTCCAGGATCTTCTGGATCGATAGTACAGAGGTACTTATAGTATGACTTTGCCTTGGTATACTTCTCATTATCCATTTCAGTTTCTGCAGCATTTTTTGTTTGCTTCCAGAGTTCGTCAAAGTATTCAGTGAATTCTGCGTAATGCTCTAATTCTTTATCTTTTTTTCTATACTTCGAAGCGTACTTTAAACTGTTTTTTAATGCTTTATTTTTATCAGCTTCAAAAGATGCTCTAAGCTCAAAATCATCGGTTAAGTGAATACCCATATAAGCTTGAGCCATATATAGATATGGAAGTGGGAGTTTTTTAGTCTTGTCATCCTCAGTGTATCTGACACATTTGTAAAGTATATTTTCATATTTTTCATCGACAAGCCACATTAATAATTTATTGTACTCATCTTGAGAAATTAATGGTTTCTTTGGCTTTTCCTCATCATCTTGTTTTCCTCTTTGGGATAAACCATCATTAGAGAAGACCAGTGAGCAGATAAAAAGCAAGCTGCAGAGCCAAGAAGTACGTGTATTGATTTTATTCATGCTTGCAAATAATAAAGATTTCATGCCTAAAGATAATAATAGTAGCTTTTAATTAAGTGTATATTTGCAAGTCATGCAAGAAAATAAACGAGGAATTAAATTGCTTTTATTAGCTATTGGGTTGGTATCAGCTATGACCTCGGTAGCTCAATGTACAGTAAAAGGTTTTATAAGTTCAAAGGAATCTGGTGAACCAGTTATGTTCGCTAGTGTGTCTTTAGAAGGTACAAATTATGGAGTCTCAACTGATGTCACAGGCTTTTATTCTCTAAGTAAAATTCCTTCTGGAATTTATACAATTGTTGTATCTAGTATTGAATTTAAAAATACTAAAGTAGAAATTGAGTTAAAAGACGGTAAAATATTGACAAAAAATTTTTTGTTAGAAGTTGGAGTTATAGAATTAGAAAGTGCTGAAATAAGTGCGGATAAGGAAGAACAGCTCAATACAGTTAAGATGTCTGTAGAGACGATTAGGCCTGCCGATCTTAAAAGAATTCCAAGCTTTGGTGGTCAAGCGGATTTAGTCCAAGCATTACAGGTAATGCCTGGTTTTGTAAGTACAGGTGATCAAGGTGGTCAGTTGTACATAAGAGGTGGTTCTCCAGTTCAAAATAAGGTGATTCTTGATGGTATGATTATTTATAATGCATTTCACAGTATTGGGCTTTTTAGCGTGTTCGATTCTGATGCTTTAGCAAATGCAGATATATACACTGGCGCCTTTTCTGCTAAGTATGGAGGTAGAATTTCTTCTGTTATGGATATTACTACAAGAAATGGTAATATGAAGTCTCTAAAAGCTAAAGTTGGAGCGAGTCCTTTTGGAGCTAAGCTTTTACTTGAAGGTCCCCTTAAGAAAATGAAGGATGGATCTGGAGGAATAAGCTACTTGTTGTCTATGAAACATAGCTATTTAGAACAAACGTCGCAATACTTATATCCATATATTGATGGAGGGAGATTGCCGTTTGGTTTTACTGATACTTATGGGAAAATAACTTTTGGAGGCGGTGGCTCCAAGCTAAGTTTGTTTGGGTTTAATTTTATTGACAGAGCAAGTGTTCTGAACGACACAACTGGTGTTGCATTTGCTGATTATTTATGGAATAGTTCGGGTTACGGAGGACAGTTTACAATAGTTCCTCCTGGTTCTTCTGTCCTTGTAAATGGTCATTTTGCCGCAAGTAAATACTCACTAGGTTTATACGAAGATTTTGACAATGATGGAGTTATTTACGAAGATGTAATAGGTAATGATGGTATACCAGACACTTTAACTGGCCGAAGTAGTGGTATTGAAAGTTTTAATTTCGGACTAGATTTTAAATATATCGCAGGTGATGATAATATAGAATATGGTGTTGAAGTCGTAGGAATGAAAACAGCATTCCAAACGTTTAATTCCTTAGGTGTTGCAGTAGGTCCTGATACTATATCAACAACAGAGATTGGTTGTTATATTGATTATACCATTAATCGAGGTCCAATTATTATTCAACCAAGTTTAAGAGGACAGCATTATAGCTCAACAGGTCAGTTTAGATTGGAGCCAAGAATTGGCTTTAAGTTTAAAGCCTCTGAAAGATTAAGATTAAAGTTGGCGGCAGGTATGTATTCGCAAAATTTAATAAGCTTAAACTCAGATAGGGATGTTGTAAATCTGTTCTCTGGCTTTGTAACAGGTCCAGAGAATCTTCAAAGTACTTTTGTAGATCCTAACGGTGGAGACCCTATTGATATCATACATTCTTTACAAACTGCAAATCACCTGGTTACTGGTTTTGAATTTGATATAACTGAAAAGCTAAACATGAATGTCGAAGGTTATATCAAGCATTTCACACAACTAACAAATGCTAACAGAAATAAGCTTTTCGAATGAGATTTTGAAGGAGTCCCAGAGATTTTTACTGTCGATTTTATTATTGAAAGCGGTATTGCAAAGGGGGTGGATGTAGTCTTAGAATACGAGAATAGAGGAACTTACCTTTGGTTAGTTTATGGATACGGAGATGTTGATAGATGGGATGGTTTAAGATGGTACGATCCAGTATTTGATAGAAGACATAATGTTAACCTCGTTGCATCACAAGACTTTGGTAAGAATGATGCGTGGAAATTTAGCTCTCGTTGGGCATTAGGCTCTGGTCTGCCATTTACACAAAGTCAAGGTTATTATCAGAGCCCAAGTTCTGGTAACGGCATTTATTCGGATTATCTCCCATATAATCCAGATCAAATATCAATTTCTTACGCTGGGTTAAACGAAGGTAGATTGCCAGCATATCATAGGTTAGATATTAATATTAGCAGGAAGTTTGAAACTTCTATCGGAAATATTGACTTTACAGCTGGTGTGACAAATGTTTACAGTAGGGCTAATATTTTTTATATCAATAGAATTACAGGACAAAGAAAAAACCAACTTCCGTTCTTACCTTCAATTACTATTGATTGGAACTTCTAAGTATCCTAGCTTGGGTTAGAGCTTCCTCTGTAATCACGCTTCCACTTATTATTTTAGCTATTGCTTCAGTCTTTTGTTTTTCATCTAGAAAAACACCTTTTGTGTAGGTCGATTTATAATCAGTTTCTTTTGATACCTCTAAATGCTGATCTCCCATTGCTGCGACTTGTGCTAAGTGCGTCACTGCAATTACTTGTTGCTTTTTTGCCATTAATCTCATTGATTTAGCCATCCTAGAAGCTATATCGCCACTTACGCCAGTATCTATTTCATCAAGTACAATAGTGGGGACTGGGATTTTAGACGACAAGGCTGCTTTGAAAGAAAGCATTATTCTAGATTTTTCTCCACCAGAAGCAACTTGTGTAATGGGGAGCTTAGGTGATCCTAAATTTGCTGAGAACAATAAATCTACATCCTCTATTCCATATAGATCAGGTGTAGATAAATCGCTGAACTCCCAATTTATCAATACGTTTGGAAGTTTTAGTGGTTTTAACTCAGAATTTACAATATGTAGTAATTCTCTTCCGCATTTTTGTCTAGCCTTTTTAAGCGCTTCTCCAGCAACAAACATGTTGGCCTTTGTGCTTAATACCTCATCCTTAGCTTTTGCAATGTCTTTTTCGAGATTGGATGCGCTCTCTATTTGAATGCTGATTTGGGATTGTAGCTTTTCTAGTTCGCCAGCAGTGCTTACTCTGTGCTTGTGAAGAGACCTCTTCAATCCATCTAATTTTTCTTCAATTAGCATCAACCTCTGTGGGTCAAAACTCACATTTTCTGACAACATGCTTGATTCTTGAGCAATATCTTCAAGTTCAATTACTGTGCTTTTAAACCTGCTTAAAAGCTCTTCTGCTTGTTTACTGTATGGTGCAATAGACTCAAGAATTTTAGAAATCTCGTTAAGATTCAAAGAATCTATGCTCTCGAATGTTGAATTGTAACCAGCAGCTAATTCTGTGGAATTTGTGAGTGTTGAAAATTCCTCTTCAAGCTCACTCCAATTGGTATCTTCAAGTTCCAATTCCATTAATTCATTTAATTGAAATTGTAAGTAATCCACATCTGATTGAGGTTTTGTAGCAATAGCCTCTAAATCTTCAAGCTTTTGAGTTGCTGTTCTCCAACCTGAAAACGCTGCTCTGTATGAATCTCTAATCTCGAAATGACCGCCAAATGAATCTAATAATTCAAGCCTAGTGATTCTTTCCATCAAACCTCTTGTCTCGTCTTGACCGTGTAAGTCAACAAGTAATGCGCCAATTTCTTTTAATGTTCCAATACTAATTTGAGAATCGTTAACAAATGCTTTGGATCTTCCAGAAGAAGACAATTCTCTTCGAATATTAATCACGCCACTTTTTAGGGGTTCTAAATCCCAATTCTCTAAAACATCACTAATATTTTGAGAAATAAATTTTGCTTCAATTGAACAAAGATGTGAGCCATGCCTAACTGTAGATGTGGTTGCTCTTTCGCCTAAAGCCAAACCTAAGGCGCTAATTAATATTGACTTGCCAGAACCCGTTTCTCCAGTAACAACAGTTAGGCCACTTTTGAACTCAAGTTTGAGCTCTTCAATTAAAGTGTAATTTTTGATATGTAATTCTAATAACATTAAAGAAGTGCAGCGTCGTACTTTGCAATATTTCCTGGATCCATTTGCTTAATAACAGGAAGTAATCTCACTCTTTCAGGTTCAGGAGCTGGTTCAAATATCTTGATTATTTCATCACTTTTTGCAAGGAAAAATATCTGAAGATTGTATGATGAAGGTCTAATTCGGTTAGTTGATCTCATTTCAACTATTGCATCGCCAATGTTTAATCGAGCGGTTTCAACATCGTTGTATAACAAGTCCATGCCTTTTCTGTGATAGTTGTATAGACAATATCTGAGCGGTCTAAAAGTTTGACTTAGCATATTCTCTACCAACCAATACCTATTTTGATTTCCTTGACTTGCTCTCCAGCCATTGCCAGGTGCATTTTGTGCGTTTGCTACTATCTGCTGCGCTTTAATGTAATAATCTGTACCTGATTCCATCCCAAAGCTGTCGTAATCCATTCCTAGGATCATATATGCGTAATAAGCTAGAATTGAGGAGAGGTTGTCTCTGTGTATACCTATATTAAAGTTTATGGCAGAACCATTAACCCAAACTATTTCAAAATCACTATCGTTGATGAAAAGCATGGGTGTATCGTAATCAGATCCATAAACTGGTCTACTACTTTGAACTTGTATTGTTCCACTAAACTGAGTGGCACTCTTTGCTTCCGAGATATTGATTTGCATTGTGCATTCAATCCGTTCATCAAAGGTAAAGTTGTCATTAGTCCAACGCCTTCCATTCATAAATTCTCTTATTCCATCTTCTAATGCTTCAAATACACTTGCTTCAACATTGGCAATTCTTGGAGCTATTACCTGAACCGAACAGTTTAATTCTTGGGTAAAAGACACAAATGGTAGAGTTGTTAACGAGATTACTATTGCAATTGATATTCTAGAAAATACGTTTACTTTGTTTATCATGTTATTTCAAAAAGCATGTCAATTAAATCCTTCGCGACCTCTTTCTTACTCTTTAACTCAAAACTACGGATTTCAGTATCTACACCAACTCTTTTTATAACGGTAACTTTATTTGTGTTGTGGCTGAATCCAGCACCCTCATCTGCTAAAGTGTTGAGAACCACAATATCAAGATTTTTTCTTTTTAATTTGCCTATTGCGCTATTGTATCCATCGTCTGTCTCTAAAGCAAATCCCATTAAGATTTGATTATCCCTTTTACACCTTCCCATAGCGGCTAATGTGTCAAGAGTTTTTTCTAATTCAACTGTATTTGAAAATTCGTTTTTATGTAGTTTTTTTTCAGATATATCTTTTGACTTGATGTCTGAAACGGCTGCGCAGGCAATTCCTGCGTCCATCTTAGGCCAAACCTCAATAGTTGCATTGTACAATTCTTCTGCAGTATTGATATTAATACGATTACTTACCCTAGGTGGTGTCTCCAATGTAACAGGCCCAGCGATTAAAATTACTTCTGCACCCAAGTCTGCTAACCTTCCTGCTAGGGCAAATCCCATTTTTCCAGAACTTCTGTTTCCGATGAATCGTACTGCATCAATAGGCTCTTGTGTTGGCCCTGCAGTTACAACTACTTTTTTACCCTTAAGTGGTAGAGAACTATGAAAGAATTCCTCAACTTTTTCTACAATGATTATTGGCTCCTCAAGTCTTCCTTTTCCATCAAGTCCACTTGCTAATGGTCCTGAAGCAGGTTCTATTATTCCCACTCCTCTATCTCTAAGAATTTGTATGTTTTGCTGAGTCGCCTCGTTGGTAAACATATCAAGATCCATTGCTGGAGCTATAATTACAGGACATCGAGCACTTAGGAAGACAGCCTGGAGTAGATTGTTACAAGAGCCGGTTACCATAGCTGACATGGTTTGTGCTGAGCAGGGAGCTATTAAAAATAGATCTCCCCAAATTCCCAATTCTACATGATTAGCCCAAGTTCCTTTGTCTTTGTTTTCTGTAAAGTCAGAGTGAACTGGTTTATTTACTAGTGTTGCAAGAGTAAGTGGTGAAATAAAATCAGTAGCTGACGGAGTCATTACAACTTTCACTTCAGCACCTTTGCGAATTAATTCTCTTGAAAGAAATGCGCTTTTATATGCAGCGATGCTACCAGTTATTCCAAGAACAACTCGACGTCCCAGTAGATTTTTTATAGGATTTTGGGATTCCGGACTACCGGTCATTAGAAAGTATTTTTCTAGCTATGCTTATGTTTTTATTATTCTCAAGACTCTTCTTTCTCTTCCTTACGAACGTAAATATTATCTTCTTCTAATTCCTGAATAGCGATAGCTTGAGGTTTAGCCAGGCGCTCGTAAAATTTAGAAATCTCAATCTGCTCTCGGTTTTCGAAAACCTCTTCCAAAGTGTCATTTGGAATAACGAATTCTTCCATTTTTGCATTTAGCTCTTTCTTAAGATCTTGAGAAAGCTGGTTGCTACGACGAGAGAGAACAACTATAGTTTCAAAGATATTACCAGTCCCTTTTTCTTCTAAATTCTTGGTATTGCGAGTAATCGTATTGCGTTCTGCTTTGACATTCTTGAAATTCATATTCTTTAATTTGAGCTATTGTTGAGATTCTAATGTTTCTACTGATTTCACACAAGAGTTATATATATTCTGAGCTTCAGAATAGTACTCACTATCGGGAAAACGGGATGCAAAGGTATGAAAAGCATCGGTAGCATCGTTAAATCGTTCAATTTTCCTTCTTTCAGTACTCATTAGTGCATATTGATAATAGCTGTCGATTATTAAAAAATGCATACGTTCTCTATATTGTGAATCAGGGTAATCCTTGAGTGCATTATGAAGTGCAATGGTAGCGCTTTTGTATTGGCCAATTTTATGATAGATTGCAGCAGATTCAAATGACTTTTTTTCTAGTTTACTTCGAAGTTGTTCTATCATGGTTTGGGCTGAATCCCTATAAACAGAGCTTGGGTATTTATCCATAAATAGTTGGAATTCTTGGATGGCTGAGCTTGTTTCTGTTTGGTCTAAAGACCAATTAGGCGAAAGATTATAACTGCAAATAGCTCCTTTAAATTCAACATCTTCAACAAGTGAACTATTTGGAAAAGTTTTTGCATATAAGTTGTAATAGTAACGAGCTAAATAAAAATCTCTCACACAATAATGCGCTTCTGCAAACTTGAATTGAACCTCTTCAGCTCTTTGAGTACCCCTTGTTAAACTAACACATTCCTCAAGAAGTGGAAGAGCTTTCATACATTCATTATTTTCTAAAGCTTTACTTGCATACTCCCATTTTTCATCAGTGTTTGTGCTTTTTAACGCTTTATTATATCCTGAGCAACTTGCCAGAGATCCAAGTGTAATGGTTATAACTATAAAATAAATGTGTAAAGAGGACTTTTGCATTGATAGCAAAGTTAAGGTTGTATTTGGTAGTTTTGCTCATTGAATTAAAACCCATTTGATGGATATTTTTGACAGAATTAAAAATGAGAGGGGCCCACTTGGTCAACATGCTCGTGAAAGCCATGGATACTTTACTTTCCCAAAGTTAGAAGGAGAAATATCTAACAAGATGACTTTTAGAGGGAAAGAAGTTTTAGTTTGGTCTATTAATAATTATTTGGGATTAAGTAATCACCCTGATGTTAGAAAAGTAGATGCAGATGCCTCTGCAGAATGGGGTATGGGCTATCCAATGGGAGCCAGGATGATGTCTGGCCAAACTTCAGAGCACGAGGCCCTCGAAGCTGAGCTTGCAGAATTTATGCATAAAGAAGATGCATTTCTTTTGAATTTTGGTTATCAGGGATGTCAGTCAGCGATTGAGGCATTGGTTACACGCCATGATGTAATTGTGTATGACAGTGAATCTCATGCTTGTATGGTTGATGGTGTTCGTCTTCACCAAGGAAAGAGATTTGTATACAAGCACAACGATATGGACAGCTTTGTTAAGCAACTTGACAGAGCAAAGGCAATTACAAACCAAACTGGTGGTGGAATTCTTGTTGTTACCGAAGGAGTTTTCGGAATGGCTGGAGACCAAGGAAAGCTTAAGGAGATTTGTGAATACAAGGAACAATACAACTTCCGCTTGTTTATTGACGATGCTCACGGCTTTGGTACAGTAGGAGAGAAGGGTATTGGAACTGGAGAGGCTCAAGGGGTACAAGACCAAATCGATGTTTACTTCGGAACATTTGCAAAATCGATGGCAACTATCGGAGCATTCGTTGCAGGTGATGAGGACGTTATCGATTTCCTTAGATATAACATGCGTTCTCAGACTTTCGCAAAATCTCTCCCTATGCCTATCGTAGTAGGTGCAAGAAAGCGTCTTCAAATGCTAAGAGAGTCAAAAGAGCACAAGGATAGACTTTGGGAAATTGCAACTTCTCTTCAGGAAGGTTTGAAGGAAGCTGGATTTGATATTGGAGACACTAACTCTTGTGTAACACCTGTATTCTTGAAGGGTGGTCTTGGAGAGGCGACAAACCTTACGGTTGATCTTAGAGAAAACCACGGAATCTTTTGTTCTATTGTCGTTTACCCTGTAGTTCCAAAGGATACTATCATGCTTAGATTAATTCCTACTGCAGTACACACTTTAGAGGACGTAGAATACACAATTAAAACTTTCTCAAGCGTTCAGGCCAAACTTGATGCCGGGGAGTACAAGAGCGATAAGATCGCTTCTTGGGGTTAACTTGATTGCGCCATGCGCGTCTTTATTGAACTTGCCTACGATGGCACAAATTATCACGGTTGGCAACGCCAGCCTGAAGCCATGACAGTTCAGCAAGCAATAGAGGAGGCGCTAGAAACACTTTGTGGAGTACCAGTTCCGATCCTAGGATGTGGCAGAACCGACGCGAGCGTTCATGCGTCGTACTTCGTAGCCCATGCAAATTTACCAGAGACGTCATCTAAGAGATTTGATTCTTTTAATCAACTAGCATTTAAACTCAATGGTGTGCTCAATAGCGATATTGCCATTTTTTCCATCTCTGAAGTTGGAGAAAAAGCACACGCAAGATTTGATGCATGCAAAAGATCATACATCTATTGGATGCATACTGAAAAGGATCCATTTTTAGATGGTAAATCTGCAAGAGTTTTTGGGTCTTTGGACGTTAAAGCGATGCAAAATGCTGCCGATAAGCTTGTGTTTAAAGGTGATTTTGCAGCATTCTGTAAAAATGGCTCTGATGTAAAAACCACAATATGTGATGTCACTAAGGTTGAGCTATCTCAGGAAGGTCACCGTATTAAAATAATAATCGAAGCTGATAGGTTTTTAAGAAATATGGTAAGGGCTGTGGTAGGAACTTTAACTATGGTGGGAAAAGGTAAAATGACTTTAGAAGAGTTCGAAGAAGTAATAAAATCTTGCGATAGATCAAATGCAGGAAAATCTGCTCCTGGATGCGGTCTCTATTTAGCTAGAGTGGATTATCCATCAGAAGTTTTTAAACCCCAGACTAAATGAGCTCAGGAAAGAAAACTTTAAAACTGATTATCTCTCAGGTAAAGCCTTACAAAAGGAGGTTCATAATCACTGGATTCTTAATCATCTTTTTGTCTTCTTTGGTTTGGATTAGACCAGCGCTTTTAAGGCGAGCTATTGACGTTGAGATTGCAAATGGAGATTACTACGGACTTTTATTCGTTTTTGCTGTAATTTTCTTTTTCTTACTTCTTGAGTCTATCTTGAGATATAGGACTACTTATTTGGCAAATTGGGTAGCACAAAGCGTAAGCTTAGATCTCCGCTCAAAACTCTTCAAACACATAGTGGGTTTTAGACTCAGGTTTTTCGATAAAACACCTGTAGGAAAGTTGGTCACTCGACTTGTCAGCGACATTGATGGAATTGCCAATGTGTTCTCCAACGGTCTTTTAAATGCAATTGGAGACATACTAACGTTAGGAGTTGTTTTGGCAACAATGTTCATCATAGATGCCAAACTCACTTTAATCGTTATCATCCCCATTCCAATCCTATTGTTTGCGTCAAGAATTTTTCAAAAGTATATTAAAAAGGCTTTTTTTGACGTGAGAAATCAGGTGAGTAAAATGAACGAATTCGTTCAAGAGCACGTAACTGGGATGCACATAGTCCAAGCATTTGGAAGAGAACGAGTAGAGAGCGAGAAATTCGCCCTAATCAACGAACTCCACAAAAAGGCCAATATCGATTCAATTATGGCTTTCAGCATTTTCTTCCCAGTGGTAGAAATGCTAAGTGCGACAAGCGTCGCGCTACTGCTTTGGCTTGGGATAGGGGGAGTGGTAGAGGGTGATTTGACATTGGGAGTTGTCTTGCAATTCATCCTTTATGTGTTCATGTTATACAGGCCTATCAGGCAGCTAGCAGATAGGTTCAACGTTCTCCAAATGGGTGTAGTTAACGCAGATAGGGTGTTTAAACTACTCCAAACCGACGAGAGCATATCTGACGAGGGGGCTGTTAGACTCGGAAAGATTGATGGGTTAATAGAATTCGAAAATGTTTGGTTTTCTTACGACGATGAGGAAAATTGGGTGCTTAAGGATTTAAGTTTCAAAATCGAACCTGGATCAACTGTAGGGTTCGTTGGGTCAACTGGCGCAGGAAAAAGCACAATTATTAATCTGCTTTCTAGATTCTACGAATTCCAAAAGGGTTCTATCAAGATTGATGGCGTGGACATTAGAGAAATACCACTTGACGATTTGCGCAAAAGCGTAGGTGTAGTGCATCAAGAGGTTTTCTTGATGTCTGATACCCTCCGAGCAAATGTCACTTTACACGATGAGGGGGTGAGTGATGATGAGGTTTGGGCTGCAGCAGAAGCAGTAGGGGCGGCTGATTTCATCAAAAAGTATGAGGAAAAACTGGACCTTCAGGTGAGGGAGAGGGGTGCGATGTTGAGCGTAGGCCAAAGGCAGCTAATAGCTTTCATGAGAGCATATGTCGCATCGCCTAGCATATTGATTCTCGACGAGGCCACATCTTCAATTGATTCAGAATCTGAGAAAATGATTCAAGAAGCAACAAAGAGAATCACTGAGGGTAGGACTTCGTTAATAGTCGCACACAGGCTCAGCACAATCAAGAAAGCAGATAGGATTTTTGTAATTGAAAACGGTTGTGTTGTAGAAGAGGGAACCCACGATGAATTGGTGGATTTGGGTGGAGTTTATACAGAGCTTACCACTGCTCGCTCTTCCGATAACCAGTAGCTTGTAGGTCGGCTACCTTTTCTCCATTTTGGTTCGTTACAGTAGCATCAACGTTTACAATTTTATGCTTGAGGTTCACTACCTCAGCTTCAGCGATTAAGGTGTCGCCAACAAAGACAGGATGTAGATGTCTGATAGAAGTGTTTACGCTTACTGCATGACGTCCGTATGCGTTGGCTGCAAAGGCAATTGCACTATCTGCAAGAGAGAAAGAAATGCCGCCATGGACTATGTTGAAGCCGTTTGCCATTTCCTTTCTTACTACCATTTGGACTTTGCAATAACCCTCTTTGCTTTCAATGATTTCAGCATCAAGCCAACGAGTCATCTCGTCGCCCTCAAGCATTTTTGCTACCACAGGATGAATCTTGCTCATTTTAAATACACTTAAAGTGTTCGAAAGGTTCACTGCAATCTAAGCAAGTAAATGATGCTTTACAAGCAGTCGACCCAAATGCGCTTATCATTTTAGTGCTTTTGCTCTTACACATAGGACATGGTACTATTTTTCCTTCGCCAGTTAGAAAAGCTCTATCGTGGCTTGAGCCTATTGGAGGAGAAATACCGTTTGCTTCCATCTTTGCACGAGTTTCCTCGCTTATCCAATCTGTAGTCCAAGCTGGACTCATGCTTATTGCTATTTCTGCTTTAGGATCGACAACGCGAGCAGCTTTTAGCGAATCCTCTGAAATAATATCTGTCGCTGGGCAGCCTGAATAAGTTGGAGTAAGTACAATTACTGTGTGGTCGCCTGCGTAGTATACATCCCTAAGCATTCCCATTTCGCCTATGGTGAGAAAAGGAAGTTCTGGATCCATAACGTCCTCGAGCTGTCTCTTGACTGCCTCGACTATTTTATGGCTCTCAGAATTGATCATTTACCAAGTAGTTCCTGGGTAAGTGCGTGGTAGCACTTGCATTACTTCTAGCATTTCAGCTAGGTGAGGAGTGTGGTTTCCGTTTCGACCTCCGTATTTCATCTCTACGTTTGAAGGAATACTCAGTCCAGCTTCTGTTAGTGTTGACATCACATTGTCCAGCCACTTTGATTTTAAGATAGATAAATCAGGGAATAGCCCAGATTCTATAGCAGCCGAAGTCACTTCATCAATTTCAAACATCTCGTCTGTAAACTGCCAAAGCTTGTCAAGTGAACCTTGAATTTTTTCATGACTTTCAGCAGTGCCTCCTCCCAAGCGAAGCACCCACTTACTGCTGTGATCGACGTGATATCTAATTTCTTTGATCGCCTTAGCTGCTATTGCTGCGATTTCTGTGTTCACTTCCTGAGTAGCCAAATGACCAGCCAGCAATAGAGAGAAATTGTCGAACAAGAATTGGCGGCAAATCGTATCGCCAAAATGCCCGTTTGACTGCTCTAAAAGCAATAGGTTGGTGAATTCTTCTGGATCTCTGTGAAAAGCAAGGTCGTCGTCGCTTTTAGTTGGCTGGTGTAATTTGCCAGCAAGCTTCAAATAATTCTGAGTACGGCCAAGCAAATCAAGCGAAATGTTTGTCAGAGCTATGTCTTCTTCTAAAATTGGAGCATGGCCGCACCATTCGCCTAATCTTTGGGCGAGTACTAATGTGTCGTCTCCAAGGCGAAGCAATACTTCTTTTAATTGAGAATCTGTCAAGGTTTTTTTGA
>MDTD01032024.1_pt1 | contig 15886 bp, 18 predicted proteins | sample 811221 | NCBI WGS metagenome assembly MDTD01 (sample SAMN05326646, study PRJNA326480) | marine metagenome | isolation source: seawater | place: Pacific Ocean: South West | collected 2011
ACCTGCTTTAATTATTTTTGTTATCCAATTCATTGTATTTTATAAAATAATCTTCTTACCATATTAGTAACATTTGTGACAACATTTTGTCTTTTATTAATTGAGCTAGTTATCTCTTTGCACAGAGCACTCCCAACCACTAATCCATCTGCTTTTTTGAGCGATTTGATTGATTTTTCAGTTATACCAAAGCCAATTATTATATTTTTTTTTTTATTATATGATTTAATTTTATTGTATCTCTCAAGAATTTTTCTCGGTGTTACTTTTAGTTTTGCACCTGTTGTTGAAAGCATTGATATATAATAAATCATATCATGACTATCACGAATTATTTTTATTAATCTTTTTTTTGATGTTGTCGGAGACACTAATTGAATAAAGTTAATTCCATTTTTTTTACATTTATTAGCGAAAGTTTTATTCTCAGGATATGGTAAATCAACAACTATTAGTCCATCAACTTTTGATTTTTTACATTTTTTGATAAAATTGTTTTCATTGTATTGATAAATCATATTGTAATATCCCATTAAAACTAAAGGTTTATCTTTTTTAAATTTCTTAAATTGACTTGCGATTGAAAAAACATCATTAATCTTAATACCATTTTTGATAGCTCTGTAAGCGCTTGTTTGTATTTGACCACCATCTGCGATTGGAGTGTTATGGGGAAAGCCTAGTTCACAAATATCAGAATATTTTGAAATTGATTTCAAAATTTGTAATGATTTTTTTTTGGTATTATCCCCAGCAACAGTGTAAGTAAGAAGTGCTGGTCTACTCTCTTTCTTTGCTTTTAAAAAAGTATTATTGATTAAAGAATTCATCATTATTTTTTTATTAATCTTTGTTTTAAAATATCTCTATCTTTTTTTGCATCCCCACAAGAATTCACAATAATTATTGTATCCCTACTTAATTTTGGAGCAATTTTTATTGCTTCAGCAAAAGCATGACTAGGCTCTAAACTAGGATTTAGCTTTTCAAATTTTGTAACCATTTTGTATGCATTTAATGCATCTTCGTCGGTTGCAAATGTATATCTAGCTCTTTTTGTATCTTTTAAAAAACAGTGAATAGGGCTCACTCCTGGATAGTCTAGTCCCGCACTTATAGATTCTGTTTCATTTATTTGTCCTTCTTTATTTTGGCAAACATATGATGCCGCTCCATGTAGAATGCCAATTTTTGCATTCCTACTTAATGGTGCAGCATGCAATTTTGATTTTTTTGGACCTCCAGCTTCAACTCCTATAAGTTCTATCTGTTTTTTTTTATAATCTATAAATTCACTCCAAAAGCCATAGGCTGAACTTCCTCCGCCTACGCAATTAATTAATTTTATTTTTTTGGGTATTTGTTTGAATTCGTTTTTTATTTGATATTTTAGTTCTCTAGATATTTGAGCTGTACTCCACCCACAAATTTTAACAAATATGTTTGGTCCTACTGTTGAGCCTACACACATATGAGTATTATCACAATTTGAAACCCAATATCTCATACATTCACTTACTGCATCAACTAATGTCTGACTTCCTGTATAAACAGGAATTATTTCAGCTCCATTTTTTCTCATTGCATCACAATTAGGTTTTTGTCTTTTTATATCTTTAGCACCCATAAAAATTTTACATTCAAGACCAAATTTTTTTGCAGCCATGCTCAACATTTTTCCAGCATAACCAGCACCAGTATCACCAACAATATATTTTTTACCCATAGCTTTACAAATTAGAGCATGCACAGTAGCATTATAAATTTTATGTGCTCCTCCGTTAGCCTCTGATACAACTTTCGCCCATATAGCAGCACCACCTAAATGATTAGAAAGATTTTTTAATTTAATAAAAGGTGTAGGTGAGCCAATATAATTTTTAAAATAAAAATTTCTTTTTTTGATAAACATTTTATTTTTTCTTAGTTTACTAAATTCAATTGTTAAATCCTCGACAGGTTTTTTCAAAGTTTCGGGGATAAAACTTCCACCAAATTTACCACCCCAAAAACCATATTTGTCATGTTGATCGATTAATGGGATATTCTTTTTAAGTTTCATTTTATTTGTTTTATTTTTTTCAAGAAGATTTCTATTTTGGAAATATCTTTTAATCCAGAAGTTTCTACACCTCCAGATATATCTATAATATCAGATATTTTTTTATAATTTTCAAGTTCATCATCAAATTGAATATTCCCAGCTAACATCACCTCTTTATCGAACTTTATATCTTTTATTAAAGAATGATCAAATGTCATACTTTTTTCATAACCTTTACTATCAAATAAAAAAATATCTGAGATATCATTGTAATGATAATGTTTTTTTACATCTTCTGAATTTTGAACAGTAAAAGCAGTAATAATTTTTTTATTATATTTCTCTTTAATACTTTTTATTTCCTCAGGTTTACAATCATAAATTTGATAATAATCAAACTCCATATACTTTATTTTTTCTAATATTTCTTTATCTGGCTGAACTAGTACTGCTACATAAAAACAATTCTTTTTATCAATTTTAAGTAAACTTTTTAATTTAGTTAAATCAACATATCTCTTAGACTTAGGATAATTAACAATGAATCCAACAAACTGTGGTGACAGAGGGTGACTTGTTAAAAATTTTAGTGTTTTTAAATCTGATATTCCACAAATTTTAGACTTCATTTAATTTAAAGAAGATAAAATTTTTAGAATATTTTTTTTAGGGTCACCTTTTGTAATAGGTCTTCCAATGATTAAACAATCGCTTCCAGCCTCTAAAGCTTGTTTTGCATTCATAGTTCTTTTTTGATCGTGCTTATTTTCATCTTGTCTAATTCCTGGAGTAAAACATTTTAAATTAGGTGCAATTTTTTTAATCATTTTAATTTCAAGTGGACTGCAGATTACACCATAAAGTTGAGCATCATTAGCAATCTTAACAAGTCTATTTACTTGATCTTCTATCTTATCTTTGAAACCAAGCTCCATCAAATCTGCATTACTTAAACTAGTCAGTATCGAAACACCCAATAACTTTAGATTTATTCTGTTTGCTTCCTCATTTGCAGCTTTTAGGGCCTCAAATCCATTTAATAAATGAACAGTAGCATATTGTACATTTAGATTTCTTAGAGATTTAACAGACTCAATTAATGTATTTTTTATATCAAAAAATTTTCCATCGTAGAAAATTGGTTTATTAAACTTACCAAGTTCTTTTATGTCCTCAGGAGAATGACAGGTAATATATTGTAAACCAATTTTTATACCTGATATTTCCTCATGTATATTTTCTAATAATTCTAAAATTTCTTTCTGACTTGATACATCACAAGCTACAAAGATATTTCTATTCATAATTATTTAATTTTTTAAACAAATCTTTAGACATTTTGAAGTGAATTGTTTTTTTCTCAGGAGTATGAACTTTTTCTCCTGTTTTGGGGTTTCTAGAAATTCTAGCTTTTTGTTTATTAGTTGAAAACATGCCAAAGCCTCTAAGCTCTACTCTTTCACCTCTCTTTAAGGTTCTCTTGATCTCTTTTAAAATAATATTAGTAAATTTTTCTAGGTCTTTCTTTAAAAAATTTGGATAATTTTGAGAGAGTTGTTTTAAAAGCTTTGATTTTACAATAGCCAATTTATTACTCTTTTAATTGTTATTTTTCCTCATCTTTTTTTTTCAAATCTTCTGATAAAGATGAAAAAGGTAAATTTTTTCCTGAACCTTCTGACCCATATTTTTCTAGAGCTTCTTTTTTTTCAATTTCTTCAAGAAGCTTGATGCTTAAAACCGCTTTTCTTTTATCTTTATCTATTTCCGCAATCGCACAATCAATTCTTTCACCACCTGTAAATCTAGATGGTCTAGCATCAGCTGCATTAATTGCAATTTGAGATTTTTTTATTTGAAAATCCATTTCGCATCCCTCAGGTCTCACTACTAAACCTTTGCCATCTGTAGAAATAATCTTTACTGTTATTGTTTGATTAACTTTTTTATCATTGAACCAATCAAAAGGGTCTGGCTGTGTTTGTCTTAATCCAACTCTAATTTTTTGTTCTGCACTTTTGATTTCTAAAACTTTTACCTTAATTTTATCACCTTTTTTATATTTCGCTAATTCTTCTTCACCATTATTTAAATATGTTAAATCATTAGAATGCAAGAAGGCATCAATATCTAAATTTTCAACTTTGACAAATAGCGAATATTCATTTTTGTTAACAACCTCACCTTCAACTACAGTACCGACAGGATATTTTTTCTCAAAAATTTCAAAAGGATTGTCTTGAGTTAAACGGTGTGAAATTGCAACTCTTCTTTTTTCTTTGTCTATTTCAGTGATTACACATTCTATTTCATCACCAACTTTAAACATTTTTTTTGCAGACACATTTTTTTTTGTCCAACTTAATTCACTAGAGTGAAGTAAAGTTGTTAAACCTGGCTCTAATTCACAAAAAGCTCCAAAGTCCATGATTTTTACAACTTTTACTTTATACATTTTATTTAATTCATAATTTTCAATATGTTCAAAAGGATCAGGAGAAAGTTGTTTAACTGAACATCCAACTTGTAATTTTTCTTTGTCAACAGAGATGACTTTTAAATCATGCTTCTCACCAATATTAAAAACCTCGTCTGGGTGATTTACTCTTGAATATGAGATTTCTTGTAAGTGTACAAGCACATCTAGCTCATTATTGACATTAAAGAAACATCCAAAGGAACTATAACCTTTAACTTCTGCATTTTTGATTATATCGCCGACTTTATATTTCTCGATTATTTTAGCTTTATCCTCTTTTTTAAATGAAGAAATTATTTCTCTTCTTGAGACGCAAGCATTCCCTCTAACTTTATCTAATTTAATCAAAGCAAATTTCTGTGGTTCATTCATTAGATGACTAATATCTTTTAATGGTTTGTCACTAATTTGAGAACCTGGTAAAAACATAAGAGAGCCAGTTTCAATGTGCTCAACTATGCATCCACCTTTACACTTCGAAGTAATTTTGCCCATAATTGGTTCATTTTTTTCGTAAGCTTCAACTAGTTTATCCCATCCTTTAATCTTTTGTGCTTTACTCGCAGAAACTAAGACTTCTCCATTTTTATCCTCAATCTTCTCCAGAAGCACAGGTATTGTCTCACCAACTTTAATTTTATCAGCTAACCCCATGCTCTTTAATTCATTGATATCTAGAACTGGTTCTGATTTCATATTTTCTATGTACAGAAAAACGAACTTTTCAGTTATTTTATTAATTTTTCCTTCAATGATTTTACCTTCTTCAATACTGGCTTTAGAAAGTTGGCTATTTAGTAATTTTTCGAATTCTTGTGACGCTGGACTTTTAAGATCTTTATATATTTCCATTAACTAGTTAAATTCCTATCTGTTTTTTTTAAAAACACGCTCTTTTAAATAAATTTGTCATTTAAATCAATAGTTAATCATTACCATTAAACTCAACAGTTAGATTATTAACTATTGATTTATTTGGGTTTTTGACCCTTTGAACTATCTACAAATGAAATTTTTTTCTTGAATCTAAACTTTGTAAGGTTTTAATGAATGATGGAAATGAAGAATTTATAGAATCTTTATCGTGAATGATCCACTTTCCTCCAAAAACTAGTGCTGCAATCACACTTGTCATAAATACTCTGTGATCTTTTAAGTAATCTTTAATCACAATCTTTTTATTTAAAGCTAATTTTGAATTTCCAAAAATTTTAATTGAATCTTTTGTAAGAATTGTTTTTATCCCAATTAAATTTAGAATTTTCGAACCCCACTTCAGTCTTGGACTCTCTTTTTGGTTTAACTCAGATAAATTTCTGAAATATGAAACTCCTTTAGCCTTTGCGGCAACCAAAAAAATAATCAAAAATTCATCTATTGCAGAAGAATTTAATTTTGGAGAACAGTTAATTGATTTTAAATGATTCGTACTCTTTACCATTATATCTGCAATTTTTTCACCTTTATATCTTTTAATATTACTTAGATAAATTTTAGCACCCATCTTTTTTAATATATTAATTACCCCAAATCTTGAAGGGTTAATATTTACATTTTTTATTTTCAATACTGAATTGTTAGACAGTATAGTTAGAATTAAAAAGTAAGCGCTAGAACTTATATCTGATGGAATTTTGTAGTTTAATGGTTTTATTTTTTTTAATCCTCGAATTTTAATTAAATCAAAATTTTCTTTTCTAATTATTTTTATTGGAAGATCTAAATATTTAAAAAGTAATTCACTGTGATCTCTAGACTTTTTTGCTTTTATAATTGTCTCACCTCCAGTGTTTAGTGCTGCAAGCATAACTGCACTTTTACATTGAGCTGAACCTCTATTTTCATTATATCTAATAGGTATCGGTTTTTTAGTTCCTTCAATCATTATAGGTAGCTTCCCCCCATTTGTTTTGAATTTTGCTCCAAATTTTTTTAATGGAGACACAACTCTATTGAAGTCTCTCTTAGATAAGCTTTTGTCACCAATTATCTTTATTTTATTTTTTGAGTGTACTAATAAACCCATTATTAGCCTACCCAAGGTGCCTGAGTTCCCTGCATCTAGTGTTATATTTTTTTTATATTTATAACTGTTAATTCCGTCTCCTATAATCTCACATTTATTTTTTTTTAGTTTTATTTTAACCCCCAACTTTTTTAAACATTTTAAAGTATTTAAAACATCTTCAGATAAAAGAAGATTTACTGATTTTGATTTACCTTTTGCTTGTGAAGCTAGCAGAGCCCATCTAATTGATAAACTTTTATCACCCTCAATATTTATAACTTTATTAAATGGTTTTATTTTATCATTTATTTTTATTTTATTATTCATGTAAAAAGATTTTATTTAAAATTAAATGAATTACCAAAATATGCACTTTTTGCATCAATATTATGAATTAAACTAGACGGAGTGCCCTCTGCAATTACTTTTCCATTATTTATTATTGCTGCAGTATCTACACAAGCTAATAAATCTCGAGCTTGGTGATCACAAAGAATTACAGACAAATTATTACTTCCTTGTAAATTGACAATTATTTCTTGAAGTAGATTTATTGTCATAATATCTAGTGCTGCAAATGGTTCATCTAACAAAAGGATTTCAGGTTCAGAAATTAATGCTAGTGCAATAACCAATTTTTTTTTTTGACCACCCGATAAAAGATTTGCTTTGATATTTATTAAAGAGTCGAGTTCAAATTTTGATATCAATGCTTGTATTTTTTCTTTCCTAAGCCCTGAGTGGTTAATAGTTATCTCTCCAATAGCTATGAGATTTTCACCGACAGTAAGATTTCCAAAATAACCTCCATATTGTGGAACAAAGCCAATTTTATACTTTAGTGTTCTTTCAAAAGTTGGAAAAGAATTTATTATTTGAGAATTAATTAAAATCGATCCATATCCAGGAGATATTAAACCAGTAATTAAATTAAAAATTGATGACTTACCCGCACCATTAGGACCTAGCAATCCTAATATTTGACCTTTATTTAAAGTTAAATTTAAATTATCTAAAATTATTTTTTTCCCATATTTAAAAGAAATTTTTTTAAGCTCTAATATAGGAGTATTATGCTTAAAATTTTTAATTCTAAATTTTTTAATATTAGACATTATTTTGTTGTTATAAGTTTGACTTTATCTTCCTCATTATTCATAAATATTTTTATTCTTTTTGTAAGTAAATTTATCTTAATATTATCTGTTTTTACATTTCCATTTAATGATTTAAAAGTAACATTTTCGAAAATATGTATATCTTGATTAGCAAAATTTAAATCCATTTTATCTGAAAGTATCAAATTTTCATCGTATTCTATTTTAATATTTCCCAAAAAATTAGTATTATGATTAGTATTATTGTATAATGCTTGATCAGAAATAATCTTAATTGGCTCGCTATTACCATCAATAAATTGAGCGATTACTTTTTGCATTTTTATTATTTCAAAATCATTCTCGTAATTTATTTCACTAGATTCAGACTTAATTAAATATTGTTTATTATTTTCAATTTTTACATCATATACTAAGTTTTTAATAAGATTATTTGAGTCATTATTTTGAATTTCTTCAATTTCCTTTTTATCTATTGTGACAGCTTTATTTTTTTGTTGGAAATAAACTTGGTAAAAAACGATACAAATAATAATTAACAATAGAAAAAGAGCTAATTGTATAACTTTTTTCATTTTTTTTTATTTTAAAATATTTAATAAATTGTGAATATGTATTACCCCGATAGTCTTTTTCTTATTACCTTTGTTATAAACACATACGTTAGTAATTTTACGTTTATTCATTTGATTTAAAATATCAGCAGCCATCGTATCTTTTTCGACAATGTAAGGATTTTTTGTCATAAAAAGTTTAATTTTTATGTTATCAATTAATTTTTTTTTTTGCATAAGTCTTTTTAAATCACCATCTGTGAATACACCAGTATTTAGACCTTTATTATTTATGACAACCAAAAACCCGAGTTTCTTTACATTGAGAATTTTTAAAGCATTCTTCATCACTTCATTTTCGTTTACAAAAGGTATCTTGTCTTTTGTAAGCATTATATCTGAGGCTGTTTTAAGCTTAACACCCAAATTTCCAGATGGGTGAAATTTTTTAAAATCAAGTTTTCCAAAATTTTTTCTTTTCATTAAAGCAATTGAAAGAGCATCTCCAAGTGATAACTGAGTAGTTGTACTAGATGTTGGAACAATCCCATATCCTGATTCTTCCACTTCTGGTATAAGTAATTTAATGTTTGAAGCTTTAAACAAAGTTGAATTTTTATTTGACACTATACCAATCAAAATAATTTTATTTAATTTAGCATATCTAATAATGTTTTTTAATTCCTCAGTATTACCTGAATAACTAATAAGAATTAAAACATCTTGTTTAGATATTCGTCCTAAGTCACCATGAGAACAGTCACTAGCAGAAATAGAAAATGAGGGAGTTCCTACAGAAGATAAAGTTGCAGATATCTTTGAGGCAATAATTCCACTTTTACCTACACCACAAACTATTACTTTTGATTTACATTTATGGATTATTCTTACTGCTTCATCAAAAGATTCATCTATAGAGCTTCTAAGTTTTTTAAGCGCTTTAATTTGTAGGTCTACAACTTCTTTTCCGATTAAATTTATTCTTTTTATCATTTTAATGAGACCATATATCGTCTTTAAATAAAGCAAGATCAAGATTAACTCTAGTTGATAAAAATTTAATGCACTCCTTATAAAGTTCCAATCTATTTTCTCTTTTAAGAATTTTAGTTAATTCATCATGAATTTTGTGTAAGAAAATTACGTCATTTGCACAATATTTTAATTGTGCTGGCGTAAGTTCACCTCCAAAATCTGAACTTTGAAATTGTTTGCTAATATCTACATTGACAAATTCTTTGATTAAAGTTTTTAGAGAATGATTATCTGAATAAGATCTTGCCAATTTTGAGGCAATTTTAGTGTCTAATATGTTATTGGTATCAGTTTTTAAATAGTGTTTAATAAATGCCATGTCAGCTCTACCAAAATGAAATATTTTTGTAATGTTTTGGTCAGATAAAATTTTAACCAAATTAGGCGCATTGTAACTTTTTCTATCAAGCTGGACTACATGTGCATCAGAATTACCAGATGAAATTTGAATGAGACATAATGGATCTCTTTTAACGTTCAATCCCATGAATTCACCATCTACCGCTATTACATTGCCTAATTTTAAATCATCTGGTAAATCTTTTTTGTGAAGTTTAATATCAATATTCATTTTTAATATATATATATGAAACCAAAAAATTGTCTAATTTTTGGCGGAAGTGGCCAGATAGGTAGACACTTAATAAGAAAACTAACGAAGAATGACATTAGAGTTACAGTCGTAACTCGAAACATTCACCAAAAGAGTTATATAATTAAAACCCAAGGAAATGCGGGCTATATAGATGTTGTAGAGGCTAACATTTATAATGAAAAAAAAATACGACTATTGTTTGAAAAAGCTGATGTTTGTATAAATCTAGTTGGTATTTTATTTGAAAAAAAGAAAGGCAATACATTTTATAATATACATACTCTTTTTCCAACACTGTTAGCAAAATTGGCAAAGGAATATAATCTTAAAAGTTTTATTCATTTATCAGCTTTAGGAATAAATGATGCTAAGGATAGTAATTATGCAAAAAGTAAACTTGAGGGAGAAAAAAATATTTTAAATATTTTTCCACTTGCGACTATATTGAGACCATCGGTAGTTTTTTCAGTTGATGATAATTTTACAACAAATTTTATGACTCTTTTAAATAGACTTCCTGTTTTTCCACTTTATTACAATGGTCAAACAAAATTCACTCCTATTCATTGCTCAGATCTAACAGATGTTATTTTTCATGTAATTTCTACAAGTATTAATTCTAAAATAATCGAGTGTGTTGGCCCAGAAGAAATATCATTTAAGGACATTATTAATAAATTATTAATATTGATTGGTAAAAAAAGAATTTTAATTCCCATGCCGTTATTTTTAGCTTCAATAACAGCAAAAGTTTTCCAATTAATGCCAAAACCATTACTCACTGAGGATCAATTAAGATTACTTAAATATGATAACGTTCTATCTAAAAAGTATAAAAGTAACTTTGATATCGGTATACCAAGCAAAAAGAACTTTGTTGAGGAAGTTAAAAAATATGCTTATATGTGGCGGGAAGGTGGGCAATTTTCAACAGAAAAGTATAATTCTGATAAAACACTGATTAAATGAAATTATTTTTTAGGCAGATTTTATTTTTTTTTCTATAAATTCTGGCATTTCTTCTTTATCTGCAACGTCCTCTTTTTTACCTTTTGGCTGATAAGCGTATAACAAGTGAAGTTTACAGTATGAAAAATCTTTCAACGAGGTTCTCCCACAAAAATAAAAGTTTTTTTCATCTGGGTGACCAATAGGCCATTTACATAAACTTTCATCTAATTCCTCTAATTGTTTTGGATTTTCTGGTTCAAAATCTTTTTCTATTAATAGAGATTTAAATTTACTTCTCCTACCTCTTTTAGATTTTGGACTACTTTCATTTAATGAATTTTCAAAATTTTTATTTGAAGTTGCTGTACGTGTTTTTATTTTAGCTGATAAATTTAATCTATGAGCTTTTCCAATTACTGCGTTTCTACTAATTCCACCAATAATCTCTGCAATTTGGCTAGCTGTATTGCCTTTCCCCCAAAGCTCTTTTAATTTTGCAACCTTTTCATCAGTCCAACTCATAATTTACAATATATAGTATATTAGTTTTTTTTAAATACTATATACTGATAAAAAAAACTTATCATCAAGCTATTTTTAAGACTTATTAACAACTAATTAGGAATAAATTGATATGGATATTGTTCAATCGTTACTTGAATCTATTTACTTTATTTATAAGAGAATTATTAAGTTATTAAATTAATAAATTTATTTATGAGTTATTTAGCAGGGAATTATAATAGAAGAAAAATATCTTTTCATAAAGGAAAGGGAGCCTTTCTTTATTCTTCAAATGGAAAAAAATATTTAGATTTTTTAAGTGGCATAGCCGTAAACACATTAGGACACTCTAATCCAAAGCTAATTAAAGCTTTAAACTCACAAGCTAAGAAAGTTTGGCATGTTTCTAATTCATTTCAAATACCAGAAGGGGAAATTTTAGCTAAAAAATTGGCTAAGAAAACTTTTGCAGATAAAATAATCTTTTGTAATTCTGGCGCGGAGGCAAATGAAACAGCAATCAAAGTTGCAAGACGTTATTTTTATTCTATTGGAAAACCTTATAAAAATAGAATTTTATGTATTAAAAACTCATTTCATGGGAGAACGTTAGCTAATATTTTTGCTAGTGGCTCAAAAAAAATGACTGAGGGTTTTGGACCAAAAGTAAGTGGATTTGATCATTTTAAATATTCGGATTTAAATTCACTTAAAAAGAAAATCACAAAAAAAACTGCAGCAATTTTTTTTGAAACTGCAATGGGAGAGTCAGGCATAAAGGTTCATTCAAAAAAATTTTTAAGAGATGTAAAAAAAATTTGTTTAGAAAAAAATATCCTTTTAATTCTTGATGAAGTTCAATGTGGAATTGGAAGATCTGGAAAATTTTTTGCTTATGAGTATGCTAATGTAAAACCTGATATCGTCCCTATCGCCAAAGGTATTGGCGGAGGGTTTCCTATCGGAGCAGTTTTAATGACTAAAAAAGTATCAAATTGCATGATACCGGGAACCCATGGAAGTACTTATGGAGGTAATCCGTTAGCAATGGTTGTAGGTAATGCAATTATGGATGAAGTTTTTAAAAAAGGTTTCTTAAGTGGAGTAAGAAAAAATTCAAAATATTTTTTAATGAAATTAAATGATTTAAAAAAAAAATACCCAAAAGTTATTAAAGAAATTAGAGGTATTGGCTTGTTAATAGGAATTCAAGTTAATGTTGATTTGAACAATTTCATTAACAAACTTACAGAAAACAAACTTTTGACAATCAGAGCTGCAGAAAATGTGGTAAGAATATTACCACCTCTTAATGTAAAAAAAAAAGAAATTGATTTGGCATTGAAAATAATTCAAAAAGTTTGCTCAAAATACTAGGTAAATGAAACACTTTCTTAATTTAAAAGATATATCTTCTATAGATTTGAGAAAAATATTAATTGACGCAAAAAAAAGAAAAAAAAGAAGACATAACCTAAATACTTTACAACCTGATAGAGACTTTCCTCTGAAAGGAAAATTGCTGATACAAATGTTTGAAAAATCAAGTCTAAGAACAAGATTAAGCTTTTATTTAGCTATAAAACAACTTGGTGGTGGAACAATTACTCTTAGATCAAATGAGTTACATCTTGGAATGGGTGGTGAGTCTCTGGAAGATACAGCAAAGATTTTATCTACTTATGGAGATGGCTTCATGTTAAGAACTGATAGCGATCTTAAGATTGATAATTTTAAAAAATATTTATCGATACCAATTATAAATGGCTTGTCACCTTCTTCTCATCCAACTCAAGTTTTATCAGATATTTTTACAGCAGAAGAAATAAAAAAAAAACCAATTTCAAAAATAAATATAACTTGGATAGGGGACTCTAATAATGTTCTTAACAGTTTGATTGCTGCGTCAATTAAATTTTCTTTTAAATTGAATATTGGCTGTCCAAAAAAATATTGGCCAAAAAAATTAATTCTTGATGAAATAAAAAGCAAAAAAAATAATATTCAAATTTTTAATAATGCTAATAAAGCAGCAGTAAATGCAGATATAATTTTTTCTGATAAAGTAGTATCTCTTAATGATAAAGTTAATAAGAAAAAAAAGATAAAAGATTTTAATAATTTTAAAATAAATTCAAAATTAATGAGTTATGCAAAAAAGGACTGCACGTTTTTACATTGTTTACCAAGAGGAGAAGAAGTTAGTGATAAAATATTCAGAAGTAGTAAGTCTAAAGTTTGGCTACAAGCTTTAAATAGAGTTCATGTTCAAAAAAGTATTTTATTATACTGTTTTGGTAAATTAAGGTAATGGTAGTGGTTTATCTGAATATTTATTTAAATATTTTATAACTGATGCTCTATCTTTTTCTTTTCTAAGACCTGCATAGGCCATTTTTGTGCCTTTAATCCATTTTGCAGGTTTGATTAAAAAACCATTTAACTCTTCAAAACTCCATTCTTTTCCATATTCTATTAAAGCTTTAGAATATTTATAATCAGTTAATCCACCAACTTTTCTCCCAACAACATTATATAGAGCTGGTCCAATGTTATTTGGACCGCCTTTAACAATAGAATGGCAAGCAGCACACTTTTTGAAAATTTTTTCTCCAGATGAAATATCTCCCATTGCCATTAAAGCTGATATATCAACTTTTTGTTCTTCCGTTTGTTCTGTACTTTCTATTGTCGTTGCTTGTTCAACTTCCACCGAGTATCCAGGTGTTTCAGGTTTTTCAACATAAAATATTATATTTGATAATTTACCTATCCCAATTATTAAAAGGGCAACAAGCAATACAGCAGCTACAATTTTGTTTATTTCAAAAGAATCCATTTTTGATTAATTTATAAATAATCTATAGCATTAAAATTTCTAAATTGCTTATATTTTGCTGTACAATTTTGCCCCTCTTTATAATCTAAATAAATAGAGAATTTATGAAAACTTTAATAATTATTCCTTCAAGAATGTCAGCTACTAGATTACCGGGTAAACCTTTATTAAAAATAGATAAAGTTTCTATTATTTCACATGTTTTTAAGAGAGCGGAGAAAGCTAATATTGGTGAGGTTATTGTAGCTGCTGAAGACCAAGAAATTGTAGATGACGTCAAAAGCAATGGTGGGTATGGCATATTGACTTCAAAAAATCATAAAACTGGTACTGATAGAATTTATGAGGCTTTTGAAAAGCTTAATAGGAATGATATCGATTATGTGATGAATGTTCAGGGGGATGAACCCGATTTAGATATTGATGACCTTAAGTATCTAGACAAGAAAATGAAATCATCTGAGTCAAAAATAGGTACATTGGCCGCTAAAATAGCTCGTAAAGAGATGTATAATGATAAAAATGTTGTTAAAGTTCAAATTCAAGAGTCTTTTGAAAATAACCCTTTCCCTTATGCTGAAAATTTTATGAGAGTAACTCAAGGTTATGATAATGTTTTTCATCATATAGGAATTTACTGTTATGAAGTTGATACTCTAAAAAGATTTATTTCATTAAATCAATCCAAGAATGAGCTAGAAAATAAACTTGAGCAATTGAGAGCTTTAGATAATAATATTAACATAAATGTTGCTTTAGCCAACAAATCACCAATAGGAGTTGATACTCAGGAAGATTATCTAGCTATAAAAAAAATTTTGAAATATAAACAATGATGCAAAAAATTTATTTTCAAGGTACTTACGGAGCATATTCACATCTTGCTGCCTTAACTATAAACCCAAAAGCAGAAATAATCCCCTGCAATACCTTTGATGAATGTTTTTTGAGAGCCTCAAATGAGAAAGATTCAAAAATTGTAATACCAGAGTCCAATAGAATTACTGGAAATATTGGAATTGAATATCTTATTTTCAAATACAGATTGAGTATTTATTCTGAGTATTTTCAAAAAATCGAACATAATTTGCTCGGTCAACCTGGAACAAGCGTAGGAGATATCAAAAATGTTTTTTCTCATGCACAAGCATTATCTCAATGTTCAAAATTTATAAAAAAAAATAATCTTAACGAGCATGTAAGAGCTGATACAGCAGGATCTGCAAAAATGATTTCAAAAAATAAGAAAAAAGAAGATGCTGCTATAGCCTCAACTCTAAGTGCTGAAACTTATGGCTTAGATGTAATACAAAAAAATATTGAAAATGAACCTGGCAATTTAACAAGATTTTTAGTTATGGGAAAAGAAATAATACAACCTGAATTTGGTAAGAAAAAATATATAACTTCTTTTTTATTTAAACTCAAAAGTAAGCCAGCAGCTTTGTATCAATCTTTAGGTGGATTTGCTATTAATGGTGTAAATTTAACTAAACTACAAAGTTATCCTGAAAAAAATTCTTTTGATTCATTCTTTTTTTTATGTGATTTAGATGGACATATTGAGGACTCAAAAGTCCAAAAATCATTGGAGGAATTAGGACTTCATTGCCAAGATTTTCATGTTCTTGGTGTATTTGAAGCAGATCCTGTTAGAGAAAAAAAATCATAATCTTTTATTGTGGATTAGAAAACAATACTGCTATAATAGTTCTGGAGGCTAGAGGTGAATGCTGCTTGAACCCGACCAGATCTTAAC
>MDTD01168382.1_pt1 | contig 15886 bp, 15 predicted proteins | sample 811221 | NCBI WGS metagenome assembly MDTD01 (sample SAMN05326646, study PRJNA326480) | marine metagenome | isolation source: seawater | place: Pacific Ocean: South West | collected 2011
ACAAGGGAGTAGGGGAAATAGCTGATATGGTTCATGTCAGAGAGGCCCTACCGACTATTGGTGAATTTGATAGTATTATTTTAGCTGGGTTCTCTTTCGGAAGTTACATTGCAGCCAAGGCTTTTTCTGCAAAAAGGGCAGATGGTTTAATACTCATAGCGCCTGCTGTTGGATACTACAATTTTGGACAATTAGCATCGAAGGACACATTAATTATTCATGGGAGCAAGGATGAGGTTGTGCCCTTATCCTCGGTTTTCGATTGGGCAGAAGGTCAGGAGGTACCACTTACAATATTTCCTCGAGCCGGCCATTTTTTTCATGGAATGATACCGCCATTGAAAGGAGTTATTAAAAGATACATTAAAAGTATAGTGTGAGAAAATAAAATTGGAGCCTTGTTGGAGGATGGTTGTATTTCCAAGATATTCTAGACCCACACGCAATCGGCTAATTTATAAGGTTTTGGTCGTAAGTGAATGATTTCAAGTAAAACAATATTTAGGATATGTATGCCTGGTATATGTGGTTTAACGAAATACTCATAATATTCCTAACATCTGTTGTATCATTGGCTAATTCTAAACTGTTTTAAGGATTCTGATTGTGGAATTATCGAATCGGGTTGGATGCGATAAGCTATTAAAAAAAAAATTGGAGGAGGTAAAATTACGCATAGGTGAGGCGACTTTAAGCAATGGGCGTAGTTCGGATGATGTAAAGTTAGTTGCCGTATCAAAAAAAGTCTCAGCAGAAAGAATCCTACAGGCCATTCAGCTTGGTCAAAAATCATTTGGCGAAAACTACGTACAGGAAGCTGTTGAAAAGATCAAGATTATTCATGGCATAATCAATCACAACAATTTGCAGGTGAATCCAGAATGGCATTTCATTGGACAAATGCAAAGTAACAAAGCCAAAACTATAGCTCAATTATTTGACTGGGTACATACTGTTGACAGGCTAAAAATAGCTAAACGGCTATCAGATGCAAGGGGGGAGTTGCAACCGAAACTAAATATTTGTATTCAAGTGAACACTAGTCATGAAGTTACAAAGGGTGGCATCAAGTATCAGGATGTTCCTGCATTGGTGCGAGATATCGAGGATTTGCCAAATTTAGAAATGCGCGGTTTTATGACAATACCGTCTAAAAATAACTTCGATGAATCGGTCACAAAACAGTTTCGTCGTTTAAAAAAACTTATGGATGATTTTTCAAAGGTAAACCCTCGTATTGATACGCTATCGATGGGTATGAGTCGAGATCTAGATATTGCCATATCCAGTGGTGCCAATTTGGTTCGGGTTGGTACCGCCATTTTTGGAATAAGAGGTAAGTCTTAATGGGGGTAAATCATTTTGGATGTTTGGTACAAGTACACTGGAGTAATAGTTGAGCATGAAGATTGGTTTTTTAGGATGTGGAAATATGGGAGCAGCTATAGCTAAGGGTCTAACGGCCAGTGGTACGTCACCTGATAGGATCATAATATCTGAGATCGATCAAAATACGATTAAAAATTTGAAAGATATTGGCATTGTTAATGTGTCACCACAGATTTTGTCGACATCGGCTGACATTATTGTACTAGCTGTAAAGCCTCAAAGTTTAAAAAATGCTTTAGCAACTTTGAGGCTAAATGGTACTGCGCAGCCATTATTAATAAGTATCGTCGCCGGTGTTCAGCTCAAAACTTTGACACACCGGCTTACAGGGTACGACCGAATTATCAGGGCAATGCCCAATATCGCTTCAACTGTGAAAAGAGGGGTAACGGGTATTTTTGCAAATTCAAATGTTACTGTATCAGATTGTGATTTGGCACAGAGAATTCTTCAAACTGTTGGCGAATGCGTTTGGGTGAGAGAGGAAAAATTACTGGATGTCGTAACTGCGATTTCTGGAAGCGGTCCCGCTTATGTTTTTTATTTTATGGAAATAATAGAGCAAGTGGCATTGGAACTTGGGTTAGACGATCAGACAGCTCGAACAATAGTGCTTCAGACGTTTTTGGGTAGTTCGGTTTTAGCATTAAACGAAACTGATAGCCTGAGTAAGTTGCGGGGAAAGGTGACATCAAAGTCAGGAACCACCGAGAGGGCTATCGAGTCATTGAAGGGTGATAATACAAAAAATGCGTTACGGAACGCCATCACTGCCGCTAAGGAAAGAGCGGAGGAAATTGGTGACTATCATGACCAAGAATTAAGGCAAAAATCAGATGAATGAAGCGATCTTATTTACTCTTAGTACCGTATTGGGAATTGCGGCATTGCTATTCACCATGCGTTTTTATTTGCAATTTATACACGTCACAACGGACAATCCTATAACTCCCTTGGTGTACTTATCGACCAATAAGGTCGTGGATATCGGAAGGTCATTTGTACCCGGCATTTTTAGTTATGAGATCATTAGCCTTATTTTGGCATGGATGTTAGAGGTCTTATTAATTGGGTCAAAGAGGCTATTGTTGGGTTTTGATTCACCAAACTTAATCGCACTTTTCTCACTTGGTGTGCTTGCGGTTTTAAAAACTATCATTTACATAGTTATATTTGCAGTCTTTATCAGGGCCGTTTTATCTTGGATAAACCCTTATAGTCCAATCATTGGTTTTTTAGACAGTGTTACTTATCGATTCTTAAGTCCCATACAACGAAGAATCCGGTTAATAGCGGGAATAGATCTCTCACCTTTAATCTTACTGTTTTTTTGCCAGCTTTTATTAATATGGCCTATCGGGGTTATCGAGTTTTACATCCTTGGAAGACTTTAATTCAAAGTTCACAAAATTCTTTAATATATTTTCTACGACTAAATTAAGTTTGGTGTGTTTGTCAGGATTATTCCCTACATCATTGGCTAATTCAAACATGGTCTCGTACAACTTTTTCCCCTCTACTGAACCTTTAATTTCAAATTTATCATTTTGTTGGATAATATCTGCCCAGCTAGAACGCACCACTTCCCAAAACTTCTTTGTCTTCGCAACATATTCATCTCCAGGTGTAAAGTCGTAACCCTCAATTAATTCATATCTAGCAATACCTGCCTCTCGAGCTAAAAACGGAAATTTAGAATCTATTTGGCCATTATTCATTAAAACAGTTTTTAGATTGTCCTCCTCATGAACCCAACCACTGGGTGTGATCGAAATTCTATTGGTCCCTCGAAGCATTTGGTAGTCATCTCTTATGCTAAACTCCCTCCTCGGAAGTGGTCGATCGGTAATTTGGCTTTCCCAAATTGACGAGCTTCCCGAGTGAACCCAAGTGCCGATAGCCTCATATCGAGGAGAATCATCAACTTGAAAAACAGCTTGGGACCATGTCCCTTTTATCTCATTGGGGCTCAGAATTTTCCTATGCCAAGATCCATTTCCAGCATAAACGTGAAGATCAGCGTCTTGGTATTTCCAATCTTGACGCCAGTGTTTCATTACATGAGCCTTAGATATTTTTCCGTTCTCTTGAATGAAGCGCATAACCAGGATATGTTGAAGACTGATGAAATTTTTCTCATCCTTAACGACGTATACATATTCTGTTCCCCAACTTTGATACGGCGGCTTCGGAGAGTAGTCATTTTCAAAACCAATTATTTCAATAAAGTCAAAAGTTGCCCTGTACCCTCCTTGCAAAGATAAGATTGCAGCTCGGTCTTTTTCAAAGTCGGAGAGATTTGAAGATAAATGATAAGAGTGCCTTCTACTCCCGATTTTCACCTTAGGGCCCTTTGTGAAACCACCTCGGGGTCTCATGGATGATTTTTTCTCAAAAGGCCATGCGTAGGTATATCGATCAATCTCTGATGCCACGATTGATGAAATCGGTAGTGCGAAGAGAACAATCAAAAATACCATTACAAAAAATAATAAGTTTGATTTTTTTGGCATTATCGGTTTTTGAACTTTTTGACCTCTGTTATTCATTGGATTTCTAGGCCATTTTTATCTCTAGAGATTTTAGTAGTTGTGATGTTTCATAGACCGGTAGTCCGACAACGCCACTATAACTCCCAGTGATACAAACAGTGAAAATCATAGCTTTTCCCTGGATTGCGTAAGCACCGGCTCTACCAAAAGATTCTCCTGTTGAGACATATCTTCTAATATTTTCATCAGATAAATCGGCAAATGTTATTTCAGTTGATGAAATTGTTTCATTGATACTATCTTTTGTTTTGACGGCTACCGAGGTGTGTACCCAATGTTTTTTTCCACATAGGTTTCTTAAAATATCAATAGCATGTTCACGGTCATCGGGTTTATCAATGATTTTTTTCCCTAGGGCAACGGTGGTATCGGCAGCAAGCACTGGGTAAGAAAGTAGTTGGCGCCTCATACTCAATTCCCATCCAGTCTCAGCCTTTATCTTCGCTATTCGTTTGACATAGTCTACTGGATCCTCACCTAAAAGAGGTTTTTCGCTGAATCCTCCGTCTCCTTGATACCCCTCGCGTAAAACAAGCATTTCAAAGTTAACCCCCATTTGTGTAAGAAGATCGCGCCTCTGGCTACTTCTGGATGCAAGATAAATTGTTTTATACTGATTCATGAGAGAAGTGAGTAGATCAGGATCTATGGTAAGGGTGATTTTGAATTAAAGTTTTGACTCTGTAAATCTGCTCTAAGAGTACCATGATTGCAATCGAGTGGGCCATGGTCATGTGAGATAAAGATAAAATGAGATCTGCTTGGTCAATTATCTCATCAGAAAGGCCGTTGGCCCCACCAATAATGAAACAAATGTCGTTTCCATTTTTCATCCACATTTTAAAGTTACCGCAAAGGCCCTCAGTGGTGATCATTTTGCCCCTCTGATCAAGGGCTACTAAGGTTTCTTTTATCTTTATGAGATTATTTAATTTTGAGGTTTCGGTCTCCTTGGCTTTAATAAGGTCTGAGCATCTCTGTGTGTGAGGGATGCTTGGTTTGATTGATTGAAGTGACAAATTAAAAGGCCCATTGATCTGTTTAAGGTACTTTCCGCAGATCAACTTCACACCTTCTGGATAATTGTTATTAATCGTAATAATTTTGACACGCATTTTTCTTATGAAATTTTAGATTAAATTTGAATTAGGATCCCCAAAGTTCTTCCAAAGCGTAGAAGGTTCTCGTTTTTGGTAGCATCATATGTAAGACTACTGAGCCAGTATCAACTAAGACCCACTCGCCATTATCGAGGCCTTCGACGCCAATAATGCTTACTTCAAGTTCTTTTAGTAATTCTCTTATTTTCTGTACAGCTGCTCTACTTTGTCTACCAGATTCAACTGTTGCTATTATTACATAGTCAAAAATTGGGGTAATTGCTGATACTTCCATGAGGTCGATTTTGGTCGCTTTTACTTCATTAAGTGCGGTATTTATCACTTCAATAACTGAAGTATTTTGGCAGTGATTATTTATATAATTTCTCCCTTTTAATATATTCGATGACAGCTGGTGGCAATAAATATCGAAGGCTCATATCGAGCGCTATCTTGTTTCTTAGTATTGTAGAAGAAATATATAGACCTGTGAATTTAAAAAAATAAATGTACCCTGCTGAACTACTGAAGAGAAGATTTTTATCTGATATACGATTATTTTCTATTTTTTTTGTGAATATTTCGCATGTCTCTTTCTCGGTGCGTTGACTTTCAAAGCCGGCGCGCTCCGCTATGACTAGATGGGCCAATGAAAAAATTTCTTCCCATTCATGCCATGTTGTTAATTTTGAAAACGCGTCTAGCCCCATTATTAACGCGACAGGTCCTCTGGGATTTTCTTTGCGGATATCTCTTAAGGTATCTACGGTGTAGCTCACTCCCGGTCGGTGTATCTCTCTTTCATCGATAATAAAATTTTGATTAGACTCGGTAGCGATTTGCAGCATTTTTAGTCTTTGTTCGGGACTCGCTGTTGGCTTATCCCTGTGTGGTGGAGCAGAACTTGGTAGTAAATGCACATGCTCCATGTTTAATTCTTCTTTTATTTCCTCGGCTAGTCTTAGGTGGGCATAATGGATGGGATCAAAAGTGCCACCGAGGATTCCATGGATTTTTTTTCTAGTCGATTCTGGGGCACTCAAAATTATTAGTTTCTTTCATAAAAGTAAGTTTCTTATATCTTCCAAAAGTGTGGCAAATTCAACAATAAATCTACTGCCTTCAGCGCCGTCAATAACTCTATGATCGTAAGACAGCGAAATTGGCATTATCAGCTTGGGCACGAAATTAGAACCATCCCATCTGGGTTTTAATTGGGCGCGATTAATGCCCAATATCGCTACCTCCGGAGCGTTGATGATTGGGGTAAAGTGTCCCCCTCCGATGCCTCCGAGACTAGAAACGGAGAAGGTACCTCCTCGCATTTCTTGTGGAGATAATTTACCCTCTCGGGCTTTTTGGCTTAGCGATTGTAACTCATTTGCTATATCCCTTACGCCTTGAGCTAAAATATCTTTGATCACTGGCACCACTAACCCGTTTTTGGTGTCCACTGCGACTCCAATATTAATATATTTTTTTAATATTATTTCTTTACCATTTGCTGAAATAGAAGAATTAAATTGTGGATATTTTCTCAAGGCAACTCCAAGGGTCTTAATTACAAAAGCGACAGGGGTAATCTTAGGAGCCTCGTCTTTTTTACTATTAAGTTGCTGGCGAAAATTCTCTAGCAGTGTAATGTCAACCTCATGATGTTGAGTAATGTGGGGGATGTTTACCCAGTTCCGATGCAAGATTGGTCCCGATATCTTTTTTATACGGCTCAAAGTCTGTGTCTCTATCGGACCGAATTTTGAATAATCAACTTGAGGCTCTGAGTCTGAAAATTGATTATCGGAGCCTCTGTTTGGTTTATCAGCCAGGGAAGTTTTAATATAGTTGTGTAAATCCTCTTTGATAACTCTATTTTTTTTGCCAGTGCCTTCAACTTTGCTTAGATCTACACCCAATTCTCTTGCTAATTTTCGCACTCCTGGACTGGCATGAACGGAATTACTTGTTGTGTTGATCGTTATTTCTTCATTTTCTTTTGACGCCGGATCGGATGTATTTTTTGAGGGATTTATTTCCCTATCATCATTATTCATCCCAATTTTTTTTAACTCAGTTTCGGCCGGATCAATTTTATTATCCGGTTTCTCTTTTTCTTGTGAGATTTCACCTTTATTCCCTTCCGTTGAGGATTCCATGGATAATATGAGCGAGCCCTCAGATACGGTATCCCCAGGGCTAACTTTTATCTCTTTGATGATTCCCGTCGTTGGTGCCGGAACCTCCATTGTGGCTTTATCTGACTCTAATGTTATTATGGAATCCTCTTCATTGACTAGATCTCCAGGTTTAACCAAAACTTCGATGACTGGTATATCTTCAAAATCACCTATATCGGGAACAAAAATGTCTTTTAAACTGCTCATGGTTTTACCTCTAAAATAAATTTTTACAATCTAGAAGGACTAGGACGTTCTGTGTCAATTTTAAATTTTTTAAGAGTTTTTTGTAATACAGCGTGATCAAGCCTTCCTTGGTCAACTAACGTTTTTAATGCTGACACCACAATATAGTGCGAGTCGACTTCGAAAAAAGATCTCAATTTAGCTCGAGTATCAGATCTACCGTAACCGTCTGTTCCAAGCGTGACATAAGGAGCTAAAATAAATTGTCTAATCTGATCGGCGTAAATCTTCATGTAGTCAGATGCTGCGACAACCGGTGAATCCTCATTATTTAAGCATTTGGAAACATAGCTTTCTTTCGGTTTTTTATCAGGATGTAATGTATTCCATCTAGCCACCTCCAGACCTTCTCTACGGAGCTCCGTGAAGCTAGTTACACTCCAGACATCAGACCCAATGTTGAAATCGGCTTGCAGGATTTCTTGCGCCTTTATGATCTCATTGAGGATTGCTCCACTGCCCAGAAGCCGTACCTTTGGATTATTTTTCTTTCCTTTTGAACTATTGAATTTATACATGCCTTTTACGATTTTTTCTTTTACATTCGGCGGGATCTTAGGGTGAGTGTAATTTTCATTCATAAGAGTAATGTAGTAGAACACGTCCTCCTGATTACGATACATTCGATTCATTCCGCTCTCAATGATTACAGCCAATTCATACGCAAATGTGGGATCATAGGAGATACAGTTAGGAATTGTTGAAGAGAGTAAATGGCTATGTCCATCTTCATGCTGTAATCCCTCGCCGTTGAGAGTTGTTCGTCCAGCAGTTCCTCCAAGCAAGAAGCCCCTTGCTCTTTGATCACCAGCTGCCCACGCTAAATCACCAACTCGCTGAAAGCCAAACATAGAGTAGTAGATATAGAAGGGAATCATTGTTAGTCCATGGTTAGAATAGGAGGTCGCGGCTGCGATCCACGAAGACATTGCTCCCGCCTCGTTTATCCCCTCTTGGAGTATTTGTCCTGATTTATCCTCTTTATAAAACATGAGTTGCTCGGCATCTTCCGGTGTATAAAGTTGCCCTACAGATGACCAGATCCCCAATTGCCGAAACATCCCTTCCATACCAAAAGTTCTGGATTCATCTGGAACAATCGGAACGATCCTATCGCCAACTTTCTTGTCACGAACTAAAAGGGACAAAATTCGAACAAAAGCCATAGTGGATGATATTTGTCGATCGCCAAACCCATCTAAAACTGATTTGAAAGCATCAAGATTAGGAATTTCAACAGAGTCTCCGTGTGATCTCCTCATTGGCATATATCCGCCAAGAGCCTCTCGTCGCTCTCTCATGTACTTTAATTCTGGAGAGTTCTGGGGAAATTTTAGATATGGTATTTCCTCAAGCTGGGAGTCAGTTATTGGTAGTCTGAAGCGATCTCTAAATTCCTTGAGCGATGTGGTTCCCATTTTTTTTTGCTGGTGAGTGATATTTTGTGCTTCTCCCGCCTCACCCATACCGTAACCTTTTATCGTTTTTGCTAGTATAACGGTTGGTTTACCTTTAAATTTTACAGCAGCCGAATAAGCAGCAAAAATTTTATGGGGATCGTGACCACCGCGATTTAATCTCCAAATATCATCGTCGGAAAGGTTGGATACTAATCGTTTTAGGTCAGGGTATTTGCCAAAAAAATGTTTTCTGACGTAACCACCATCCTTCGCCTTAAATGTTTGGTATTCGCCATCAACGCATTCTTCCATTCTTTTTCTTAGTAATCCTGTTTTGTCTCTCGCTAGCAACGGATCCCAATAGGATCCCCAAATTAGTTTAATAACGTTCCATCCTGTGCCTCGAAAGTCGGCTTCCAATTCTTGAATTATTTTACCATTGCCGCGAACAGGCCCATCTAGTCTTTGCAGGTTACAGTTTACGACAAAAATTAGATTATCTAATTTTTCCCGACTAGCTACCCCGATCGCACCCATAGATTCGGGTTCGTCGGTTTCCCCATCACCAAGGAAACACCAAACTTTTCGCCCCTCCGTGTTTAATAACCCTCTGTCGTTAAGGTATTTCATGAGCCGAGCTTGGTAAATCGCCATGATAGGGCCCAGTCCCATTGATACAGTTGGAAATTGCCAAAAATCTGGCATAAGCCATGGATGCGGGTACGATGACAGGCCTTGCCCACCGACTTCTTGACGAAAATTGTCTAAATGATTTTGATTAAGCCTTCCAACAAGGAAGGCTCGAGCATAAATACCAGGAGCAGAATGTCCCTGCATAAAAACAAGGTCACCACCGTTTTTCGACGACGGCGACCTCCAAAAATGATTATATCCGACATCATAAAGAGTCGCAGCAGAGGCGAAACTAGCGATATGACCTCCCACATTTGTCGATTTGTTGGCACGAAGTACCATTGCTGCTGCATTCCACCGAACATATGATCTAATTCTGTGCTCAATTTCAGGATTCCCAGGAGATTTTTGCTCCTCGTCAACGGGTATTGTATTTACATAAGGCGTATTGGTATTTTGGAGGATGCCCCGGGCGTCTTGCCCAGCACGTTTAACAATCTGTTCAATTATAAAAGAAGCTCTTTCTTGGCCAGATTGTCGAATGACGCTATCAATTGATTCTAGCCACTCTTTTGTTTCCGTTGGATCGATGTCTCCTGCCATATTATGCCCCCTCGCAATGAAATACTCGGAGTTGATTGTATCATTTGACGTCTGAAAATCGATAGAATTTTTATATATTCCAAAAAAGTATATATTTATTTTATTATTCTATTAAATGAAATGAATTTTATCTTCCCATTCCGTAGAATTCAGGATTTGGTCGGACATTAATGAGGTGCGACATTCTATTAGAAAGCGCGAAAAAAGAAGTTATGGATCCAATATCCCAAATTTGCTCCTCGCTGAATCCCACAGATATCAGATTCTTTTTGTCATTTTCGTCGACTAGCTCGGGTTCTCGAGCCAACTTACAAGCAAAATCTAGCATCACCTTATGTTTCCCAGAAATATCTGCACTTCGGTAATTTATAGATATCTTATCTGAAATTAGCGGGTCGCGAGAGCGCACTCGAAGTATAGCTCCGTGCGCAACAACACAATAAGGACACTTGTTTGCGCTGCTTGTAGCAAGTATGATCATTTCTCTTTCAATTTTAGTTAAACCCGATCCTTTTTCTATTACCTCGTGATAATCCATGAAAGCTTTCAGCTCATCGGGCCTATTAGCCAATTCAAGGAAAATATTGGGAATAAATCCGGTTTTCTCGTTGATCAGAAGAATCCTATCGATTAGGTCTTTTGGAAGGCTTGAGAGGGCCACTTTGTCATTGATGTTCTGAGCCATGATATTTTTACTATTAGGTCTAGTGGAATTTTCTTTTATCCTCAATTATTATGCCGTCGTTAGGAAACGACTCCTCATCTTTAAGAAAAACGACATCACCCCGAAGCTTGGTTACATCCCTTAGCGAGGTAGTAATTTGCTCTTTGTTAATAGAGGATCCGCGAGTTACCTGGCAGTAAAGGGTCATAATGTCATTTTGATTTCCATCATGATTGACGGTCAGGCGAGCTTTTTTTATGTATGGGTGCTTTTCTTGAATAGTGGCGATTTGATTGGGGCTGACGAACATGCCCCTAACCTTTGTGGTTTGGTCGGCACGGCCTTTCCAGCCAGATATCACCTTATTTGTTCGGCCACAGCCACTGGGGTTGGTTTGAATCGAGGACAGGTCTCCTGTGGCGTATCTTATTAGAGGGTAAGTGGTATTCAACAGCGTGACTACAACTTCACCAATTTCACCATCAGGCACTAAAAGTCCAGTCCCAGGTTGAACGATCTCAACCACGACATCTTCATCTACAACCATACGTCCAGAGGCATCAGTCTCATACGCGATCAGGCCTAGGTCTGCCGTACCGTAGATTTGTCTTGTTTCAATGCCCCTATCTTGAAAAAGGTTACGAACCGCCGGCAGTAGCGCCTCACCTCCTACCAGAGCTTTTGATAGGGACGGCGCCAGTTTGACCTCAAGCTCTTCCGCTTTTTCCAAGATAATCTTTAGAAAAGATGGGGTTCCGGCATAGCAAGGAGGTTTTAGATCAGCAATAGTATGAACTTGCATTTCCGTTTGTCCGGTTCCGGCAGGAAATACAGGGCAACCAAGTTTCATACCACCAGAATCTACCATGAATCCAGCAGGGGTAAAGTGATAAGAAAAGGTATTATGAATGAGGTCCCCAGATCTGAAACCAGCAGCCCACATTGCTCTCCCAAATCTCCAAAAATCTTCCTGATGCCCTTGAGGATCGTATATTGGCCCTGGGGAGGAAAATATTCTTCGAAGCTTGTTTGATGGGACCGCCGTCATATTGCCGAAGGGAGGATTTTGTTTTTGGCTCTCAAGCAAATCAGATTTTCTGGTAAGCGGCAAATTTTGGAGATCCCGCGAAGTTTTAATATCCGCAACACCCCACCCCTCTAACTTCTCAGAAAAATACTTAGTTCTGTTTTTTGCGGAGTCAAGCACAGTGTGAATCTTCTGCAAGGTCTGGGTTTCTCTCTCCTCGGTGCTTCTTATCTCTAAATTATCATAAAATTCCGTCATTTTCCCTCCTCGAATATAGACTACCCGAAACATTCAAAAAATGTTATTTGCTTTTAGCAGTAAAACTGGCTAGGCAAGCCAGCGCTTACGTCTCCTGTAATGTTTACCATCTCGATAACTTTTACGGCCTGAGGTGGCCATTCCAAGGTAAAACTCTTTTACATCAGAGTTGGAGGAGAGCTCTTGAGAGCTACCATCCATAACGACACGACCGTTTTCTAAAATATAACCGTAGTCAGAATATTTAAGAGCAATATTGGTATTTTGCTCAGCCAAAAGAAAGCTGACTCCCTCTCTTTGATTTAGCGATTTAACAATCTGGAAAATTTCTTCCACAAGTTGGGGGGCAAGGCCCATCGAGGGTTCGTCAAGTAAAATCATTTTTGGGTTTGCCATAAGAGCTCGGCCTATTGCGGTCATTTGTTGCTCACCGCCTGAGGTGTACCCTGCTTGGCTTTTTCGGCGATCTCTTAATCTGGGAAAGTAGGAGTAGACTTTCTCAAGATCACTTTTAATTAACTTGTTTGTATTTTTACGCGTGAAAGCCCCGGTAAGGAGGTTTTCTTCCACAGACAAATGCGAGAAACAATGCCTCCCCTCCATGACTTGAACAACACCTTTTTTAACAAGAGTCCAAGGTGTAAGTTTTTCAACTCGCTCTCCTTGATATTGTATGAATCCTTTAGTGACTTCACCTCTCTCTGATTGGAGCAGATTTGAGACCGCTTTTAGAGTTGTGGTCTTTCCTGCTCCATTGGCGCCAAGAAGGGCAACGATTGTACCCTTCCTGACATTGAGAGAAACTCCTTTCAAGACAAGTATCACGTGGTCGTAAATAACCTCGACGTTATTTATTTCGAGTAGCGCGTCATTACTGTTTGGAGAATTTATCATTTAACCTTGCAAGCACTCTATTTTAATATTTTTTTCCTTTGCGTAAGCGGATGCAGATTCCACAACCATTTTCCTAACGAGTTTACTGTCGCCGACAACCCAATCCGAAGCAACTATCCATTTCTCTCCATCCCATTGCTGGAATCTTACTACGCCTGGACCTTCGTGGTTTTCACAAGTTACAGATATAGGAGGAACCATCGTCCCAAAGCCAAGTTGGTTTAAGCGTTCTTGATCGAGGTTTAGATTTTCGATTCCCCACCTAACTTGGGAGCCGTTCATAGGTTTATTTCCGTATTTCGTCTGCGCGATTCTAACAGCCTCTACCGTAAACATCGCCTGTGCCACGCCACGATTCCAGAGGACGGTACCGATAAATTCAGGATTACCACCACCGCCCTTTGCATAAACATGTTTCTTTATATCGTCAATAACGGGAAAGTTTTCTCCCGATAAATTCATACTAGCGGCGTAATACCCTTTTGAGGTCTCAAGTCCAGCCGCTGAGGTGTCAACTTCAGCTCCAGACCACCAATTTCCGACCATTCTGTCCCTAGGAAATCCAACTTTTTTTGCCGTCTTAATAGAGGTACCACTCATCACACCCCAGCCCCATAAAATAACCCAGTCTGGTTTTTCTTTTTTTATTCTCATCCATTGTGATTGCTGTTCATTCCCCGGGTGAGGAACAGGAATTAGCACGAGATCAATGCCAAAAGTTTCAGCTTCAGTTTTTAATATTCGGTGTGGCTCTTTTCCATAAGCAGAATCGTGATAGAGCAGTACAATTTTTCTACCATCCAGATTTTCCAACCCGCCCTCTTTACTACCGATGAATCTTAGTATCGCCGACGCTTGGGACCAGTAGTTTGTCATGAGAGGGAACACCCAGGGAAAAACTCTGCCATCAGATGCATCGGTTCTGCCATAGCCTAGTGTTATTAGAGGAATCTGGTCTACTGGGACTTTATCAATCAACCCATAGGTAATTCCAGTTGACATGGGATGAATCGCTGTTGGTCCAGCAGGATTTCTTGTTTTTAGTCGCTCATAACATTCTAACCCCTTGGCCGTATTATATTCTGTTTCACATTCTTCCCAGCTAAGACGTACTCCATTTAATCCACCGTCTCTTTCATTGATCATGGCAAGGTAGTCAATGTATCCCGTAGATATCGGTGCTCCACTCGGACCGTAAGGACCAACCCTGTAGCCCGCGACTCCAAAAAATTGTGTTTCTGATATGGAAACTTGATCTGCTGTGTCTCCGACTTGCGAATCTCTATCACTACAACTAGCGAGCAAGATGATCATGCAACATCCAATCATTTTTTTTATATTCATAGTCATCCTTTTTTTACCAATATCAATGAGGAAAAGGCCAAAGTCGCAATTTTTCTTTTGTAATTTGCCACATACGAGCCAAGCCCAGAGGTTCAACTATTAGAAAGAATATTATGAGCCCACCAAAGACCAACAGTTGCATTATTGATGTTACACCAGCCCCAATTTTCAATCCAAGTAGCATAGCCATCTCATGAATTGTTATATCTAAAAAAATCGGCAATAAAATTATAAAAGCTGCTCCGAGAAAAGAGCCCATGATACTTCCAATTCCACCTATAATAATCATGAACAAAATACGAAATGATAAATCTAGATTAAATCCATCGGGCTCCACGCTTCCAAGGTAGGCGTATGCGTAAAGGGCACCAGCCACCCCACAGTAGAAAGAACTCACGCCGAAAGCTATTAATTTTGTTTTCATTATTTTTATTCCAATAACCTCAGCAGCCACATCCATATCTCTGACGGCCATCCATGCTCGGCCGATACTGGATCTAATTAGATTCTTGGCCACTAAAGCCAGCACCACCACAACGGATAGCACTAGCAAATATCGTTTTACGGGCGTATCAAATTCAAAGCCAAGTATTTCCATTGTTTGTGTGGTGATAACACCGGAGGCGCTGTTATTGGTGAACCACCCGACTTTTACTAAAATCCAAGGAATAAAAAATTGAGCCGCTAGGGTAGCCACGGCTAAATAAAAGCCTCGAATCCTTAAACTTGGTATCCCGAACACAATGCCAACAGCGGCGGCTGACATGCCGGCCATTATGAAACTTACCAGTAATGGCATTTGCGGCAGGCGCAATTCGAAATTGTAGGCTGCAAAGGCGCCAACAGCCATGAATGCAGCGGTTCCCAGCGATAGTTGACCGGCATATCCGGTTAAGATGTTTAAGCCTAAAGCTGCAAGTGAGAATACCAAAAAAGGTATTAAGATAGCGGTAAACCAATAATCACTAGCAAAAATCGGAACAGCGAAAAACGCTATAATAAGAAGGAAAATTATAGCCAAACGATCCTGAAATATCGGAAATATAGCTTGATCGTCGTGATAAGAGCTTTTAAATTGTCCTGCTTCTCTGTAAAACATTTTAAATTTACCTACACCCTATCAATTTGTTTTTCTCCGAAAAGTCCTTCTGGTCTAACCAGTAAGAAAAGTAAGGCGGCCACATAGGCAAACCATATTTCTATACCTCCTCCTACCATTGGCCCAATATACACCTCTGCTAGTTTTTCCGAAGCTCCTATTATTAGGCCACCAACTATTGCCCCCATTACTGAATCAAAGCCCCCGAGTATTAAAACCGGTAGTGCTTTTAAGGCAACAAATGTTAGTGCAAATTGAACACCATTTCTGGCTCCCCACATCAATCCGGCAACTAAAGCTACGAATCCTGCGACTGACCATACTATGGCCCATATAGATTTTAATGGTATGCCAACTGACAACGCAGCCTGATGATCATCGGCTACAGCCCGTAATGCTCTCCCCACGCGGGTCACTTGAAAAAAGATAGCTAAGGCTCCTCCCAGTACCCCAGCCACAACAGCTGCAATTAGGTCAAAGCTATTGATTGCTAGTAATACTTC
>MDTD01111846.1_pt1 | contig 15883 bp, 13 predicted proteins | sample 811221 | NCBI WGS metagenome assembly MDTD01 (sample SAMN05326646, study PRJNA326480) | marine metagenome | isolation source: seawater | place: Pacific Ocean: South West | collected 2011
ACTTTCGCTCACCTTGACGCGACTACAGTACTTTCTCGTAAGATCGCTTCTTTAGGAATTTACCCAGCGGTAGATCCACTTGATTCTACGTCAAGAATTCTTGATCCAGAAATTATTGGTAAGGAGCACTACGAATGCGCAGAGAACGTGAAGGCCATCCTTCAACGTTACAAAGAATTACAAGATATTATTGCCATCCTTGGTATGGATGAGCTTAGTGAGGAGGATAAGCAAGCCGTTAACAGAGCTCGTCGTATTAGTCGTTTCCTAAGTCAGCCATTCCACGTAGCTACTCAGTTCACTGGTCTTGAAGGAGCATTCGTATCTATTGAGGATACAATTAAGGGCTTCAACATGATTCTCAGTGGAGAACTAGATAAGTACCCTGAGGCTGCATTTAACCTTAAGGGAACAATCGAAGAGGTAATCGAGGCTGGTGATAAAATGCTTGCTGAAGCTTAATCATGACAGTTGAAATCTTAACTCCGGACGTAATTCTTTACGAGGGTGGCGCTACTTATGTAGGTCTTCCTGGTTCAGACGGAAGTTTGGGCATTTTAAACAATCACGCTGCTCTTGTTACTACTCTAAGAGAGGGTGAGGTTGTAGTAAAAAATGATAATGACGAGCAGGTATTTGCTGTAAAAGGCGGAACCGTTGAAGTATTAAACAACCACGTTACTATACTCGCTCAGTAATACATACTATCCATTATGGATGATGATAGGGCTCACCTTTTAAAATAGTGTGAGCCCTATATATTTGCTCAACAGCGAAAATTCTAATCAATTGGTGAGGAAAAGTAAGAGGCCCTAAAGCCCAAGTTGCATTTGCTCTCTCCCTTATGCTTGGATCGAAACCATATGGCCCTCCAATTAAAAAGGCCACGTATTTTAATCCGCGCACTTGTAACTTTTCTATGTATTTAGAAAACTGAACGGAGTCATACACCTTACCCCTTTCATCAAGAAGAATTAAAAAGTCAACACCTTCAAGAAATTTAGATTGGAGTACAGCTTCTTCTCGCATGACAACTTTTGAATCGGCTTTAGCAAACTTGCTTTTTAAATGGGGAGTTTCGACATATTTGAATTTCCCATATCTACTCATTCTTTTAGAGTAATTCTCTATGCCCTCTTCTATCCATTTGGCATTAGTCTTGCCAGTTGCTATTAATGATATCTGCACGTTGTGAAGTTACAGATTATCTTTACAACATGCTAAACGATGCCATGAAGAGCTTTATAGCTCTAGCACTAAAAGAAGACATAGGAGAGGGTGATGTAACATCTGAATCTAGTGTGCCTAAGGATTTAGTCCAAAAGGGTTACATACTAGCTAAAGAAGAAGGTGTAGTAGCAGGCATAGAAGTGGCTCAAGAAGTATTCAAACAAGTCGATACTCAAGTTGGGTTCAATGCAATTATCAGCGATGGATCACAAGTTAAGTTTGGAGATGTTGTTATTGAATTAGAGGGTCCGGCAAGAAGTATTCTGTCTGGAGAAAGATTGGCACTCAACTTTATGCAGAGGATGAGTGGTATAGCAACAAGGACAAATGAAATAGTTAACATCCTAGAAGGAACACCAACTAAGGTTTTGGATACGCGTAAAACCACTCCGGGTTTGAGAGCATTTGAAAAATGGTCTGTACAACTAGGTGGAGGGGTTAACCATAGAATGGGTCTATACGACATGATTCTACTGAAGGACAATCACGTCGATTATGCAGGTGGAATGAGGGAGGCATTACTACAGGTTGCAGATTATCAAAAGGCGAGAGAATATCAATTGCCGTTAGTAATTGAGACGAGATCTTTCGAAGAAATAGAATCGGCATTAAACGCATCTGAAGAAACCGGAATCGAAATAGACAGAATTCTACTAGATAATTTTTCTCACGCAAAGGTTGAGGAGGCTGTGAATAGATATTCATCAAGAGTCACTCTCGAAGCATCAGGAGGAATTACACCAGAGAACGTTAGAGGTTATGGGGATGCTAGAGTAGCATTTGTAAGCATGGGATATATGACTCACTCGGTTAAAAGCCTAGATTTAAGTTTGAAGAGCACACCTCATGTCAGCTAAAAAGGAATCCAAATTAAAAACCTGGCTACTACAACAAAGTGTAGTACTAAAGCTTCAAAGCTTTCTTAGGGAATTGAGCCCGTGGGGAGTTGAGGGGATGAATCTTTACGATGTCCTTCGATTTTTTGTGAAGGGACTAGTAAATGGTTCGGTGTCGATAAGATCAGCTGCCATTTCTTTTAGATTGCTAGTTGCGGTGTTCCCAGCAATCATTCTTCTGCTGAGCATTTTGCCCTATACACCTCTTCGTGCTGAAGATGTAATTGATATGCTTAGGATTTTCTTCCCAGGTGAAACAGTTGTGATTTTTGAGCAGACTGTTGAGGATTTGCTAGACAAAACCCAAGGCACCCTAATGTCTATCACATTTGTCCTAACTCTGATTTATGCCTCAAGTAGCATCAATGCTATTCTAAGTGGATTTAATGCAAGCTATCTCATAGAGAATAAAGGATCTACTTGGTATTCGAGCTTGATGTCTATCGTATTAATGATAGTATTAGTGCTCATGCTTGGTTTTGCCGTATTGCTAATTGGATTCAGTGGTCAGGCAATTTCATGGTTATATGCTGAGGGCTTGTTGCCGGGAGAGGTAGTACTCTGGCTTAATGTTGTAAGATGGCTTCTATCTCTATTGCTTGTTTATTTCTCAGTGAGCATCTTGTATCACTTTGGAAATCCAGATACTGATAAATGGAGGACATTAACACCTGGTGCGACAATGTCGACAATTTTAATTGTCATCATCTCAATAGTCTTTAGTTGGATTATAACCTACCTTGATTCTTATAACAGATTGTATGGATCTATCGGAACATTCCTTGCGCTATTGGTTTGGGTTAATGCAAATAGCTCTGTATTATTGTTAGGATTTGAATTCAACGCAAGCGTTCACAAGGCTAGAAATCAAGCAAAACTGAAAACAAAAAACTCTTAATATGATTACTTCAAACAAATTATTTACTGTTGCATCACTTGTAGTAGCAATGATTTTTTCTTCTTCTAACTTGTTTGCTCAAAGTCCTATTGTAGGTAAATGGAAGACAAAAGATGATGAGACTGGAAGAATTAAGAGTATAGTCGAAATTACCGAGAAGAATGGAATGTACTACGGTACTATAGTTGAATTATTCCGTCTCCCAGATGAAGATCAAGATCCATATTGCGATAAATGTGACGACGACAGAAAAGATAAAAGAATACTTGGAATGGAGATCGTAAGAGATATGCAATTGAATGATGATTGGGTTTGGGCTGATGGTACGATTCTAGATCCTAAGAAGGGATCTGTCTACGATTGCGAGATGTGGTTCGAGGAAGGAGAATTGAATACCCTGAAAGTTAGAGGATACATTTGGTTTGTATTCCGAACTCAGGAGTGGTACAGAGCTACTGAGTAGATCTAATTACTTCTAATAGTTTTTCAGCCTGCTTCATTCTAGTGTATGGAGCCGGGTCAACAGCTTGCTGATCACGAAATGATTGAAGCATAGTAAGCGCTGCTGAAACGTCAGTGTGAGTTCCATGAGGAAGGCCAAACCCGTCTAACATATCCGCTAAATCGCCTTTACTGCGACAAATTGAAATGATGGGGTTAGACGTTGCGATGTATTCAAAAAGTTTGCCCGGTGTACTTCTTGTTGCAGAATCAGTATCGTTGTGAATCAACAGAAGTGCGTCACATTTCAGCATTTCACTTACGGCTTCTTTGTGCGGTAAACCTCCCATGAAAACACAGTTGTGTTCCTTTAACTCTTCACGTATTTCAGGGCTAACGCTCCCAGCAAAAACCAACTCGACGTTATTTCCCTGGCTTTTAAAATCATCAATGGCCTTCCATAATCCAGGTGCGTTTCTAGATCCATGCAATGAGCCAAAGTGTCCTAATCTAATTGTATCCGAATTCGCTTGGGTAGGTTGAGATTTGGGGTAATCCTCGGGATCCCAGCCGTTGGGAATGAAAACGCTAATGCCAGTGTTGCCTTCGAGTAATTTTCTTTCTGCACTCCTTGATGTTACGATTAAGCGATCAGCTTTCCCCGCGACATCCTTCTCCATCTGAATTAATTTCTTTCTAGCCTTTTTACCCATCTGAAAATCTTGGAGATAGTCCATGTCTGACCAAGGGTCACGGAAGTCAGCTATCCACGGGAGTTTGGGGTATTTCGCCTTTAAGCCCAAACCGATGAGGTGCATACTATGAGGTGGTCCTGTCGTGATTATTACATCGACGGGATTGGAGCCTAGCCATTTGTTCAGGTACTTTACCGAGGGCTTGACCCAGCCTACCCGTGCATCGGGGACGAACAGATTTCCACGTACCCACAGTGATAGTTTGGCGAGTAGAGATTTTTTGCCAACACCGCCGGTTGCGCCGAGTCGATCGGATGAGGTCTTGCTGGAGAGGAACTTCAGGACGCGGGAGGGCTCGAAGATGGGTTGAGACAGGATTGTGGTGCCTTCGGGAATGTCTTGGACTAGGCTGGGGTCTAGGATGGGGACGTCGGGGTTGGAGGGAGTGTAGGCGAAAGTTACGCAGCCTAGTTTGTTGAGGTTAGTTGCGAACTTGAGCCATCTTTGGACGCCGCCGCCGCCCGAAGGGGGCCAGTAATATGTTACGATTAGCACCTTCATGTCTAAGCCCAAAAGTTCTTAGTTGGATCCAATACTACGCAATAATCGCAGAAGTTGGAGTCTTGGTTGTGTTCGATTTGATGACCTTCGGCGTTGAGGATATCGAGTCGAGACTGAATCCATGAGATGAGTTTGTGGACTGACTTTCGGGTGATTTTGGTTGAACCGTCGATTTCAAGAGATAGGAGTCCGGCTTTTGAATTTCGACCTGATCGTATGCCTGCGCTTACGTAGTTACCTTCGTTTTTAAGTAGCATCGCACAATAAACTAGTAGTTGTATTGCTTTGCTTTTTTTGCCTTTATTTAATTCTTCCTCAAAATCTGCAGGCAACTGAAGATCCTTCTTTTTCGTGATGCCAGTTTTATAATCGACAACTCGGGTGACGCCATTAGCCTCTTCAAGTTTGTCAGCCAAACCATAAAAAGCTATTCGCTTTCCATGATCTAATTTGTATTCAGCTTCAAGGTCGTCCTCTATTCCACGAATAACTATTTTTTCAGCATCACTTCCCTTTAATTCAGAAATTTCTTTTCTGATTAATTTTTTAATGGTTGATTTTGCCGATTCAATAAGGAGTAAGTTTTCACCCTTCTTTACAATGTTTGCATTGTAGTATTTCTCTGTTGCATGATCTAAAAGCTCGTTTAGATTTTTCAAAATGGCGTCAAGATGTTCAACTTTTAGAACCTTATTTAATGCGTCTTTTAAGCCCTCTTCAAATACAAAGTGTACAATGGAACCAATCGTGTTTGATTCCATGCTTTCTTGAATATCTCTTTGTTCTTGAAGCTTGAGTAAATACCTGTAGGCAAAATTCCTTTCGCAGCCCACCATTTTATTTATGGCTGAAGGAGACATGCCGTTTTCAGACCACCTGTCTAGCCTCTTTCTCAATTCATTATTAAGTTCAAGAGGTGGAATTGTAGGTCTTTCTCCAGGCAGAGGCATGCTGAATTTCACTTCCTTTATGGGCAACAATTTCCCAACAGGTTTAAACGTCGATCTAAGTTGCAGAATATATCTACTTACTTCTGTCCCGTCATTTGTTGTCCCTTCGCCCTTAAATAGAAAATGAATTTTTTTAGATCGATTTAGAAGCCTATAAAAGCTGTAAGCATACGTTGCTTCCTTTTCATATCTTCCAGGCATTTTAAGAGCCATCTTTAAATCAAATGGAATGAAGCTATCGATAACTTCGTGCTTAGGTAGCATGCCCTCGTTGCAGTCTAAAACAAAAACATTGTCGTAATCGAGAGCTCTCGTTTCTGTCAACCCCATAATCTGCAATCCCTCGGCCGGCTCACCAATCAGATCTATCTTCTGAGCCCCCAACAACTTCCTCATTACTGCCCAAACATCACTAGTGGTCTCACATGGTTTTTGGCTTTCCTGCAACCTCAAAACCATAGCAACTGCCTTCCTAACACAACCCCACCCAGCTTTAATCCACGGATCTCGACACCCCTCCAATCTCTCTGACACGCCCTTAGACCACGCCACAAAGCCCCCCAAAAATTCATCAGCCCCACTAACGCAAAGCCCCTTCAATTCCTGCATAAACCCAAGAACTTCCCCACCCGAATACTCAGCAAGCACCCCCTCATCAACCCAAACCATATGCTTCCCGGCCAACGAGTGCAACGCCCTGCTCGCATCAGCTCTAAAAGCATCGCTCCCATACGCCTCGAGAACAACGGGTTGATTCACCAAAGACATTAACTCCTCATATCTCCAGTTTGAATTTCCCCTCGTTACAATTCTGTTCAGCAAATTGATAAAAGGATAAATCGGTGTTTCTCTAATGCTCATTCCCATTGTTACGTTGTAGCCGTTTTTTGAAACTGGAAGAGATTGCAATAGGATTGAAAGGGAAGAGGGATCGGGAACTACGATTACGGTTTTGCTTCTTTCTTCAGAAGTCATTTCCATGACTTGTTCTCGGATGTATTGGCAAGAGGAAAGTAAGCTACTACAGTCGACAGCGACAAGTTCTGGAGAAGTCGACGAAAATCTGTCTGAGACACTGTAATCGCCTCCAAAACTTCTGATAAAATGACCTGCTTCAACCTGTTCGTCCTCAACATATGATTTGTCGCCATCCCACATCATAACTAGTTTCCCTGCGACGTCCCATTTTCTTAAATATTTCTTTTGAGCTTTATTTACTGCGGTAAGTCCTGCAGCAAAAACTTTAGTATAGCTTGAAATTTCGGTTGATTCTCCCTGACGACGTGAGGCCATTGCTAGGGTGGTTTGGCCTTTAGATTCTAACTCTTTGTGGAATGAAGTGTACAGTGGAGCAAGCCTTGACCATTGGTCAGAAAAACGCTTCATATCCTCACTCCATTCTTCCTCTCCAAAACTCCACTCCTCAATATCCTTAATGTCTTTGAGGTTCTTGAAAACACTTACTGCATCCAAGCAGCTCATATCTACGGCATTGAAATCGGCTAGAGCTACAGGCCCCCACGATAGAAAATTTTCGAAACCCTTGTGACCTCCGTCTTCTGAAAGTTGAACATCGTACAAAACAGCTAGTGCTTCAAGTTGGTCTACGATGGAGAGCTTTTCTTCAGCTACTACAAAACCACTTAAGGTAAATGCCTGTGGCAACCTTGTCGTCCTTTTAGCCACTCTAGCACAAGCCCTATAAAATGCTGCTCGCGCCCTGAAGCTCGGAAGAACAACGGCGCACAATTCGGGTCTGTCTTCGGCAAGAACTGCATAAGCTATTTCTTCTAAAAAGGAAGTACTAGAAAGAGTAGATGGTTGAGGCCCTGAATTTTTCACTTGGGTTTATCGCGAATTTTTGGAACGTTTCTCCTCTAAGATAATCAAGTTATTTTGAGTATACATATCCTCAGGATCGAGTTCAATGGCTCTTTTATAATCCTCAATAGCACCATTAATGTCTCCCATACTTTGTTTCATCCAACCCCTAGATGCATATCGATATCCATAGTCGGGTTGCAATTTTGCAGCCTTGTCTAAATCCGCAATAGCCTCCTTTACTCTGCCCAAATTGAATTTGCAAATTCCTAGGTCGTGATATGAGTTGGGATTCTTCTCATTCTCATCGATTAACTCATGCCACTTTTCCCATTCGATAAGAGCTAAAACCCATTCGCGATTTTTCATTAGCACTTCAGCCTTATTTCTAATATCTTTTTGACTCACTCCGCTAAGTTGCACTTAATTGAACCAAATAGCTATTTCTATTGTAAGTTTATAGTCATAACTTTTTATCAACATGGAACCAACTAACTACGAACTATTATTAATGTTCAGCGCCTTTATTTTGGTCGTTGTACTATTTGTTTGGCGCAGATATGCCCCTAGCGGAGTGCGTTCTAAGCTTATCACTAATCATGTAAAAAAGGCATGGGTACTTCTTTCAAACGAAGACCAAAAAGTTGCTTTCACCCGCCTCGTAATTGAAGCAGCAAAAGCTGATGGAAAAGTTACAGCAGACGAATCAGAGGCTATTTACGAGGAGATGGATTTGGACTACAAGAAAAAGGCTAATGACCTCTCTTTAGACCAAATGTATTCTGCACTCAACACTTGTGATACAAGTATGAAAGCTCAAATTATTCAAGCTCTTTCTGAGATGCTAATCTCCGATAATGAGTACGCTCCTGAAGAAAAGGCTTGGTTTGATGAAGTAAAAAAGAAACTGGGATAATTCTTGGTAACCCCACACTACGATTTAAGCGATAAACTCACCTTTGGAGTACCTGCTTCATGCAGCTTCTTTACAGAAGTAACTTCTGATGAAGAATTGTCTCATGCACTTGATTGGGCGCGAGAAAATTCTCAACCCACACTTTTGTTAGGAGGTGGGAGCAACATGCTTTTTCATAAAGATTTCGAGGGTCTAGTAATCCAAATCTCACATAAGGGCATTGAGATAATTAACGACGATGGAAGATTCATCGAAGTCGTGGTTGGAGCTGGAGAAAACTGGCATGAATTCGTTATTCACACCATAGACCAAGGTTGGGGGGGTATAGAAAATCTAAGCCTTATCCCAGGCTGTGTTGGTGCAAGTCCCATGCAGAATATCGGAGCTTATGGTGTTGAAATCATCGACGTCCTCAATTATGTTGAGGCAATAAATTTGGCTACTAGAGAATTGAAGAGATTTACTGTAGAAGAATGTGAGCTAGGTTATAGAGAGTCAGTTTTCAAGGGTCGCGAAAAGGGGAAATGGGCTATAGTTAGAGTGTCTTATAAACTGGATAGACAATCTGAACTTAAAATGAGTTATGGTGCTATCGAAGAGGAGCTTAAGGATATACCTCATGAAGACCGCACTCATAAGAATGTAAGTGACGCAGTTATTAGAATTAGACAGTCAAAGTTGCCGGACCCTGAAGTTCTTGGAAATGCTGGATCATTTTTTAAAAATCCAGTTGTGTCACACGATGTGTTTGTGAAAATTTCTGTTGAAGGAATGCCGTCATACCCTCAATCAGATGGTAGGGTGAAACTTGCTGCAGGCTGGTTGATAGACCAAACAGGCTGGAAGGGACATGACAGAGGATCTCATGGAGTACACGATAAGCAGGCACTTGTTTTGGTTAATAAAGGAGGTGCTACTGGATCTGAAATTTGGTCTCTTGCTGAGGAGATAATAGCAAGTGTTAAAGAGAGGTTTGGGATAGTCCTTGAGCCTGAGGTTAATCAGATCCGTTAGTTAGTTATTCCCTAGAACGGGTCCTGAAAATCAGGATTGTTTGTGAATGTAGTATCAGTTAGTGTGTGAAGGAAAGCTATTAAGGCTTCTTTCTGAACTGGAGCTAATTGAAGACCTCCAGTGGTGTACTTCATAAAGGTGTCAATAGTTGAAGAAGGAACTCCTCCGCTGTTGTAATGCTCGATTACCTCTTCTAATGTTTCAAATCTTCCGTCGTGCATAAACGGTGCGCTTAATGCAACGTTTCTTAGAGTTGGGGTCTTGAATAACCCAGAATCAAGAGGCCATCCAGTCACATCAAACCTACCGGGATCATTTTCAAAGCTTGCATCTAACCCGTTATTGTGAAATAGATAATCTGAAAATTGCAAACCGGCTTCGCCGTGACAGTGAAAACAATCTGCGCCAAATTCTCCTCCAGGAACATTCTCTGGATCACCTCCTTCTCTCAAAAATAACTGATACCCCATGCTTTCAATATCTGTTAGAGATGTCTCACCTCTTTTAAATCGATCAAACTTGCTGTCAGAAGAAATCATGGTTCTCATGAATTGAGCAATTGCTTTAACAGCTAAATCCTCAGTTATCACCTCCTCTCCAAATGCATCCCAAAACATCTGAGGGTAGTCTACACTAAAGTCGTCATTTTGTAATCTATCCTCTACAACTTCCCATGCTACATTCATTTCAAGTGGGTGTTCTACAGGATCTCTAACTTGATCCTCAAGAGTCAAGGCACGACCATCCCAAAAGAAAGTATTAGACCATCCAAGATTAATGATTGCACTTGCGTTCCTCGTACCAATAGCTCCGTTTACACCATCGCTAAATTGATCAGGATCGGAGAAACTTGCATCAGGAGCATGGCAGCTTCCACAAGAAATAGTGTAGTCAAGACTAAGCCCCTTTTCCCAGAACAGATGCCTACCTAATTCCACCCCTTCGACAGTCATTGGGTTGTCAGCAGGGATATCCATGGGAGGAAATAAAGAGGGAATTTCTAATTCATAGGGAGTTGCTTCAAAGGGTGGTTCTTTGCAACAGTCACATCCTGGAATAAACAACAATGCCAGAATAATAGCCGTATTGATTTTATTGGTCAATTTCCCAAGCATCTTCTAAAAGGTTTACATACCTCTCGGCTAATTCTAAATTGTTTAGCGTGTGAGTTATTCCATTATTTATTAGGTCTAATTCGTCATCTGTTGAAGAGATGGTTTGGGCTAAATCAAGAGTGATGTCAAATGAATGTTGCTCCTCTGCTGCAATAACTACACTGCTATTTAATTCAAAAACAACCTCTCTATACAATTCGTCTAACCCTGTGTGAAAAGCAAATGGTATAGTGAAATCTTCACCCTCAGCAAGAGCAATCTTTCCTTCAAATTTTGAAAAAATGTAACCAGTTTCCCAGGTCCAATACATGCCTGCTCCTCCTATCACACCAAGTGGGTGATCATTGTCAAAATTTATAGGCGCATTATCCATAAAATTTATCTCTGATGGGACACCTATGCCAAACTTTAATGCATCTATCTCTAAGCCTCGCCTCATTTCTGTTGCTGCAAATTCAGCAACTGTCACTTCGTTGCTGGGCATAAACTCGATAAGATCGATCGACCCTGAACTAATCCAATTTCCATCTGTATCTCTAATACTGATGTTGTCGATGTATGTTTTGAATTTTTCAAGCCTTAATGGCATTGATCCTTGGTAAGTGACAGTATCAGTAATTGAGACTTCTTGACCATTCCACAAAAGCGAGATGTTGAGGTCTATTTGGGCTGCATCCTTGTTTTTCCAGCAAGAAGTTAGTCCCACCATTAAAAAGAATGATAGGCAAATTGGAAAAAACTTTTTGAATGAGATGCGATTCATATAACGTAGACGTCTATTTTGCGTTTAAGTTGCATTACGAAAGATAGCCCAACTTACTATGTCTCACAAGGAAGGAAATTTTGTCATACTTAGAGCTTCGGCTGGTTCAGGAAAGACCTATAGGCTTGTTCTCATGTATTTGGAATGCGCCTTGAGATATGACGATCCCAAATCCTTTAGACGAATACTTGCATTGACTTTTACAAATAAGGCAGCAGCTGAAATGAAGTCAAGAATTCTTGAGGATTTAGAGAAGTTGATAGCAGGCAAAAGTGACAAAGAGCAAAAGCTTTGTAAAGAGCTTGGGCTAAATTCAAAAGACTTAAAATCTAGAGCATCACTACTTCACAAGGAAATGCTTCATAGGTACAGTGACATTAGTGTCATGACTATTGACAAATTCGTAAACAAACTAGTGAAGAGTTTTGCAAGGGATTTGGCATTAGAGCAAGACTATAGGATAGAGGTTGATTCTAATAAAGTTTTAGAGGAAGCTGTTTCTCAGCTTTTAGAGAAATTGGGTGAACCTGGCAATAAGGATCTGACTAATTTGCTACAGAGCTTTGCACTGAGTAAAGTTGACGATGATCAGGATTCTGGAGTCCGGAATCCCCTTACCAAGTTAGGTAGAACTCTACTTCAGGAAAAGATGAAAGGAGTTATTGAGGTTCTTTCAAAAATCAGTCCAGTAGAATTCAAAAAAATCAGCGAGGAATTACGCTCTGAAACAAAAAAGACTGAAGATCATTTTTACTCATTGGTAGATGAGGCTATTGATAAAATTAATAATTCAGGAATTCCAGATGATTGTTTTCCTTCGAGAGGATCTATTAAGAAAATCCTTAACGATTTACGCTATGTGAAAATAGCTGACCCTACAACTACTTTTTGCAAAATCGTTGAAGACCCTAGATCAATGCTTAAGAAGGGGGTAGATGAAATTTATAAGAAAAATGCTGAAAATCTTCACCAGGACATTCTGTCTGTCTACGAAAATTTACAGCTTCTTCGTCCCTCTACTCCGGAGGGTAAACGATACCTCGTTGCTAAAAAATTAAATAAAAGAATTGCTTTGATGGGTACGCTTGCGGCACTTCATCAAGAAATTGAAAAGGTTCAGGCTGACAACAACATCAGAACCTTTCACGCTATGCATGAGAGGATTTCAGATATAGTCACAAATAACCAAGCTCCATTTATTTATGAAAGACTAGGTGCTAGATACAATCATATATTCATGGATGAGTTTCAAGACACATCCGTTACTCAATGGCATAATCTTGTAGTGCTTTACGATCATGCTATAAGCCAAGGTCACAAGACTCTAGTTGTAGGAGATGGCAAGCAAGCTATTTATAGATTTAGAAATGGTGATTATAAACAGCTGATGGACTTACCCAAACTGCAACCTGGGAAATTAGGTTTGGCAGTTAAGGATGCTGAAAGAACATTCGATAGAGAGAAATTCGAAGACTCGCTCGATAACAATTACAGAACAGGGAGAGAAATTGTTGAGTGGAACAATAATCTGTTCGAACAGATGGCAAAATTCATATCGCCTGATTTACAAAAGGTGTATGAGGGCCTTCGTCAAACCCCCAAAAAGAAATTTAATGGCGGGGTTTATTTGGACTTTGCAATTGAGAAAAACAAAAAAGATAGGCGCGGTGTTTATACTGAAAAGATCGTTCGGCGAATCCAACATCATTTGAGTGAAGGATATTCACCGGGTGAGATTACAATCTTAGTAAGGGATAATGAAACAGGTTCAAATCTTGCTCAGGATCTATTGTCAAATGGTATTAAACCTCAAACTGAAGAGAGCTTACAATTAGGCAGGCATCCAGGTCCAATTGCAATTGTCGCTTTAATGCGGTGGTTGTTGAGGCCAATGGATTACAGACAAAGTGCAATAATGCTTCAATGCGCTTGTGCAATGCAAGGATTAGATGAGGCTAAGTTGTTGGAGGACTTTGTCGAGTTAATTGAGTATGAAAAAACTGATGGATCTAAGGGAGAGTATGGACGATTCAATACTTATGAAATGCTTGAGGAAGTATTTCCCGATTTGAAAATCCAAAACAGAACAACAGGTCCACTAGCAAGTTTCGTTGGACACGCCTGTGAAGCAATGGGGTTGACTAGAAATTACCCTGCATATGCAGAGGGAATGATGGAACTCGCTAGAAGTGTGAGTAGTGTTGATGAAAGCGGAATACATGGTTTTTTGAAGGTTTGGGATTTGAAGGGTAAGGACACCAGTATCGTTACAGGAAAATCTGATGACGCAGTCCAAATCATGACGGTACACAAGGCTAAGGGTTTGGCGTTCAAAATTGTAATCTCTTTAGTGTCGGCAAGAAATTTCACTGGATTCTCAGGTGTTGTGCCTGTTGATTTAAGCATGGGAATGGATATGCCCATTGAAGCCGCAATGATGGAGGATGGTGATATGAAGGATACAATTTTAGAACCCCAACGTCAGGATGAACTCAATAGAGTTCTCCTCGATGATATTAATGTTACATATGTTGCTTTTACTAGACCTGTTGAGAGGTTAGATATAATACTGGAACTCGAAAAAAGAGAATTCGACGAGCCAAAGAACATGTCTCAGCTTGTGGTTTGGTCTTTAGAAAAAGTGTACAACTCAGAAGTTGTTCCAGGGAATCAAACTAAGGCATTTAGCCCTAAGCAGCCAGTTGAACAAGCGATTGCTTTATCAACCCAAAATCCAAATGAGTTAAAAACAGGAGAATCAATAAATCAATTAGTTGTAGTCTCAGAAAGTGAAGAAGGCCAAACTCAACCAGAAGATTTATCACCCATGCAAATTGGAACTGAGGTGCATAGGTTGCTTGAATCAATCCAAACAATTGAGGATTGGGGTCAGCAAAAGAAGTCGTTTGAAAGTGGAATGACAATTAGCTCAAGTGATAAAATAAAAATCATAGAAAGGGTAGAGGCTGTGTTGCAATCAGAGGATTGCAACAAATATTTTTCTAAAAACTTACACGTTGAAACGGAACAAAGTTTCATTACATCAGATGGTAAAATTGTTAGACCCGATAGGATTGTGAAATCTGATGAAAAATGGACGGTGATAGATTACAAGAGTTCTGTTAAAGGGGTGGAAAAACACAAAAAACAGGTAGCTTCCTATTGTGAGATTTTGTCTGAAATAGAGGGAGCAAAAGTTGATGGAATTATCATTTATACTGACCCTCTAAAAGTTCTGAAAGTAGTGTAATTCATCGTTATATTCGGTGGTTCAAGTCATAAGCAATGTATAGACGCAGCCACTTTCTTTCTTTTCTGTTTGTATTGTCTTTGTTTTCTGGAGTTTACGCCCAGGAAATGGAGATGCGAAAAGGCATTTTAGTTCCTGTAAATAACGATGTAGTTCAAGCCCAACAACGTGCTTCAGCATGTGCTCCAGCTACTGCGTTAAGAGATTTGGAGTGGAATAATGTGCAAGCACTAATAGAAAATGGTGGAACACTTTGGTATGATAGAGCAATAAATAAGGGAGCTCACTACGTGCCAAAAGAGCTTGGAGTTAGTGTTTGTTATGGAGGAGCATTATGGCTAGGAGGGATATCGCCTGACCAACAATTAAAGTTGGCAGCTGTTAAGTACAGATGGTCTGGTAATGACTTTTGGCCTGGTCCTTTAACTAATACTGGAGAAGCAGAAGTTGATGAAGAGACATGCCAAGACTATGATCACTTTACAATTACTTATAGATCAGATGCAAAGCGTCATAGACAGTATTTTGATGCTGTAGCAAATGAAACGGTTGAGGAAGAATTCCCAGATGGTTATGTAATGCCTCCTTATTTCAATGATTACCCTGCTCATGGTAATATTTTATTAAATCAAGACGAGTTTTTAGCGCCATTTAAGGATTATAATGGAGATGACATCTACAACCCAAATCAAGGTGATTACCCTTGGTATGATTTTCTTCAGGAAATTGATTGTTCTGAAAGAAGAAGAGAAGATATAGTTCCATTATATGGAGACCAAAACTTCTATTGGATTTTCAACGATAAAGGAAACGTTCACTCTGAATCTCAGGGCGAGCCTATCGGTATGGAAATCCGAGCTCAAGCGTTTGCTTTTGCAACGAACGATGAGGTGAACAATATGACGTTCTACAATTATGTATTGATAAACCAGGGAACGCAAACACTAACTGATACATACTTTGCTCAGTGGGTTGATTCAGATCTTGGTGGTCACGTTGATGATTATGTTGGTTGTGATGTTCAAAGGGGATTAGGCTATTCATACAACGGCGACGCATTTGACGAGCCAACATCTTTTTCATTAGGATATGGTAACCACCCACCAGCTATGGGAGTAGACTTCTTTGAAGGACCTTATCAGGATGCTGACGGATTAGACAATCCATTAACAGAAGTGTTTACTGACGCCATAGATTCACTGGGTATTCCTTATGATGGTATTGGTATTGGTTACGGAGATGGTGTTGTAGATAATGAGAGATATGGTATGAGAAAGTTCCTATACTACAACTGGAACTACGGTGATAATGGACAACCAACACAGGCTCTTCA
>MDTD01037525.1_pt1 | contig 15882 bp, 18 predicted proteins | sample 811221 | NCBI WGS metagenome assembly MDTD01 (sample SAMN05326646, study PRJNA326480) | marine metagenome | isolation source: seawater | place: Pacific Ocean: South West | collected 2011
AGCATTGACCAGAAACCATTTTTTTTCGACCTCGGCAGGCTTCATTGAGTAGGTTTTCATCATTTTGGCTCCGACAGGCTCAAACCACAAATTGTTCAGGTAGTACATATGATAAAAAAAGACCCAGTGTCAATAAAGGTTAAATGAATTTTATTCAATAAAATCATATAAATGCAATGCGGTATTCAAATACCTCACCTAATTATAATAATCTTTTGATGATCAAGTCGTGATTGACAGATATTAGTTACAGGAAAAGGTGAGAAACTCTTTATTACAATTAGTTGTGAGGCAAATAATAAATCGCACCATTTATAAAGTATTACGTGGCTGCCAATTAGGCAAAATTGAGTTTCGCATTAAGATCACGTAAGGTCCGGTGCTTTTCAAGTCACGATGTATTGGGGCTCGAAAACTTATTTTTAAATTGCCGCGCAGCTCAGGCATAACTTTAAGCATCTTCTTGTCTCAACATTGAATATTTTTTGGTGCTTATTTGCCTAGACAGGATATTGGAATAACCACCTCAGAGGTTACCTATGAGGAATTTTATTTTGAGCGTAAACTAAACCAAATGTGCCATCTTAAAGACGAGCAAGCTATATTCGTAACGGTCCATGATGACGCAGACATGATACAACTATTCTCTAGATTATCGCGGACCGTTAACGCAGCTGTGCTAAGTCGGGCGAGAGCGGAATATATGGTATGATGACTTTGTTACCATCGGCTTATACCTCGGATGCGGTTATAAAAGAAATTCTTGAAACGACACGTGTAATTGCGCTGGTAGGTGCTAGCAATAAGCCAGATAGACCAAGCTATTCCGTGATGCGATACTTAAAAATTAAGGGTTATCAGGTAATTCCAGTAAATCCATTTAAGGCCGGCGAAAAAATTTTAGGAGAGCAGGTTTTTGGAACTCTTTCTGAAATTAATACGCGAGTCGACATGGTCGATATTTTCCGCAAATCCAGTGAGGCGGAACAAATAATTGATGCCGCGATTGCCGCAAATGCAAAAGTTATTTGGATGCAGATTGGGGTCGTAAACCAAGAGGCAGCAAAACGCGCCGCTGCTGCCGGTCTACAGGTCATAATGAACCGGTGTCCAAAAATTGAGATACCTCGTTTAAAAATTCGATTGGCAAGAAAAGAGTGATTGTTGCATGGCAGGTTTAGACATAAATATCGGACTTAATGCTGTGATTATGGCTGTTACCGAAGGCGCACCGAGGGTATTAACGGTTCATAAAGATGTACTATCCGAATATGCACCCGCAGAGGATCGCCCTACCGCGCTTCCGTTCGGTCCATTTGAACCAAATAGACACAGAACACTGGAGTTAGGGCTTCGCGAATGGGTCGAAGAACAAACCGGTCTGAGCCTCGGATACGTGGAACAACTATACACTTTCGGGGATCGTAACCGTGATCCCCGCGAGCGAGCTGATGGATCGAGAGTGGTCTCGATTGGTTACCTAGCGTTGGTAAGAGAAAACTCCCCTTTCAGAACAAAAGATGCTGAATGGGTAAATTGTTACGACTTTTTACCCTGGGAGGATTGGCGGAAAGGTCGACCACCACTACTGGATCAGTTTATTTTCCCAGCTCTAGACAGATGGATTATGGCTGAACCGGAAGAGAAAGCACAACGAGCTGAGCGTGCCTCCATAGCGTTTGCGACAAGCTACTCACGTTGGGATGTTGAAAGAGTTTTGGACCGGTATGAACTTTTATACGAGGCGGGCTTAGTAGTGGAAGCCAAACGTGATGACATGCTCAAAAGAAATGAGGTTGGTGTTGGGCGTTCTTTTGCACTTGACCACCGGCGTATGCTTGCAACGGCACTAGCACGTGTCCGGGGGAAAATAAAGTATAGACCATTAGTTTTCGAATTATTGGCGCCAACATTCACACTTCTTAAGCTCCAAAACGTGGTTGAGGCTTTATCTGGTGTTGGATTACATAAACAAAATTTTCGCCGCCTTGTCACAAATAATCGGTTAGTTGAACAAACCGGTAACATGGACACAGAGAGCCGGGGTCGACCTGCTGCCTTATTTCAATTTCGACGAGATGCCGTTCGTGAACGTTCTCAACCAGGTGTCGGCCTCCCGGTTCGGCAATCACCATAACCTAGAACGCGTTTTATAGTAATCGCAAGCATACACATAACCTGATTCTGCCTATTGCTAATTAGGACCGAGCAATATATAATATATATACTCATTTTGACTATATATAATTTTTTTTAAGCAAAATATTGGGTATAAGTGAAGTGTTAGATTATACGCCCGAAATCGCCTCGGCGACAGCAGGAATATATGATCGAGTAAAAACGGTCATACCTGAAATCGAATGGCCATTCCACGCCCCATACATAGAGGCTATCAACGAACTCAAAAAACGGCGTAATGCCGTAATACTTGCGCATAACTACCAAACACCAGAGATATTTCACTGTGTCGGAGATATCGTTGGAGATTCTCTCGCCCTTGCGAGGGAAGCGGTCGATGTGGAGGCTGATGTTATTGTTTTGTGCGGTGTTCATTTTATGGCCGAAACGGCTAAGCTATTAAATCCAACTAAGACAGTATTATTGCCTGATATGCTCTCTGGATGTTCGCTAGCGGACTCAATCACTGGCGCTGATGTACGCCTTTTAAAACAGAAGTACCCTGGCATTCCAATTGTTACCTACGTAAACACGTCAGCTGAAGTGAAAGCGGAGTCTGATGTTTGTTGCACATCTGGAAATGCAGTGAAGGTAGTAGAAGGATTGGGTGTAGAGAAAGTTATTTGTATACCGGATGAATATCTCGCCAAATACATTGCAGGCCAAACAGACAAGGTAGAAATAATCGCATGGAAAGGGCATTGCGAAGTTCACGAACGGTTTACTGCCGAAGAAATAAATGGATACCGTAAAAATTTCGAAGGTTTGGTTGTTATCGCCCATCCAGAGTGTCCCCCGGATGTGCTAGGCGCAGCAGACTTTGTGGGCTCTACCGCAGGTATGATTGATTACGTTGGCCAACAGAGACCACCCAAGGTGATGATGGTTACCGAATGTTCTATGAGCGATAACGTAGCAGCAGAATATCCAGATGTGGAGTTCATACGGCCATGTAATTTGTGCCCACACATGAAACGCATAACCCTTCCAGGAATTTTAGAATCGCTTAAGACGTTGTCACCTGAGATAGAGGTTGATCCTGGTGTTGCCACTGCCGCACGACGTTCTGTGGAACGTATGCTTGAGCTTAGTTGAAATCAGAGATACTAGGAACGCTGATGAAAAGCCCTCCTCCTCCACTTCCACCACTGATATTTGAGCAGCTAGTTCGGTGCGCATTAGAGGAAGATTTGGGACGTGCAGGCGATATTACAACAGATGCCATTATTGACATTGGGGCAGTGAGCGAAGCCGCTTTTATTGCCCGTGAGAAAGGAGTAATTGCGGGTCTTGGAGTTGTGAAATCGGTATTCCAAATACTTGACAATAAAGCTGAGTTTAATAGGCTTATCGAAGACGGGACAACCGTTTTACCAGGTGACAAAATTGCCACGGTTGGCGGCCTTACTCGTACATTGCTAATGGGAGAGAGAACCGCTCTGAATTTTTTGTGCCGGCTATCAGGTATCGCAACAGCCACAGCCGAAATGGTGAGGGCAGTTAAAGACCATCGTGCAAGTATCGTATGCACACGAAAAACCACACCTGGGCATCGCGTCATTGAGAAATATGCAATACGTGTCGGCGGTGGCGCAAATCATAGATTTGGCTTGGACGATGCCATATTAATTAAAGATAACCACATTCTATCTGCAGGCGGAGTACTTAATGCCATTCAAAAGGCTAGGGCTAATGCCGGTCACCTTGTGAAAATTGAAGTTGAAGTAGATACCCTTGAACAGCTCGATGAAGTTTTGCAAATTCACCCTCATGGCGCTGATATAGTGATGTTAGATAATTTTACACCGGCAAAGGTTGCTGAGGCAGTTAAGAAAATTGACAGACGCATTTTAATAGAAATTTCGGGCGGCGTAACAAAAGATAACATCACTGATTTTGCAGCTACTGGGGTGGATCTAATTTCCTCGGGCGCACTCACACACAGCGTCACTGCGCTTGACATCGGCCTAGATTTTGGAAACTGATCCTTTATTCCAGCTTGTTACAATTATCGGATATCCATGAACGGCGCGAATCCTAGCAGTACAATTTCTATTCGACCATTCTAAAGATTATTTTGGCGGCCCCACTCAATTAAAGCCTATGACATTGTTCTTTTTCGTTCTTTAATCGCAAAAAACCAACCTTTGCGGGACATGTGGACCTAATTAGCCATTAAAACAGGGATTTCGGAATTCCAAAGAATATAGTCGGTTGCACCTCCGAATATCATCTGCCGAATGCGGCTCTGCGTGTAAGCACCTTTTATGAGTAAATCTGCACCTATTTCTTCCGACTCATCCAGAAAGACTTTGCCGGGACTTTCCTTTGACCTGTCGACATGCTTAGTGTCCGTTTCTATCTCTATACCATTCCGTTCCATTTGTCGCGCCAGTTCATCGGCACTCGGGCCAGGGACACCAAAATCTTCAATGGTAATGATTGTGACGCGTTTAGCTCGATTAATAAAAGGCATGCTAAATGCAATTGTGCGTGCTGTTTCAGTAGAGCCATTCCAGGCAATTGCTATGTTTTTGCCGAGCTGGTCAGGCACATTCGGCGGTGCGATCAAGATGGGCTTACCTCCCTCAAACAGTGCTGCCTCCAATATGCTCATTGCAGCAATATTTGCTCCTTTTACAGGCCGGGCCACGGCAGTGAGATCAAATACACGGCTTCGGCTTCCAACTATTTCGGAATTTGGAGAATCTTCCTCTATCCAATTCGCTTGAACTGGGCCTTGCGACGGATCTGCAGGCCCGACCGGGATACCTCTGCTCTCCATAAATTCTATAAAGAACTGATGGACTTGTTGGCGCCTATCGCGATCTCTTTGCTCCACACTTTCAACCAATTCTGGCGTAGTTACAACCAACCCCTCACCCGCAACCACCATCGCGCTCGCTGCAGTTGGCTGATAATAGAGACCTTCAATATAACTGCCAAATATCTTTGCTGTTAAAAGCGCGGTTTCAAGTATTGATTCGAGACCTTCACTTTCCTCAATCGGCACCAACACCGTTTTCATCGTCATTGCGCCTATCCCTCCCCAAAATTAACAAATAGCGCACATTCTCAGTGTAACTTATTTCCATTTTATGGTCACTGAGAACTACAAACAATCGAGACTTTTCTCAAACAACTGTCTCAGTTTTAAGCCAATCTAAAAAATCGCCATTTCCATACGGAATAGGCCATGCTACCACGCAGGGACATTCGTATGAATGTAGGGTAGTTATCCTCTTGGTGAGGAGGGCAACATTGCTTTCCGTAGTTTTCAATAGCATTGCAACCTCTTCTTCACGTTGCAAATCTCCTTTCCATGAGAAAATTGAAATCATTGGACCCAATAGATTGGCGCAAGCGGCAAGGTTTTCCTCTATCACCGTAGATGCAATCTTTTCAGCCTCTTCTTGGCTGTTTACCGTTACGTAAATCATACAAAAACTCATCCACCACCCTCCCTAAGGACTTTTCTTTTCACATTTCTGTCAACGATATGGTACTAATTTATAATAGCAACGGTACAATTACGGGAATCAAAATGAAGAATCCTAAAAAATTGGCACCAGAAAAAATAATAAAAGCCTCAAGATCGCGCAGACCGACACCTAGTCAATTGGAATGGTTAAAGCGCGGCTTAGAGGAACCCGGCGGAAAATTACCGCTGTTTGATCGACTTGGTCAAAAAGTAAGCGGACGGACAATAAAAAGTTGTATAGATATGGGTTGGGCCTCACCATGGTTCGATAATCCAATAAAACCGGATTGGTTAGTCTGCAAATTGACCGATGAGGGTAGGCAACTGGTGGCCAAGTAGCCACTACCTCTCGGATCGTTCACAGCAACTCTAATACACCTCTAAGATCAGGACCTTCATTTTTTGGAGCAAAAGTGGGATCTAACAACTTGTTGCAGTCTCTATTTGCCCAGTAACAATCTATGCCGAAACTCCCAGCGCCGATAACATCAGTCCCGCTTCCAGCAACGTGCAAAACATCAGCTTTCAGGATCCGAAGTTTTTGTTCAGGCAAATTATAAACTTCGGGATGCGGCTTGTAGGCGCCAGCCATTTCAGCGGATAATATATGCTGCATATTGTCACCAAATGGTTTGGCCAAGGCATTCAACGTATCGCTATCTCCATTCGACAATATCGCAGTTTTGTAACCCCGCCTCCTTATCTCCGCAACGACCTGGCAAGCCTCAGGCCACGGTGTTAAAGTATCCCAAGACATCACTAGTTTGCAGTGCTGGGAGGTTGTTACTGGTACTTTAAAGTGAGCAAGAGTATAATCGAGTGCTAATTCGGTGCACCGGCGAAATGGTGTTCTACCGTGGCCCAACGAATTACTAACTGCCGCGCACTCCATCTGTTTTTGCCGCCATGTTTGGACAAATTCGCATGCTTTGAGCTTATTTAGGCCTAAAACCCCTGACACCTTTGGCACCAAGCTTCCTTTTATGTCGACCAAGGCCATGAATACGTCAAAAGTAACGAGCCTGACCATTTATACTCCTCCATGCTTCGAAATATTTTTATTTATGTAAAAACAATTATTTGTGGTGAGTTTCTTGGCTCTGATATTTCTGATGTAGCAGAAATACAGTACTTTACTTTGTACCCCCCTCCAGGTTCCAGAAGTGCACTGAGCATCCTCCTACAAATAAAAACACTCGACATTTATGATTATTTTACTGGTCGGGGCGGTAGGACTTGAACCTACGACCTTTCGACCCCCAGTCGAATGCGCTACCAGACTGCGCCACGCCCCGAATCCTGGTGATTGTAATATTGCTACGTTAACACCATATCGCTAGCTTTTCTTCACAACAATGGATATTAAAATTTATCGTCGCAATTCGTTTTCTAAAGATAGTAATTCCTCCAATATAGAGGATAGCTCACGGTGTGCGGCAGCGTTTACAACAATGGAATTACTCGTATCGGTCTCTGTTGATGCGCTAGCATTAGCTATAAAGCCCTCATTGTTCTCGTTCCCACTATCGATACCCTTTTCGCCGACCAAACAACGTACGCCTTTTTCTCTGAGAATTTTCTGTACACCTCTTATCGTATATCCATCATCATACAACAGCGTACGTATAGCCCCAAGAAGCACTATATCAGAAGGACGGTAATAGCGACGCCCTCCAGCCCGTTTCATCGGTTTTACCTGCGAGAATTTTGTCTCCCAAAACCTCAAAACATGTTGAGGTATATCCAAAGAGGTCGATACCTCACTTATAGTCCTGAAGGCATCACCCGATTTGAAGTCGGCAGCTTGATCTGCCATTACTAACTGGAACCATCCATGAGGCCGCTTGAAGGAACGCCTTGTTCCCTCGGAGCACCATTATCCGACCGCTTTTCATAGCCCTCATTAATACGCCCCTTGAGCACATGGCTAGGACGGAAGACGAGCACTCGTCTCGGTAAGATTGGAACCTCTTCCCCAGTCTTGGGGTTGCGGCCAATCCTCTGACCCTTCTGCCTAACAAAGAAACTACCAAATGACGATATTTTTACCATCTCTTCTCGGAGCAAAGCATCTGTGATTTCTTCTAAAACAGACTCTACAAGATCGGAAGATTCATTCCTCGACAAACCAACTCCCTGATAAACAGCCTCGCTTAATTGCGCACGTGTGACAGTGTCGTCTGGCATCATATTCCCCCATCGCAATCTGTATCATTCTATAGCGTAACCAGCAGCGCACTCTCAGTCAATTACTTAGACTATGAAGAAAATAGTTAGCTCTCAAAGTGTACCAAATAACGCTTACCAACTTTACCATCGTATCAGAGCGGAACCCCATGTGAAGCCTCCACCCATAGCCGTTAGCGATATTAGATCTCCTGACGACAAGCACTGTCGAGATTGTGCATCAGCAAGCGCCATGGGAATAGTGGCTGCCGACGTGTTAGCATGCTGATCGACAGTTACAACAACCTTTGACTTATCGATTGAAAGTTTTTTTGCGACGCTGTCCATAATTCTAATGTTTGCTTGATGTGGAACCAACCAATCAATATCGGAAATATCTAGATTGTTTTCAGTAAGTGAATCCTGAACGGCCTCTGCCATTCTCAATACCGCGTGTTTAAAAACATCAGCCCCTTCCATCTCAATATAACCCGCCTGGCCGTTGGTTGACGGCCCACCATTTGTCCACAACAATTTATAATAATCGCCGTCAGAATGAATATGGGTTGACAACACTCCACGGTCCTCGTTGCTCCCATTGTTATCTTCAACACCGAGCACAACAGCACCAGCTCCATCACCAAACAAAACGCATGTGCTGCGATCTTCCCAATCAACTATGCGGCTAAACGTTTCGGAGCCTACAAGAAGCGCCTTATTCGCTTGACCAAGCCTTATCATATTATCTGCGGAGTTCAGAGCATAAATAAAGCCTGAACATGCTGCTTGAACATCAAATGCCGCTCCTCTTTTAATACCCAGTTTTGACTGAATATGCGTAGCGGTGGACGGAAACGTATTATCAGGTGTTACCGTCGCCAGAACTATTAGGTCGATGTCATCGGGAGTGACACCTGCATTCGCCATTGCTAACTTAGAAGCTTCCACGCCCAGATCAGAGGTTAATTGCCCCTCAGCAGCAATATGGCGCTGCCTAATACCCGTGCGCTTAGAGATCCACTCATCCGATGTATCGAGATCCTTTGCCAGATCGTCATTTGTGAGGATTTTATCTGGGAGGTAGGACCCACACCCTAAAAAAACAGACCGTCGCATTCTAATTAGCCGCCTTTTTACCGGCTTGAGCATAGTCCTCACCAAGAAGATCGATGTCATCCGTTATCTTTTGAAGGAACTGGTGCGTGGCCATATCAGCAGCAACTTCAATAGCGCTAGCGAATCCGAACCCATCCGTACCGCCATGACTTTTTACAACAATGCCATTTAGCCCAAGCAGCATTGCACCGTTATATCGACGAGGGTCCGTCCGTGCGCGGAGATTGGTTATTTCTCGCTTCGCTAGTAAATAACCAAGCCGGGCAATTAGGCTACCTTGGAAAGCATCTTTTAAGAAGCCCGCGTATAACTTGATCATTCCTTCAGCCGTTTTCAGCGCTACATTTCCCGTAAAACCGTCAGTAACCACTACGTCGACTGTGCCCGCCGCGATGTCATCACCCTCCACGAAACCAACGAATTCCCCGGGTAAATCAGTTGAGCGCAAAATTGCAGACGCCTCTCTGATTTCCTCATGGCCTTTCAATTCTTCGACGCCAACATTGAGTAAACCGATCGTCGGTGTTCCGATACCCAGCACAGTACGAGCGAACACCTCTCCCATCACTGCAAACTGAACGAGGTTTTTGGCGTCGCATTGCAAGTTGGCACCCAGGTCTAACATGCAAGCCTCACCATTCCGAGTAGGGTAAAATGCAGTAATTGCCGGTCGATCAATGCCAGGCAAAGTCTTTAGAACGAACTTTGCTATTGCCATTAAAGCCCCGGTGTTTCCCGCAGAAACAACTGACGCCGCTTCCCCATCAGCAACGGCGTTGATTGCAAGGCGCATACTCGAGTTTCTTCCAGATCGCAGTGCTACTGCTGGCTTTTCACCGCTAGAAATTAACTCCTCCGTATGGCGTATTGAACTTACTGCTGCTAGCTCCGGATCTTTTTCTAGTAACGGTGCTATACGAGCTTCATCACCAACTATTAGATAATGCACTTCTGGCATGCGGACCCGTGCGATTGAAGCCCCACGAATAATCATTTCGGGAGCATTATCACCACCCATTGCATCCAAAGAAATTACGAGATCATTTGGCACGGACTTAACAACCCAGCGTGAGCCGGCTCCCTAAGCGTTAGCAGGCCAAGTTTCACCAGGCTCAACGACTTCTCGACCGTCGTAGTGGCCACAAGCACCACAAACGTGATGAGGCCTCTTGAGCTCCCCGCAATTAGGGCATTCGTTACACGCAGCAGCTCGCAATGCATCATGCGCACGACGCATGTTACGTCTGGACTTCGAAATCTTACTTTTAGGAACAGCCATGCGAGTTCCCTTTCAAATGGTGATATGTTAGATCGCTAAGACTGCTCGGTTTCATACAGAAAGATTGCCTGAACAGCAAGCAAAACACCTAACCTACTTTTGATGCTTTAATTGGCCAAGCACAGAAAATGGTTTGTTATCATCGATATTCCGATCAATTTCCCCGAACCAAAGACCACCGACAGGGATTTCTGCGCCAGGTGCACGAGGGTAAGGATCAAGCAAAATCGCAAGTTGTTGAGCCGCGAGTTCACCAAAATCTATTTGGTTATCTTCAATTAATTCAGCTACTTCAAGCTTTTCTATTTCAAAATCGGCCTCCTGACCCAAATTTATCTTGTCACGAAAACTCCATGCGATTGGTTGGTGAAGCTCAAATTTCACCGGCTCTAAGGTGACTACACACCGTTGAAAGCCCACCGCGGCAAGCCGCCCAGCTGCCTCTATTATGCCGGTTGATTGACTTCGTCTAAATTTCAATAAGAATTTCAAGCGTTCTAACGAAATAAGATCAAACCGCGCAGCTAACGAAGTCAACTCATCTTCCTTCGCCTCGCACTCTAATGACATCAAATCGACCCCAATTTTATCGGCTGTTACAGGGCGCGAAAATTCTAAAATATGATCCATATCTTATGTATAATCTGATGGGGAATAAAAATCGATAACCCCCTCGGACAAATGCTCAAAAGTGGTTCCGTCAATGTTATCAATTTGCCTCTGAAAATAAGCTGTTAAAGCCTCTACTCCCTTTTCCGGTTTAATCTCAAGGCCAAAGTAGACATTCCGCTCCAGAGCACGGCTAAGAGACTCAGTTCCCGCGTTTAAGGTAGCCGCATCGTACGCATCAAGTCGTCCATAGAAACCCTCGGCTATACGTTTTACTTTCTTACCTACAGATAAATCACCAACACCCATTTCTCGAAGATTTCGATCGAGGTCGTCTATCAAAACAGTTGCAAGCATTTGTGATAACTTAAAACCTTCTGGTGTTTGCTTAAGCTTCCTCATGACACAGTAGCAATGAAGAACTATCATATCAAAACGCCCGTTAGCGGTATCTGGAACATCAAATTCTTCATATAGGAACCGTTGGCGTGCTTGCTCAACAATACGATGGTATAATGCACGAGCCGGCACCTCAAGTGTGTCAGGTGCAAATAGGGATCTTATTTTTTTCAGCATGAAAACACTTTCGCAAAAAACTGGTAGGTTGTACCTGATATCTCAGCCTAGTTTAGTGGATAAAATAAAATTAAAACAACGGGCACTTGTTTCGACGTTATAATAACGCCGAGCTACAATGGAAAATTAAAGTAACATGGATCAGACCATCAAAAAATACTCATTACTTGCAGCGCTTGTGATAATTGCAACAGCAACTTTAGGCGCCTGTTCAACGAAAACCGCTGTGCGCGGAAACCAGCCGACCGAATCTCAAATTTCTAAAATCAAAATTGGTGAAACAAGCAGAGAAGAAGTTGTAAGAATTCTCGGGAATCCCTCTACAAGAGGAACGTTTGATTCGCAAGTTTGGTATTACATCAGCCGTGAAACATCCCAGTGGGCTTTTCTGCCTGAAAACATAGTTGATCAGCAAGTTATAGCTATATATTTCACCCCGCGCGGTAAGGTCCAACACCTAGAAAAATACCAAGCAAAGGACCGGCGTGATGTCGATTTGGTCAAACGAGAGACGCGCACGACCGGTCACGAACTAGGATTTTGGGAGCAAATGTTTGGAAATCTTGGTTTGGGAATACCAATGGGTGATTAAACAAGAAAAACAAAGAAACCCCCGGCTTTTAATTCGGGGGTTTCCGTTACATTCCATTTCTACAGATCAATGCGCTAACATTGCCAATAAAAGAAGCGCCACTATATTTGTAATTTTAATCATGGGGTTTACAGCGGGGCCGGCGGTGTCTTTGTAAGGATCACCGACAGTGTCCCCGGTAACTGCTGCATGATGTGCATCAGATCCCTTACCTCCATGATTGCCATCCTCAATGTATTTTTTTGCATTATCCCAGGCACCACCTCCCGCTGTCATCGAAATGGCCACAAATAAACCAGTCACGATGACCCCAAGAAGCATTGCTCCAAGTGCAGAGAATGCAGCAGATTTACCAGCTATTGCTTGGATCACGACAAAGAGTATAATTGGCGACAATACTGGAAGCATGGATGGAATAATCATTTCTTTGATTGCGGCCTTGGTCAACATGTCCACGCAAGCGCCGTATTCCGGTTTTGCCTTCCCCTTCATAATACCTTTTATCTCTTTGAACTGACGCCGTACTTCAACAACGACGGCACCGGCTGCCCGCCCTACTGCAGTCATACCAAGAGCTCCAAAAAGGTAAGGAAGAAGCCCGCCCACAAAAAGGCCGACGACCACGTAAGGGTTTGACAAAGAAAAGTCTACGTTTACCCCAGTGAAATATTTAAATTGATCTGGGTTAGATGTGAAGTGCTGGAGATCTTGAGTGTAAGCAGCGAATAAAACCAGTGCACCCAATCCTGCAGATCCTATAGCATATCCTTTTGTAACGGCCTTAGTCGTATTGCCTACCGCATCCAATGCGTCAGTAGTTTTCCGAACTTTTTCTTTTAGCTCGGCCATTTCTGCAATTCCGCCAGCATTATCAGTGACAGGTCCATAAGCGTCCAGTGCAACCACGATGCCAGCAAGCGCAAGCATTGTGGTAACTGCTATAGCAATTCCGAAGAGACCGGCTAATAAAAAAGTCCCTATTATCGCAGCACATATAATTATCGCCGGTATCGCTGTTGCCTCCATCGAGATAGCTAGACCTTGGATGACATTTGTGCCATGGCCGGTAGTAGATGCCTGAGCAACTGAACGGACCGGTCTATATTCTGTACCAGTATAGTACTCGGTAATCCATACAATGAGGCCGGTGGTAACTAATCCTACAATTCCGCAATAGAAAAGATCCAGGCCGGTAGCAGATTGGCCCGAAATTACGAAGCGGCTATCCAAGCCTATTACCTCATCGGTAACAAAATATAAAGCAACTGCCGAGAGAACTGTACATGCAATAAAGCCCTTGTACAAAGCGCCCATTATACTTTGGTTGGCGCCCAATTTTACGAAGAAATTACCGATTATTGTGGTTACGATGCATGTTGCACCGATGACCAACGGGAAAACCATCATTTGTCCTTCGGCCGTGCCCGAGAAAAAGATCTGAGCTAACACCATAGTAGCGACTACGCTTACCACATAAGTCTCGAATAAATCGGCAGCCATACCTGCGCAATCACCAACATTATCACCCACGTTGTCCGCAATAACTGCTGGGTTACGAGGATCATCCTCAGGAATACCAGCCTCAACTTTGCCAACAAGATCGGCTCCAACGTCTGCACCCTTAGTGAAAATTCCACCCCCGAGCCGTGCAAATATGGATATTAGTGAGGCACCGAACCCCAAGGCTACTAATGGGTCGACGATACCACGCTCACTAGCTCCACTATCTATAAGAAATTTATAATATCCTGTAACAGAAAGTAACGCTAAGCCGGCCACTAACATACCTGTCACCGACCCCGCTTGGTAAGAAACCTTTAATCCCTCTGCAAGCCCCTTACTCGCGGCCTGAGTAGTTCGAACATTAGCTCTAACTGAAATATGCATACCGATGTAGCCTGCAGCTCCCGACAAGACAGCGCCAATTACAAACCCTATAGCCACATGCCAGTTAAATAAATAAACAAGGATTAATGCTATGGCAGCGCCAACTAATCCGATAGTGGTGTATTGTCGGTTGAGATAAGCAGCTGCCCCCTCTTGAATACCCGAGGCAATTTCCTGCATACGCTTGCTGCCTGCATCCGCATTCAGCACCTGACGGCTTATAAAAACACCATAAAGAACGGCAAGGATACCGCACCCGATGACAATGTTAAGCATCGTTCAAACCTACTTTCGTTTTTCTGATAACTTCGTTATAAAATAAATATTGTGACGCAGTGTTTTCCTACACTTACACTATACCTAAAAAGACCATGCCAGAAGCACATAGCGAAGGCAACCGCCGAAACATTGAGTTGTTTAAACAGCCTTCACCCGTTTTTGTCGCAACCAGATTACGGCTGCCACAACGAGGAACGCGGGCAAGATTAGCGCTGCATTTACTGCAGTCCAGCCGATCATATGTTGGACTGTGCCGGACAAAAAAGCCGTCATGACGACCGTGCCAAATACAAGCAAGTCATTGCAACCTTGGACTTTTTCCTTTTCTTCTGGCTTGTAAGCCTCAGTTAGAAGAGTTGTTCCTCCAATGAATAGAAAGTTCCATCCAAGACCAAGGACCGTTAAGGCTACAGCAAAATGACCAATAGTTTCTCCTGACATAGCTATTGAAGCTGCAGCAATCATCAGGACCGCTCCTACAATTAAAATATTATAAATACCGAATCGGTTTATGAGATTTCCAGTGAAGAAACTAGGCAAATACATTCCTAGGATATGTGCCTGAATTATCCATTTTGTATCCTGAACCACAAAGCCACACACCTTCATTGCTAATGGGGTTGAGGTCATAGACAAATTCATCAGCCCATAACCAAGCATTGAAGAGAGAACCGCCACGATAAAGACTGGTTGACGAATTATAACACCCAATGGCCTGCCAGCTTGTCCTTTCCGTGCCTGTGGCTTGGGGATGTCTACGGCAAACAAAAGAATAGACGTTACAATAGTGATACAACAGATTGTGAAGTATCCTCCGGCAAATAATACGGGTTCAAAAAGTCCGTGTGTCTGACTTGCGAGTTCGGGTCCCGCTATGGCGGCAAATACGCCGCCTGCCATCACGTAAGAGATAGCACGTCCCTTAAAAGCCTCGCTAGCCGTATCTGCAGCAGCAAAACGGTAATATTGCCAGCAAGCATTGTGGATTCCCAATATGGCGCTACCTAACGCGAAAAAATAGAAATTCCCATTAAAGATTGCGAATGCTGCAATCGAGGCTCCACAGCAACCGACCAATTGGCCACATATAAAGACCGGTCGACGCCCGAAACGGCGCATTAAAAGTGATAAGGGTACTGTGCTTGATACGGTCATAACCCACTGCAATCCAAAAGGAACCGTTGCAAGAGCAGGATCGGGAGCCAACGTAATACCAACTAATGCCGATATGGTGAGTACAATGGAGGTACCAGTCATCGCCATACCAAGACACGTTGAGAGTACAAGAACATTTTTCTTTGTTGGATCGTAGGCCGTAGAATTATTCGATGCAGTCATTTTGCCGGTACCACCTAACTGATTAATTGAATGAGATTGCTATCAGCGATAGCATGCCCTTAATCATACAGGAATTTAAATTAGCCAAACCAGGATGGTACGTACGCTAAGTGATAGCCACAAAAAAGTTTAAAAGAGGTGTAACATTATGCAATTTTACAAACCAGATTTGGGAACAAATCCAGATGACCCATTTGCAAGAGATGCTGCAGATAAATTAATCCGCCGGGCTTATTGGCTTGATATGACTGATCAATCTGTAGTGTTGGCCCTTACCCAAGGGATAGGCGCAGCACTTAATAATGAAGAAAAACGTGTCCACCTTGCCGATATTGGGCGCGATCATTTGGTAGAAAAAGTTTGCGTGCAAGAATTAATTCC
>MDTD01183352.1_pt1 | contig 15882 bp, 12 predicted proteins | sample 811221 | NCBI WGS metagenome assembly MDTD01 (sample SAMN05326646, study PRJNA326480) | marine metagenome | isolation source: seawater | place: Pacific Ocean: South West | collected 2011
AGGATTGCTGTTGCAACTATAGGGCTAAAGTTAGAAAACTCAACAAAATCTAAATTGTCTAAGATTAATGCAGCTACCATAATGACAGCAGCATAAACTACACCTCCACCAGTGAAAACAATTCCTTTGTGAACTGCCCTTTCGTTTGAAGATTTTTTAAGATTATAACTTTCTGCAAACTGAATATATTTTCTAAATATAAATCTCGACAAAAAAATTGTTGAGAGTAGTAAGCCTAAGTAATAAACAAAAAAAGCAAATCCTGAAATCATATTGCAAATTTAATAATTTAAATAGTGTATATTATAATGTCATTTAATTTCTTTATTTGATTAACTATTTATAATATAAATTAATGATATGATTTTTAATTTATTAAAGTCTAAACCCACACTAAAGGAGCTTATTCCTAAAGGATTTGTGGATATACATTCACATATTCTTCCGGGAATTGATGATGGAGCCAAAAATATTGAAGAATCTATTGAGTTAATTTCTGAAATGAAAAAGTTAGGTTTTTCAAAAATATATGGGACACCTCATTCTTATCCTGGACTTTACGACAATACAACGGAGTCAATTAAAGGATCATTTGAAAAATTAATAAAAGAAATTCCTGAAAATATAAATATTGATTACGCATCAGAGTACATGCTTGACAAAAGCCTGATTGAAAAGGCAAAAAACAAAACCTTGTTATGTATTAAGGATAATTATGTATTAGTTGAAATGAGCTTCATTTCTGAACCAATTGGATTATATGATATAATTTATGAAATAAAGGTAAATGGATACGTGCCCATTTTAGCCCACCCAGAAAGATACCTGTTTTTAGACATTAAAGACTTTTATAAGCTAAAAAGATTTGGGTGTTTATTTCAAGCTAATTTGCTATCTACAACAGATTATTATGGAGTTAGCATTAGAAAAAAATTAGATTTACTTTTAAAAAATAAACTTATTGACTTTGCTGGTAGTGATATTCATAATATGAGACATGTTTTGGCATTTGATAATAAAGTTAATAGCAAGGAAATTTTAAAATTGAATCAGGCCATTGAAAAAAATAATCAATTATTCCGATAAATAATAAACTGGAATATTATTTTTCCTGAGAATATCCATATCCATAACCATAATTATACTTGTATCCATACTTATAACCATACTTGTAACCGTAGCTTGCACTATTTCCTACCGCATTCAGGGCGATATTAAAGTTTTTAATTTTTTTACCAAGATATGTTTCATTAATAAAATTAACAATTTTAGAATCGGTAAAATTAGCTCTAAAAAGATATACTACAGAATCAGCAAGTTCTAGATATTGAAAAGTGTCTGAAACAAGTAAACATGGTGCAGAGTCAATAATTATGTAATCATAATCACTTTTTAATAAAGAAATTAGATTTTTGAAGATTCCACCAGAGAGAAGAGCCGTTGGATTAGGTGGTATACTACCAGAAAAAAGAACATCCAAATTATTAAAACTCAGTATGTAATCTTTATAATTTTTGCAATCATTATTATATATTATTTCTGAAATCCCCTTCTGATTCTTCTTAATATTAAAGTTTTTGTGTATTTGGGGATTTCTCAGGTCAGTTCCCATAAGAATTACTTTTTTATCTCTTTTAAGGTCATTAGCAATTGCTATTGCTGTATTAATTGACGCTAAAGTCTTACCCTCACCTTTAATCGACGAGGTAAATAGTATTGTTTGAGAATTAGAATCAGGATTTAAATTTGACATTGATGTAAATTTTAAATTTGATAATAACATTCTTATACTTTCAGAAATTAATGATCGAGAAGAAAGATCATTTTTAATTTTGTCAACTTCTTCAACAAAAGGGATTTCTGCGATAATCGGTATATTACTATCAAGTAATTTAGCTAGTTGATCCCTATTATGTATCTTATTATCAAATAAAAACCAGATGTAAATTATAAAAATATAAATAACTATTGATCCAAAAATAAACGAAAGATATACAACTAAAGGTTTTGGAGACTTTGACGATGTATCAATTATTGGGTAATCAATTATTTTTATAGACGGCAATACAACGGCCAAGTTGATTGCTGCCTCTTCTTTCTTTTGCAACAATAATAAATATAGAGCTTCCTTAATTGATAATTCTCTTTCAATTGATCTCAAGGTTTTTTCATTTTCAGGAACTCTATTGTACTCAGAATTAAACTCATCCTCCTTTAATTTGAGATTACTTAATTTTAATTCTGTGGAATTTAAAAAGTTAACTAATGAACTCTTAATATTTTTATTAAGATTATCAAGCTGAGACTTAAGGGATTTAACCAGAACATTATTTGAGCCAGCAGCACTCATGTATTTATCTTTTTCGGTAACAATATCATTAAATTTTGATATCATATTATTTAAATCAAAATTTTCGAGACCGATATTAATTGGCAGGTAGTCATATTCATTATCTTTAATCGCTTCAAGCAAAAAATTAGCAATTTCTTTTTGAGATTCAGCTAGATAAATTTGACTATCATAATTATTTTTTAGTTCAATGTTAGCTTTAGCATCCAAACTAATGTCAGATAAGTTATTTTCCTGCTTATAACTTTGCTTTTTCAACTCAATAATTTCAAGATCCTGTTTTAAAAGCAATTCTCTTTCGTCAACAAAATCAATTGTACGCCTGTACTCTAGCTGTCGATCATTAACACCATCTTCATCAAAAATTTTCATTAATCCGTTTAGATATTCGGATGCAATTTTTGAATTTTCGTGTATAATAGACAAATATAGTTGATCACTGTTTTCACCAAGAGGAGCAATATCCAAAGCTTTGATAAAATTATCTGCCTGAATATCTGGTGGAACTAATTTTAGCTCCCTGATTACAGATAAATTTTTGTCAGAATTTATTGTTAAATCAAACGGTAGGCTGTGGGTTTTGTCTTTGGTTGATAAAGAATTAAATTTATCCAAACTTATCAAGTTTTCAAATTCGTCATAACTTGAAATTGACAATTGATTATCATCAATCGCGATAATATAATTTAGATGAGATTCAAGGTCGTCAGTTTCAATTTTAAAATCTAATTGATAGTTATCAAACCACAAATCGGCTGTTGTTTGAGATTTTTTTATTCTTCCTACCCTGTAAAAAAATAAATTAGATTTTAATTCTTTGACTACCTGAAGGTTTAAAGAGTGTGAGTATAGTCTGTTAATTTCATTTTCTAAATTAATCATTGATCTGTTAAAAACGGTTAGCTCAGTTGGGAGTGCCATCTCATTATTTTGAGACTCATCAATTATTTCAATGATTGAAGTAAGCTTATAGGTATACGTTGTGTATCTTAAGTACGAGAAGGATATGGCAATGGACAGTAATAGTAAAATTAACAAATATGGCCAAAAGCTAACGTATCTCAGGATTTCTTCTTGAAGATCAAAATGTTGATCAGAATCATTTTGCAGTTGCTGCATAATTAATTATTTGAAATTAAAATAAGTGAAGATAAAACAAAAGACAAAACAGATAAAAGATTACCAAAATTGCCAATTACACCGGCGTTTTTAATTCTTGCATTGTTAGCATTTATAATTATAATATCTCCAGGGAAAATTTGAAAATTTTTGGAGAGTAGCACATCAGATGATGTTAAATCAACACTTTTAACATTCAGTGTATCATCGTTTTTTGAGATGATTTTTATATCATCCCTTTTCCCGTTTATGGTTAAATCACCAGCCATTCCAAGAGCCTGAAAAATATCCATATTATTTTTCAGAAAATTATATCTTCCAGGTTTATTAACTTCACCAAGAATGGTAAAGTAAGAATTTACAATTTTAACATCAACAGTTGCATCCTTTATATCTTCTTTATCTCTAAGTGTCTTCTGTATTAAATCAGACGCATCCTTAACAGATAAATCTTTAACCATAATCGGATCAATTGATGGTAATTTTATATATCCATCGGAATCAACCTTATATCCCTCAATTTGAAACCCTTCAAGTGTATTTGAATTAGTGATACCATTTTGAAAACTATACAAAGCAGCTAATTCAACAGATCTAGATGAGACTTTTATCCTTAGGATATCATCACTATCGATCGTAATGTCTTGGAAGGCTAAGTCATAATCAGTTTTTGGACTAGAGTCTTGGATAAATAAAATATCCTTTTTAGTAGAACATGAAAAACAAATTAAAATCAGAAAGAATACCAGAATCCGCATAACAAAATTTTGACAAATGTAAGAATTATTATAGTTTTTCAGAAAGAATATTTATTATTACAAAAACACTTCAGCCTTTTTTCCAATAAAATTTCAACTTTTTAAATAATATTTTATGATTAGTTTTAATTCTATTTCTGTAGGTCTTTGACTTAAATAGCAAGGATATTCTATTTAAAATAATATAAATTAAACCAGAAAATTTAAATAAAAACAAATTAAATCTATAAAAAACCTTAGACTTCAAGTTATAATTATAAATCAATTTATTAATTCGAAAGTAAATAGGGTAATGACTAGAATGTAGAGATAGTAAGCTATAAAAATGTTTTACAGCTTTACAAGAATTATTTGTATTAAAATTAAGATTATCAGGCTCTAGATAAAATACATCATTGACAGTCCTAAAATTTAAATTATTAATCTTCATTCCGTTGTCATTTATTTGCCAATTTAAAATAGAATGAATCCAAAGATCATGAATTGATGGTATATTATAAGTATCCAAGATTCGGTCTTTTTCATCAAAAATTTTCTCAGGATTAAGTAAATGATTAAAATCAGATTTTAATAAGTGTGAATGTAATTCTACTGCGGCAATATAATTTGAATTTGTAAGTCTCGGTAAGTGTCTGTATTTAAAAATATCTTTTCTAAAGAATTTTAATCCTGAATCCATCTCTTTAAAATCGAGATCTAAAAGTAAATTCCTAGCTTTAAAAATTTGAGCCTCATCAACAAGAATATCTATATCTCCAACCATACGCTCTCTTAGAGTGTTATAAGGTTTTAGAATTAGTAAGGCGGAACCCTTTAAAAACACATGATTGATGCCATTATCATTAAATATATTTGACAAAAAAGTAATCTGCTTAAAAATTGATTTATTTCGATTAAAATTAACACTAGAAATTTCTTCAAGAAAAGAAAATAAATCAGAGGGGATATGATTTGCTAAATTTTTCCTTTTTAAGGACTCAAAGATGCTTGGCAATAAAAGGTGAGCACTACCAACCCTAACCAATTCATCCCAAAATCTTTGATTCATTGAAAAATTCGATAAATCAATATCGAGATTTGGGTGTAATAATTTTACGATAAAATTAAGGATCTGTATTTGGTTAATATTTTTCATTTAAAGTAAATTATAAATTGATTTTAAGTAAACGAATATCAAACAAAATGTGTTGCCAATTTTTACTCTGAATAGAAAATAATCTCGTCTTTATCTACCTCAATAAATTCATAATTTAAAGTTAGATTCAAACCTTTTTCCAGTGTGTAAGGAGCATCAAAAATCTTGTGAACTTTATCAGAATTAAACTGTGTAGTTGCACAAAATTTTTTTACTCTTACAGAGCTTATTGAAAATTTTTTAGAAGTAATCCTTGAAGCAATATCAAAACATAAACCACCAATCAAACCGATTAAAAAAGGTACTTTAAACTTTGAAATTTTTAAACTTAATTTATGTTGGATAAGAGAAACTAACTCATTCATATTAAAATCAGGCTTATCAGAATAATTAAAAATTTGAAATCCAGGTTGAGATTTATTCAATCTGTTTTTGATAAAAGCCGTTACATTTCCTACATAGGCCATAGATTTTTTATTATGCCCATTACCAACCATAATAAATTTTCCTGAACTTATTTGTTTTAACAAATTATATACATTACCTCTGTTTCTTTCTCCAAATATGACAGTTGGTCGAATGATAGTAACTGATTTTTCATTGGGAGCCTTTTCATACCATTCTTTTATAATCAGTTCAGCCTCAAATTTACTTTTACCATAATGGTTAAATGGGTCCACTTCATGTGTTTCGTCCGGATTATTTTTATTTAATCCGTATACTGCAACAGAGCTTGTAAAAATCAATTTTTTTATTCCAAGACGATCCATTTCGTTGAGTACATTCTTGGTCCCAGAAACATTAACATCATAATATAATGAGACTGGACTTACATCATCTCTATGCTCTGCGGCTAGTAAAACCACAAAATTTGATTTTGGAGAAATATTAATTTTTTCCGATTGCCTTATGTCAGAAATTTGCGTAATATTAGAAAAAAAAGGAGAAGGATTCTTATCAATATTTATACATTTGGTCTCTCCAATTTCGGCTATAAGTTTGGAGCCAACAAATCCTGAACCACCTATAACTGTTATCATAATTGATTTTTGATACTTGATTTGTAATAATCTTGATTTTGATTCAAGATAATCTTATTTTGGTGATATCTTTTATGATCATAAAGCCATCCCCATTTATTAAAATATTTAATAATATTTATACAATGAATATAAAACATTTTTATGTTTTTGAATGACTCTTTATTATGTTTATGTATTATAGTTGAGTCGGGAAAATATAATGTTTTGTATTTTTCGTTTATTCTTCTAGTAAAATCTATATCCTCAGGATACATGAAAAAATTTTCGTCAAAGAAACCAATATCTCTAAGTATTTCTACCCTAACCAACATAAAACATCCAGAAAAATATGGTGCTTCTATAACTTTATTATAGTCAAAGTGAAGTAGTTGGAAGTTAGAGATTCTTTTTTTAAAGAATCTCAGTTTAAAAAGTCTTATTATTAAATCTATTGGAGAAGGAATTAATTTACATAAATACTCTTGATTACCGTTTGAATTAATAATTCTTGGTGATACTAAACCAATATTATTAATAGAAGCAGAAAAATCTAATAATCTCTTTATAGAATCAGCAGAGAAAGAAACATCTGGGTTGAGAATAATATGAAATTGATAAAGATTATCAAATAAAACTTTTCTAAGCGCAATATTGTGAGCAGCACCGTAACCAATATTTTTAGAATTTTTAATGTAGATAATATTTTTATTTTTTGTCAAAAAAGAAAAAAAATCATTTTTTGAATTATCGATAACGTAAAGTCTTCCATTTGGTAATGCATTAAAGTAGCATTTAACTACGTGATCGATTTCTTCTTTCTGATTGTGGTATAATACTAAACTAGCTGAGCAATTATATTTCATTGATTAAAAGAATTTAGATAAAAAATTAGACTATGTTATTTTTATCCACCTATTTTTTTTATCATCATATATTTTAATAACTTTTGCAGGTGTTCCAACTGCAATTGAGTTAGCAGGGATACTTTTATTTACAACAGACATAGCCCCAATGATAGATCCTTCTCCAATAGTTACACCAGGTAAAACAGTAACATACTCTCCTAACCAAACATTTTTTTTAATCCTTACAGGTTCAGAATAAATTGGTCTATCTTTCGGATTGGTATGTGGTGAATCTTGATTATCTCCAGAGTATTTTCCGTGATTGTGATCTGTTATAAAAACTTTACTTGCTATAAGTACATTATCCTCAATTTCGATTCTTTCAACGGCACCAATATGTACATTATCGTTAATTTGAACATTTTTACCGATATTAATCACAGTTTTATTTTTTTTGTGATTATAAGCGTCAATTCTACAATTAAATCCAGTTGTAAATCCTTCTCCAACTTTTATTAAATTTTTACCTCTTATTCTAATCGGAAACCTTATTAATCTTGCACTTTTAAAAACAAATTTGGTTCTAATCTTAAAATAAATTAAATTTAAAAATCCAAATATCCCATAAGTACTAATCAAATTCTTCATATATTTTTTTGGGTTTTAATTATCTTTTTGAAAATATTAAGGTATTTCTCAGCCTGGGCTCTTGAGGAGTTAAATACATTTAGCCTTTTCTCCCCATTATCGATTAGTTTATCATAAAGCTTTGTATCGTGAAATAACAATTTAATTTTTTCAGCAATATCCCAAGGATTTAAATTATCAAAATATAATGCTGCGTCCTTACAAACTGTTCTTGCAAATGATAAATCTGAGGTCAAAATTGGTCTTTGCATAATCATGGCCTCAGGGTAAGATGCAGAAAAACATTCCAAATGAGAGGGTAAAAACATTGCATCACAATTATTGTACAATTCTGGACAATCCTTTGGTAAAGTTGGACCATGGTTTTTAATCCATTTTTCTTTTCCTTTAAAAATCTTTTCATAATCTTTATTTTTAATTGTTAAATGGAATTCATACGAAAATATATCATTTTTCAGTAGAGGTATTATATCATTAATTATTTCAAAATTTTTGCTTGGTCGATATGTGCTGATCAATAACAATTTTTTTAAATTATTTTTTTTTGGTGAGGATGGTCTAATATCAGAATACTGAACACCTGGGCCATTTGAAACCAAAAAAATATCTGAGACTGAAACATTAATTCTTTCAGATAATCTTTTTCTTACATCCTCTGTTTGAACAACAAAAAAATCTGCCTCTTTTTTAGTCCAATATTTTTTGTAAAACATTTCTAATTTAGTTTTTATTGAGTAATTTCTAACATAACTATAATCACTATAAACTATGTGTGGAATACCAAAGCCAACGAGATGGGTAGTCTTTGGTTTCCAATAACACGGGCCCACAAAAGAAAAAATTAAATTTGGTTCAATTTTTTTTTTCAATTTGGTTAAACTGGCTTATTAATTTTCTTCTGTATTTTAGATTTGCAGGGGAATTTTTGAAATAATAAAAAAAAATATTTTTTGGAAAAGAATTTAAATTTAATTGATTTTTCAAACCATCGGAAATAAATATGTGATATTGGTCTTTTCCTATAATTTTTAATTCGTTTAAAAATGAGTTAGCCCTTTGAAGAGCACCTCCCATTCTCAAATTAGTTGTATTGATAATAAACTTCATCATCTTGATATAAATTTTAAATACTTATCAGCAATTATTTCTAGTGAGTAAATTGATTCTATTTTCTTAGCCTCTTTTGAAATACTAGATCTTAACTCTTGGTTTTTCATTAAATTTGATAGACAGTATGTAAATTTATTTTTTTCAGAAAGTGGTACTAAAAAACCATTAACCTTATCTTTGATTATTTCACATGGACCGGTTTGGCAATCATAAGAAATAACAGGAAGTCCATGAGCCATTGCCTCAAGTAAAACATTTGGAAAACCTTCATGAAGAGAACTAAAAGCAAATATAGATGCTTCACAATATAACAAGTCAATATTTTGATTAAAATCTAAAATCTTAACATTATTATTTAAACCTAATTTTGTTACTTTAGACTTTAATTGTTCATTAAGCGGACCATTTCCTACAATTTTTAATATCCAATTTGAATAGTCACATGAATGAAAAATATCAATTAGCTCTAATTGATTTTTCTGATGAACATTTCTTCCAACATTGAGTATTATTTTCTTTTTAGAAATTTTGTACTTCATAGTGTTTTTTTTCGACTTCAAAGGATTGGGAATTACTTCAATATTTTTATTTCTTGTATTCTTGAATAAAACCTCTTTTGATATTCTAGTTTGAGCTATTATGCCGTATGCTCTTTTGTATAAGAAATTTCTTAAAATATTATTTATTTTTCCAATATTTTTAAAGGGACTATTTCTGTCTGAAACAAATGTTTTCAAATTCAATCCAAATAGTGATAATAACACAATATTATTATAGCGTTCGTTAAAACTTAAGATAGTGTCAGGTTTAATTTTTTTACAAGTTCGTCTAATAAAATACAGAACCCAAAATTTGTAAAAAAACTTTTTAATAAATGAGGGGCTTGTATATTTTTTCGAAGGTTCAAATACTTTAACTTTTGGGTGTAATTTGTAAAATTTTTTTTGATTGGTTAGTAATATGAGATTTACCTCTAAATCTTTTTTTTTTGACCAATGATTAGCTAATTCACTCATTACTCTCTCGGAGCCACCATTTCTCAAAGATGGTATAATTAAACATATACAATAGCTCATTAAATTATTTTTTTTTGCTTTAATTTAAAATTTGTTTAGTGTATTTTTTATTAAGATTTGAAAGCCCAAAAATTTTATCTAAAAAATAAAATAAAACAAAAGTCCACACAATGCTTCTTAACGGAAAATCAAAACCGTATCTTGATAATTCAGAATAATAAGACAACGTAATTATATAAATAAATATCCATTTAGGGGAATTAACATTAAACTTTACCATTCTGGTTACATATGAGCCAAACTTCCCAAAATAAAATAATATAATTATAACTCCTAAGATTCCGAAGTCGAGATAGCAGTCAGAAATGATATTTGTTCCAACCCCCCATCCTGCTCTTAAACCTATCATTTCTTTTTTTAAAATATTTGAACTACCTGTGATTTGATCATCCGATTCGATAAAAATTCTACTTGAGTAAGGAATAATACTTGCTATGCTAACCAACTTAAACTTCCCATAATAAAATCCATAATCCTCGGCAACTTTAAAAGATGCCCTTACACCAGTTGATGTTATATCAAATGAGTTTTCATTTCCAAAATCAGACAATAATTGATCGTAAACAGTATTCGAAGCTTCAATGAAAGTATTTAGATCTTTATTTTTTTCAGTTCTTGTCAATTCAACAACATTATATAATCCAATCGCTATGAATAAAAAAATTACAATGTATTTCCTGCTGATACTCTTTATAAAAGTATAGTATCCCGCAAACAAACAAATAGCAATTAAAAAAAATGTATTTCTATCACCAAGAATTAGTAGTGCGAATGACCAGAATAACGATAATGACAATAAAATGATAGAATATAAGCCTAATTTTTTTTCAAGAAAATAATTTGATAGAGCATACAAGGCTCCCAAAATTATAAAAAAGGAAACAAGCGAGAAAATAGCATCATAGGTAACTGATCCCAGTTTTGATCCTGCATAAGTGTTGAGAAATAAATCTAAACCACCCGTAAAAACAAATAATGATAAAATAACGACAATAAAAAATGAAATTACTAGAGACAAAGATCTCATATATTTTTTTGAAATTGAATAAAAGACTTGATTAGAGAAATTTATATTTGAATTATTATAACCCAAGCTAAAGGCCAATAAACCTATGGTAGGTAATAAAACTGCACTATTTATATGTTCATCATAAGATAAAAATCTGTAAGAATTGAAATTCTTTAAGCCTAAAACATATAATTGGTATGGATAATAATAAATTATAAAGAAAAAAAGATAAAAAATAGTATCAATTTTTAGGTATGACTTGACAGTATTTACTATGAATATTGGTTTATTAAACGACTTGAAAAAAATAAAATAATATATAATTAGACAAAACCATATTACCATTTTATTCGACCCATTTTCTATGATAAGAAACAGAAACGAGGCAATAACTAGAAAAAATACTTTTATAAAACTATTATTCATTTATAATTTAAGCTCAAATTAATTAATTACATGCAAATTTAAATAGGTTTGATCATAGCCAGTTATTCAAATTTTAATTTTTTTTAGAATATTTAACACATCTTTTCTAGTGTTTCTTGAAAAAATCAAAAAATATAACAGTGGGATATATATTGATGTAATTAAAACTAAATACAGAAAAAGATTAAACCAATTATTTACAAGTGGAATATACATTTCTAAAAAAAATACAATGGATATTAAAATTATAATATAAATACCCCTTTTATAATTATGTCTTATTTTAATCATTTTATTTACCATATTGGAAAATATTAAATACATCACTATTCTTCCAATAAGTACTCCAAGTAATAAACCTTCTATTTTATTATGAAAAAAATAAAAGCCAATAACCGCTGAGATTAAACTCAAAATTGAAGCAAATAGACCATATAACACCTTATTCTTTATTTTTAAGCTCAAATCTTGAATTTGACTTTCGATTCTGGTTAAAACCAAAATAATCATAATAGAAACAATCAATAAATTTGATTTCGAACCTAAATAGAATTCTTCACCCATCCAAAGCACCACAAAATCCTCATTTATTAATATTACCAAAGAACCAAAAAATAATGCTATAAAAGTTATAATTTCTCTCATACTTGAAATTATTTTTTTTACTTTTTGATTCATTTTGGCACCCATAAAACTTCCCAAACTTGGAGTTATTGCACTCCCGGTTAATAACGAAATAGAGATAGCAAGTTGAATAATATAAGTTGAAAAAACATAATCAGTTACAGTCTCTGATGAAATCAGAAAACCAATTAATAAGATTTCAGTTGATAAAATCAGTTTCATAACAAAAGACCATATTAATACCCAAAAGCTAAATTTAAAAAAATCACTGATCTGATCCGATGACGGTTTTTCAATACCCAGCCATTTAATATTGCTTTTACAAATTAAGTAAACAAAAAAAGCATTAAATAATGTAATGAATAATACAACGAAACTCAGCCCTATTAAGCCATAACCCAAATATGAAACTATTACCATTAACAAATTCGATAAAATCATACCAAAAATTTGAATAAAAGTTGATTTATATCCTCTGTTAGTACCAACTAAAATAGCATCAGGGATTTTTAATAAAGGACTAATCAATATATTAGCTCCAAGAATAAAACCCACTTGATATATAATATGAAAATTTTGCTTATCTAATCCATTAATCAAAAAAGGCAGATTGTAGATTAAAAGAAAAAGAAAGAGTAATACAAGCGGTAGAAAATAAACCCAAATTTTTATTGCACTTCCAACAGCCTGTTTTTTTATTTTGAAATCATTTTTATATTCGTCGTTTGCAATTATCCACTTTAAAGCCTGTGTACTTCTACCATCTGCTATTGATGCAAATGATAAAAGTTTTTGAATATTTTTCCAAACACCAAAAGTGCTAGAACCTAAAAACTTTACAAGAAAGGGATTAATAAAAAAAACAAAGATTGAGGTTAAAATAAAGTTGAAATAACCTGCAACAACATTAAGCTTAATTTTTCTAAGTATACCTCTTTTCATAAACTATTTCAAAGAATTTATTTTCCATATCTTTAATATTATTTTCTTCAGAATTTATTTCAAATAAAGGAATACTGCTTTTTTTTATCAGATTAAAGCTATAAGTATAAGATTCGCAAAACTCTTGAAATTCTTCAAAATTCATATTTTGTCCTCTACCGTCTGAGTTAATTCTATTTTTTACTCTTACAAATAACAAATCTGTTGATGATTTAAGAAGTATTAAATTGTTTAATATAGAATTGAGTTTTTCAAGCTCTTTTCCCAACTTATTTTTAGAAATGCATTTTTCTTTGTGTAAATAAGCTAATTGAAAAATAGGCCCTTGGTCAAAAATAATGTTTTTGTTAGGTGTTCTGTTTTTTGTTTTCCATTTTTCAATTATTATTAGGGAAGTTTTATAGTGAAAATATATATGAGCTAAATTTATTTTTTTAGTTTTTAAAATAATTTTAAAACAATAAAAAGAATTTACAAACAAAGACTTTATAATTAATTTAGGGTAATTCCAGATAATAATATTTTTTTCAATGTTTGGTATTGATTTTTTAAGTTGATTAAATAACGATGTTTTCCCTGTTCCGTTTAAACCTATTATTTCTGTTTTAATAAAGGGCTTATTAATATTGTCCCAAATATTTGTAAGAACAATCTTTTGAACTTGATTAATATTATTATCATTAGTATCAATTGTTGTAATATACTTTTGAGACCAGGATTTTTCCCAAATTTGACCGGAACGAATTCTTAATTCTTCAGGATTATCATCAGGCCTTCTTTTTAAAGCTAGTTCAGGATTTAATTTAAGAACAAATAATTTATCTACACCTGAAATATATTCGTACTGTTTTTTTTCATATTTAGATAGTGTTTTAAACCTCCCATTTAACAAAGTGTGTACTTTTGGGCTATCCATTGCTGTAATACAATTTAATGGCATCCTATCTTGTAAAACTATCACACCTTTATCCCTTAACTTACAAGCTTTTTTAAATTCGTATTTTCGATTTATAGCTATTGAAATATATATAAATGCCTTAGAAATATTTTTTAAACCAAAAACAGAAAATAGTTTACCAAAAAATTTAAACAAAAAACCTTGGAGCGATGATTTTGGTTTACCAATATGAATAGATTCAACAGCAAACTGTTTACTTAAGGTTTTTTTTAATCTTTCAATTGTAGTAGATTTTCCTGAACCATCCCCACCGATAAAAGCAATTATACGACCTCCATTTTGTGGTTTTTTACCTGTTATATATTTTGTTATTCCCAGATTATTAAGAAAAATAGAGATTCTAGCATAATTTAATCTAAAAAAAGACTTAATAAATGAAATTAATTCACCTCCTGACCTATATTGTGCTAAATCTCTTTTAAGCCTTATTCCAGCCTTAAAAAATGAAAAAATAGAATTGTTATTTGATAAAGTATCCTCACAGAATTTAAAAACGTTGAAATCCAAAAAATGCAGCTCATTTAAAAAAATATTTTTAATCTTTTGCTGATCAACTTTAGATTTTAAGTCAAGAAACTCATTGTAGGAAGATCCCCTTACAATTCCCAAACTTTTGGAGCTAAAAATTAATGAGAGTTGTTTGTTAGGAAGATTAAGTATAAAAGGGGTAAGACAGTTTTTTAAAATTAAACGAATTACCAAAATACAATATTCGTTTTCGTAAGATGGCAATGAAATTGTTTTTTTGTAATATGTCGTATCTCTAAGATATGATTTTAATATAGGTAAAGAAAAACACTTATCATAATCATATCCTAAAGTTAATTCATAATGAAGATGAACATGAACTAGCTTTTGAGAATTTATATCAAGACCAACATAATTCACAATACCTGACTGCCAATTATCTTTTTTTGAAAATGCTCTTACAAATTTAAATAACCTTAAAACCTCTTTTGTTTTTTTTAAACTTGACGGATCAATAAGAATATCTAAATCATCAAATCCGTTTAATGCATCTTTTATATTTGTATTACTTTTCCAGTGAACATAAGGAATATTTTCAGAGTTAAGCTCTTCTAAAAATTTTTTTATCAATTTCATTTTATATTGATTAAAATAGTATTATGGTTTAATATGTTTTGAAAAGTATTTAAGAGAATCCACCCAATTTGGAATAATTAAATCAAAAGTCTTTGAAATGTGAGCTGTATTAAGAACTGAATATTTTGGTCTAATCGCTCTGGTAGGGAATTCATTAGTGCTTATTGGTTTTAAAACTATATTAGTTTTATTAAGTTTAAAAATCTCACTAGCAAATTCATACCAATTACAACTTCCACTATTTGCATAATGAAATAATTCAACATTTTGATTATTAATTTTTGGAATTATTGAGATTATTACTTTAGCTAAATCTAGAGCATTGGTAGGAGAGCCAAATTGATCATTTACTACAGTAATTTCACTTTTAGATTTTCCTAAATCAATCATAGTTTTAACAAAATTTTTTCCAAATCTAGAATACACCCAGGATGTTCTGATAATAACTGAGTTTGGAGGATTAATTTTTTTTAGTACTAATTCTCCATCTAATTTAGTTTTACCGTAAACAGATTGTGGGTTAGGTATATTCGTTTCAGTATATGGTATGTGATTAGTACCATCAAAAACATAATCTGTAGAAATATGGATTAACTTTATTTTATACTCAATTGCTAACTTTGCAAAATTAGCTACAGCTAAATGATTTATTCTATCTGAAATAATAGGTTCATTCTCGGCATTGTCTACCGCAGTATAGGCAGCACAATTTATAATAATATTTATATTATTATATTCTATATAATTTTTTACTAA
>MDTD01151970.1_pt1 | contig 15880 bp, 14 predicted proteins | sample 811221 | NCBI WGS metagenome assembly MDTD01 (sample SAMN05326646, study PRJNA326480) | marine metagenome | isolation source: seawater | place: Pacific Ocean: South West | collected 2011
AAGTTGATCTTTTAAGACTTTATCGCTGGGAATGCCATGACAGACCACATGATTGACCGAAGTACAAATGGATTTTGGAAAGCCTTTATAATTTAAAGGAGCTGGAATAGCATCCTGAACATTGACAATATAGTCATGGCAGCGTGTATTTAATTCATCAGTGGTGACGCCGGCTTTGACATAAGGCCGAATCATTTCTAAAACGTCGGCAGCTAACTGTCCTGCAATACGCATCTTTGAAATTTCTTCTGATGTTTTAAGAATCACAGACATTGAATAACCCCGTTTAAATGCGATATGAATTATCTTTACCGTACCACAATCATTTGAATGAGCTGAATTAAAATGTTTGCTTATTTTGCTTTGATTGTGATATAAGTGATGCAATCTAACCTTTTATCATGTACATGTGTCGTCACATTCGACTGGGTGCTTTCGAAATTTAATTTATAGATTTCAAGTTGGTCAATGGGGCATATGGACGACTAAACCCAGGAGTATGCTATGAAAGTTACGTTAAAGAATTTGCTTAAGGCAGGTGTTCATTTTGGGCACAGTTGCCAATATTGGAACCCCAAAATGAGGCCATTTATTTATGGGGCTCGGCAAGGTTTACACATTATTAATTTAGAAAAAACACAGGTAGCATTAGAGCAAGCCTTAAATGCGGCAAAGGGTGTAGCTTCACAAGGAGGCACCATTCTTTTTGTAGGAACAAAGTTCGCAGCACAGGATTTGATTGCATCCTCTGCTCAAGCTTGCGGTATGCCATATGTGAATCGCCGTTGGTTGGGGGGGATGTTGACAAACTACAAAACCATCCGTCAATCTGTAAAAAGGTTAAAAGATTTAGAATATCAAATTGAACACGCAGATTTGAGCCGATACACCAAGAAAGAGCGCTTAAGTATGCATCGAGAGCTTGATAAACTCAATTCAACACTAGGCGGTATCAAAGACATGAATACCTTGCCTGATATGTTATTGGTGATTGATGTGAATCAGGAAAAAATTTCAGTTGCTGAGGCTAAGAAGTTAGGTATTCCGGTTATTGGTGTGGTTGATACGAATTCGGACCCAGATGACATTAATTATTTGATTCCAGGCAACGATGACGCCATGCGCTCAATTAGCTTATACACTGATTTGTTTTCAAATGAAATTGCTGCAGCATCTGCCGAGCGTCAAGCGCAATCAGATTTAGCTCAAGCGAATATTGTTAAGAAAACAACTCAAAGTAAAGAGCAGTCAAGTGGCCAGGTCATCAATTCAGGAGAACCGGTTGTAACATCGCAAGCAGCCAGCAGTGATTCTGCTGCGAAAAAGCCTGCCGCCAATAAACTGACTGAAACAGTAAACAATAGCGAGCCTGCTACGGAAAAATCTACTCAAAAAACGACTGATGCTCAATCCACCCCGAAAAAAGCCACGGCCAAAAAATCTGCTGCAAAATCCACTGAGAGCAAGCCGGTTGCGAAAAAAACTACGGCCAAAAAGTCAGCCACAAAAACAACTGCAGGGGCATCGACTGAGAAAAAATCGACAGCTAAGAAATCTTCCGTAAAACCTACTGACAGTCAATCGGCTGCTAAAAAAACTGTAGCGAAGAAGTCAGCTTCGAAAGCCACTGAGGGTGAATCTGCTGCAAGAAAAACAGCTGCTAAAAAATCTACGAAAACAAAGAGCAAATCAGCGACTTCAGCGGTCAAGGCTTCTGATTCAGAAGCCTAAACGATTTTAAGATAAGGAGTATGAGAGTATGAGTGAGATCAGTGCAAGTACAGTGATGGCCTTAAGAAAAGCAACCAGTTGTGGCTTAATGGAATGTAAAAAAGCATTAGCTGAATCGAATGGAGACCTTAAGGCTGCACAAGCGTTGCTCAGGCAGTCAGGCGCGCTTAAAGCTGATAAAAAACAAGATCGCTTGGCCAGTGAGGGTGTTGTTGCGGTATTGGCAAATTCAGATGCCACGGCTGCTGTGATGCTTGAAGTGAATTCTGAAACAGATTTTGTTGCAAGAGATGAGCACTTTAAAACATTTGTAGATTCAGCGTTGTCGGCTGCAATGGATTCAGATGCTGAAGATGCTTCAGCGCTTGCATCCGTTCAAACTGATTCAGGCGAAACAGTTGAAGATTTGCGTAAGGCTTTGATTGCAAAGATTGGTGAAAATATCCAAGTTCGAAGAATGGTCAAGTTCCAAGCTCCAGAAGGAGGAGTGGTTGCGCATTACGTGCATGGAGGCCGACTGGGTGTGTTGCTTACATTAAATGTGAACGAGCTTGATTTAGGTAAGGATTTAGCCATGCATGTGACCGCCAATCAACCTATTGCTGTAGATGAATCAGATTGTGATTCGGATGTATTGGCTCAAGAGCGTGCAGTGTATCAAGCGCAGGCAGATGAAAGCGGGAAACCTGAAGACATTAAAACACGGATGGTTGAAGGCCGTGTGAAAAAGTTCTTGCAAGAAAACACTTTATTGGCACAACCTTTTGTTAAAAATCCAGACGTTACCGTCAGTGAATTGCTGAAACCTTCGAAAGGACAAGTGATGAGCTTTGAACTTTTTGTGTTGGGGGCTGTGTCAGGGTGAACGCCTGCATCAGGCATTAAAAGGATCGATCATGTCAAATGCTGTGAAATATAAACGCATCATTTTAAAGTTGAGTGGTGAAGCACTAGCAGGTAACACTGCCTTGACAATTGACCCTCAAATTTTAGAGAAAATAGCATCTGAAATCTTAGAGATACACGATTTAGGGGTTCAGGTTGGTGTGGTTATAGGGGGTGGAAATCTTTTTCGAGGCGCAGTGCTTTCTAAACTAGGGATTGATCGCATTTCAGGTGACCATATGGGCATGTTGGCGACACTCATGAATGCCCTTGCAATGCGAGATGTCTTTGAGCGTCGCGATTTATCAACACGTATCATGTCAGCTATCCCAATGAGTGGTATGGTGGATCATTATGATCGTCGAAAAGCGATTCATCATTTAGGCGTCGGGCGTATTGTTATTTTTGCAGCAGGGACTGGAACGCCATTAGTCACCACTGATTCGGCTGCAAGTCTAAGGGGCATTGAGGTCGGAGCAGATGTCTTATTAAAGGCAACAAATGTAGATGGTATCTATGCAGCAGATCCTGCGATGAATCCCCAAGCTGAGCGATATAGTCATTTGACCTATCAACAAGCTTTATCAGGAGAATTTGGTGTGATGGATTTGGCTGCATTTTGTCAATGTCGAGATCACGGTATGCCAATTCGTGTCTTTAATATGTTAAAACCAGGCGCCTTGCTCCGAGTGATTCGGGGAGAAGATGAAGGAACCTTAGTAGATGCTGGAGTGAATATAGATGAATGAAGTGATGAGTCAAGCAACCCTTCAAATGCAGAAGACACTAGAAGCCACCGAGGTTTCATTGTCTAAAATTAGAACAGGCCGAGCACACCCAAGTTTAATTGAATCCATTAAGGTCAATGTATATGGTTCAGATATGCCGTTATCTCAAGTGGCTTCAATTACGGCTGAGGATGCAAGAACATTGGCCGTTTCAGTATGGGATAAATCTCAAATTTCGGCGGTAGAAAAAGCTATTATGAGTTCAGATTTAGGTTTGAATCCTGTTGTCAATGGTCAGTTAATGAGAATTCCTATGCCACCCTTAACGCAAGAGCGTCGTCTTGATTTTATCAAATTGGTTAAATCAGAAGGTGAATCAAGCAAAGTGTCCATTAGAAATGCAAGACGGGATGCCCTGGATACATTAAAAAACCTCAAAAAAGATAAAGCATTGAGCGAAGATGAAGAGCGTCAAGGACAAGTTGAGGTTCAAAAGCTAACCGATCAGTTTATCCAAAAAATTGAAGCAATGATTTCTGAGAAGGAAGCAGACTTGCGTTCATTGTAACCAAACAGAGGTTGAGGTCATGTGTGAGCGACTAATATGAAAGTGCCACATCACTTAGCTGTTATTATGGATGGTAACCACCGTTGGGCGGTTCAGCGTCATTTGACTGGATATCAAGGGCATCTTGAGGGTCAAAAAACAGCCTTTAAACTCATTGAGTGGTGCTTAAAAAAAGGCATTCCTACATTAACATTATTTGTCTTAAGTCAAGATAATCTGAAGCGCCGTGCGCGTTTAGAAATTAAAGCCTTGTTTGAAATTTTAAGTCATGCCATACAGACACAATTAAATGATTTGATTGAGCATCAAATTAGCCTGCGCATTTTAGGTGATGTTTCAGTTTTCCCAGAATCGTTGGCTAAGGCGTTGTTGGCCGCTGAATCTGAAACAGCTGAATTTGATCGTATGCAGCTTAATCTGGCATTGAACTATAGTGGGCATTGGCATGTGGCTGAGTGTGTTCGCCATTTTGTATCCAAACAATTCAATGATAAATCTTCAAGTACATGGCCTTCGAATGAAGCCATTGAATCTTGGATGCAATCATCCATTCAAGCTCCAGATTTATTGATTCGAACGGGTCAAGAGCAGCGCCTCAGTAATTTTATGTTATGGCATTGCGCTTACACAGAGCTCTTTTTTTCAGAAGTATTATGGCCTGATTTTAAAGAATCACATTTAGATCAAGCTTTTGAAGTGTTTAATGCTCGTCAGCGTCGTTTTGGAGGTCGTGAGATGTATGCGGATAGCTCATCATGAATGAATTGCAACAAAGGATGCGTTCAGCCATTGTTTTAATCATTGGGCTGCTATGTGTGGTTTATGGCCTTAAAGCGGCAGCGATTTGGATCACTGCTTTGTTGGTTGGATACGGTGTCTTTGAGTGGCTCTGTATGCAACCGGCTGCTGTGGCGCGGATGTCTGCCTTAAAGGCTGTCAGCATTGCGCTAATATTCCTTGGGATGTCAATTGTATATGATCTATCTGGCTCAGATATTAGACAGGTCTACCAAGGTGTGATGCTCTGGATGCCTTGGATAAATATGATCTTGATTACCCTTGTCTTATTATATTTTAAATGTACACACTCAGTCCTTTCAAGGCGCTGGTCATCTCATATGGAGTGTGTTCATGCCATGATTTTAATGAGCTGTTTTGGTTTTTCACTGCTTGAGTTGTGGCGCTTAGGCCCTACTCTTTTAATTTGGAATCTAAGCCTGGTTGGGTTGACTGATAGTATGGCTTATTTGATTGGTAAGCGTTGGGGGCGATACCATTGTTTTGCACCTATCAGCCCTGGAAAGACCTTTGAAGGAACCTGTGGCGCTGTTATTGTGACCATGCTCTTTGCAATCATCAGTTTACCAGTGTTGCATCATGGGGGCGTTCGATTTGTTTGGCAGGCAGCAATCCTCGGTGGTGTAGCTGCTTGGGGCGCTGTTGTGGGTGATTTGTGGGAAAGTGCTTTAAAAAGACGGTGTGGAGTGAAGGACAGTGGAACTTTAATCCCAGGTCATGGGGGTGTATTGGATCGTATTGATGGCCTGATCATTGCAGTGCCGATGATGGCTGCATTGTGGCAGATATGGGTTTAATTGAATTGAATCGATCTTTAATCAACCATCATTAGATATGTTTATAAGTCTTAATATTTAAGGCTTGTAGGTTGGTGTATCAGAGGATAAAGCCATTGAATGTCCGGTCATTGGCATGACTGGAGCGGGGGTGTTATCTAATGGTTGAGGTGTTGCTAGAATCGATTGTGTGACAGCATCAACATTTCCATGAAAATTTTGATGAAGTGCTGTCATCCATGCGATGGCTTGATCTAAATATTTGGGATTATCTAATGTCCTAAGAGCAATACTTCTAATAAGTTTATGGAATAATGCTTCATTGATTGGGTTTTGATCATAAGCCACTTTAAATGTTTGTGCAGTCAGCATGCTATATTGAACATCTTTGCAATAATCATCTAGGCTATACATCTCAACATGTGACGTATTGTATTGTAGTGCAGGTGGGAATCCATTTTGCTTGAGTAAATGATTGAGTAAAATATTTCTAAAGGTGCGGCCATTTCCATCTGTAAAAGGGTGAAAGCGTTCAAGTTGTTGTATTAAATGACAAATATGCCTTAATCGTTGTTGTTGTTGTTGTGTTTGAGGGTCAAGTTGAGCATCAATGCTTTTCATCTCAGTATGATAATGCGTTAAGAGGTGATCGACTACTTTTCCAATGTTTTCTTGCTGCCCTTCGTGTAGATGTTCAATGTTATGGTGTATATCCCAGGAATCTTTAGAACATAATAATTGACAACCAAATTGTTGTGCGAATCTCTTTAATTCATCATAGACCAAAATAGCTTCTTGTGAAAGTGTAACTGAGAGCATTGTGTTTATATTTGAAAAAGTTCCAGGGATATAGTGTCCACTTGCGGGTTCTGATCCGTATTGCAAATCCGTCATAGCATTTTTATGAATACGTAATATGAACTGTAGATCGACAGGGGATGTGTGTTCAAGGGCATCATTTAGTGCAGCTCGAGTGAGTTGATGATAATTGGGTTCATGATCTTGAAAAGTTTGTTTGTAGTGATTAAATCCACAATCATAGATCAGGTCGTCTAAAATAGGTTAACAGTTCCAGATAGACTGTAAAGCTGATGTGTCCATTGTCCAGATAGAATCTAGAGCATGATCTGAAGCAAGCGGCTCATGAGCGTCTGTGTTTCTCTGGAAGAAATAAATTGATCCAAGGCCAATGCACAATAAGATAAAAAGACTGGGTGACATGATTCTTTGGTTTAATTTAAAAATAAATAGAATAATATAGAAAGATTAAGGTTTTATGATATGAGCGGATTTAATTCAAGCGCATTTCTAGATTGATTCAAGTTTGAAATCATGGTCAAATGGTCAAGATGATCATAATAGTTAATGAAAATTGGGCGAATTTTTAAATGCTATTTAGGGGTTTATTTTGAAGTTTAAACAATGTGTTATTTTATTATTTTTTATTTTAATGCCAGTATTTGCTGCATTGAATGTTCAATTTGAAAAGATTGAGGTTAAGGGGTTACATACTGTTGAGCGTGTAAAGTTTGATCAATATTTAAACCTTCATGCCGGTCAAACAGTAAGCTCACAACAGTTAACTGCTGCCCTTAAGCGTTTATATCAATCAGGGTTATTTAAAGATGTTCAATTTAAGCGTGTAGGCACTGTTTTACACGTTCAAGTGATTGAACGTCCTGTGATTTCATTTTTAAATGTTTCAGGGGCCGAGGCTCTAAAATCTGAAGATATTCAAAAAGTTTTTAAAGCATTTAATCTGACCGCAGGGCAAGTGTATCAGCCTCGTCAAATTGAACAGGTGCGTCAAGCATTGCTAGAGCTTTATCAATCTAAGGGACAATTTAAGACCACAATTAAAGCTGAGGTTAGAAACAAGGGCAGTCAAAAAGTTGAGGTCATTTTTGGGGTCCATGAAAGCAGCGTATTAAAAGTCAAAGCAGTGACTTTTTCAGGTAACCAAAAACGTCAAACAGAGGACCTGTTGAATCAAGTTGATTTTAAACCGGGGTTTTGGTCTTTTTTATCAGGAAACAATCAGTATTCTAGACAAGCTTTAGATCAAGCCGTTGATCGATTAAAAAATGACTACTTAAATCATGGTTTTTTGGATGTTAACATTACAGCGCATCCGAAAGAGGGTTTACCGGCTGAGCCCGATCAAATGCGTGTTCATTTTAAGGTTCAAGAGGGGCAACCTTATCGTTTAACTGTGTTGAAATTCGCTCCCAATGCTCCTCAAGCAAATCGTTTTACAACTCAATTAAAAGCAATCCCTCTAGGTGAGACATATCGTCACGATCAAGTGCTTGCATTTATTCGTGCAGTCTCAGACGATTTTTTAGACCGTGGATACGCACAGGCTTCCATTCAGCCTCGTCTAAAGCTAGATCGAGCTCACCATACGGCGCAAGTCATCATTATGGTCAACCCTGGGCCTTTAATGACGGTGCGGCGCATTCGATTTTTTGGAAATGCAATCACACAAGATCATGTGCTAAGGCGAGAATTTGTACAATATGAATCCAGTGTGTTTTCATCAAAGCTTGTTCAAGAGTCGACGCGTAAGATTAATAATTTAGGCTATATTCGTAATGCACAATGCACGCCACATTGGATTAAACATTCAAGCGATCTTTTAGATTTAGATTGTTTTATCACTGAAGCGCCTTCTGTCTCAATGGGGGTTGCTGCGGGTTATGGTTCTGATAATGGAGCGCTTGTTCAGCTGAATTTTAGCCATCGCAGCTTGCTGGGCTCAGGGTATGGGGTTGATTTTTCCGCCACGCGAACAGTCACGTCTAAAGATATTCACCTCAGGTTATTTAACCCTTACTTCAGAGACACTGGAATCAGTCAAGATATCAGTGTCTATGCATCACATTCTAATCCTTCAAAAAACAACATTTCTGCTTATAAAACCGAAGGGGTCGGTGTGAGTTTGAAATATGGAATTCCTGTGAGCGCACATCAACGCGTGACACTTGGTGCAAGTGTTGCCCAGACGCATGTCGATGTGCAAGCCAATGCGGCAGATTCGATTCTTGATTTTGTAAGGAAAAAGGGAACACATTTCGCTGAGTTCGCTGTCTTGGGTGCATGGGCTTATGATCACTTAGATGAAATGATTTTTCCGCATCAAGGAACAATGATGAGTGTTCGTTCAGAGTTAGGGCTGCCTATGCCTAATGCTTTAAAGTTTTTTAAACTTTCAGCAGAGGCTAATTGGTTTAAGCCGATTCAATCAACAGATTGGATTGTTCAATTAAGTGGAGGCATGGGTTATGGTCGAGGATATGGTCAATATGGCCCTGGATTACCTTTCTTTAAAAATTATTTTTTAGGTGGGATGCAAACGATCAGAGGTTTTTCTGCGAATAGTTTAGGGCCTCATGACTCAGAAGGTCGTGCGATTGGGGGCTCTGTTCAAACGCATGCAAGCGCAGGATTGATTACGCCTCAGTGGTTCAGTGAAGATGTCCGTACAGTGTTATTTTTTGATGTGGGGGCTTTGGGGCAGCGCTCTTTAGACACTTCAAATATTCGTTATGCAGCTGGGGTAGCCGTTCAGTGGCGTACTGCATTGGTGCCTATTGTCTTATCACTTGGATTCCCGCTTAATGTTCGATCTGGGGATCGAAAAGAAACTTTTTCCTTCGAATTGGGCACGGTTTTATGACGTGTATCGAAGGGAAGGGGGATCAATAGATCTATCTGTTCGAATATTACATGCTTAAGGGTTAAAAGCCATCACTCTGTTAGGGCAGTCCAGTCATGTCGCAATGTGAATGATTTAAAAGGCCCTATGTGCGAGTTGAGTTAAATGTAGTGCTGCATGAGCTCTATTGTGATTTTGAATCTTAAGCGCTAATGATGTCGATCAATTGATCAATGACTCACTTGTCTTGATCAGCTTAGTGCTGATTGATTTGAAATTTAGGGTGATTTTTTTTAGAGCCTTATGCTAAACTGATGGCTTTATTTGAACGAGGGTTTATTATGAAGTTTAAATCATATTGTGTGTTGTCGGTACTGTGTTCGTGCATGTCTGTTTGGGCAAGTGATTTCTCAGTTGGTGTGGTCGATACTAAATCAATCTTGAAGCAATCGTCACGATTAAAAGAAGCTTCATCTCAATTGAAAAGTCAGTTCTCAGCACGCAATGAAGCCTTATTAGCCGAACGCAAAACATTAATGAATGATGTCAAGCGTTCTCATCAAGAGGCTCCCGTATTATCTGCACAAAAAAAAGCAGCATTAGAGAGCAGCTTATTAAAGCGTGAGCAAACATTACGTCAAAAGCAATTGGCTTTTTCTCAGCAGGTGATGAAAGCTCAGCAAGCGGTGATGGGGTCAGTCTACTCAGACCTTAAGGGCATTGCTGCTAAGCTTGCAAAAGCTAAGCATTTATCGTTAGTGTTAGATCAAAATGGTGAAGTGCTATATGTCAACCCAACCTATAATTTAACACAATCTGTTCAGCAACAATTTAAGTAAAGCTCATTTAAGGTGGCGAGTGGATGATGAAAGCACTTGATCAAGCGATGACTGTCCAAGCATTGGCTGACCATGTGTCAGGAATTGTGGTTGGATCCGGAAATGCTTTAATTCAAGCGGTTGCTTCATTAGATGTAGCCACTGAAGAAGCCCTGGCTTTTTGTGAGCCAGCGAAACAGAACACTTTAGGTGATTCAAAAGCAGGTGTAGTCCTTGTGACGGATGCGTTCGCTTCACAATGCCCGCATCATGCAATTGTTGTGCCTCAGCCAAGGTTAGCGTTCGCTCGCTTATTGCAATGGTTGTTTAAAACACCTGCTAGATGTTCGGGCATTTCAAGCACTGCCATCATTGCTCCGGACGCACAGGTTGACCCAACTGCTTTTGTGGGGCCGGCTTGTATCATTGGAGCAGGATGTCAAGTGGGTGCAGATGTTGTCATTGAAGCAGGTTGTGTGCTGGGTGAAGGTGTATCCATTGGAGCAGGTTCACACATATTTGAGCATGTTCGACTGTATGATGGGGTTCAAGTGGGGCATCATTGTATTCTTCATGCGGGGGCCATCATCGGTAAAGCGGGTTTTGGTTTTGTTCTGGATGAAACTCAGCGGTGGTGTGAAGTGCCGCAGTTAGGGACTGTTCGCTTAGGAGATCATGTCGTTATTGGAGCCAATTGTACGATTGATCGAGGGGCTTTGGGTGACACTTTGATTGGAGAGGGTGTTAAGTGTGATAATCAAGTTCAAATTGGACACAATACAAACATTGGGGCACATACTTTGATTTGTGGTTGTGTGGGGATTAGCGGGAGTGTCACGATCGGTTCACACTGTGTTTTAGGGGGTAAAACAGGCGTGGCAGATCATGTGAATATTACGGATCATGTCATGTTAGCTGGGGGGAGTGGTGTTGCTCAAGATATTGAGAAACCAGGTGTCTATGGAGGCAATCCAATTCAGCCTATTACGCAATGGAAGCGAAGTTGTTTGCATTTGGCTAAGTTAGATGAATGGGCTCGACGTATTCGAGCATTGGAGCGTACTTGTGAGTGAAATATTAATAGAAGAAATTTTAGATTTAATTCCACATCGTTATCCATTTGTATTGGTTGACCGTGTGATGTCTTGTGAGGTGAATGAGTGCATTCATGCCATTAAAAATGTCACCATCAATGAGCCTTTTTTTACAGGACATTTCCCTAAAAAACCTGTCATGCCTGGCGTATTAATGATTGAAGCAATGGCACAGGCTGCTGGTATTTTAATGTTAGCTTCTGACACTCAACCTTCAGATGAACAAGCTTTATTTGTTTTAGCGGGTGTTGATCATGCACGTTTTAAGCAAATGGTAACCCCTGGAGATCAACTCCATTTGTACTTAACCCTTGATAAAGTACGTCGTGGTATTGCTGCATTTTCAGGCGAAATTAAAGTGCTTGATCGTGTTGTCTGTACTGCAAGTTTATTATTGGCGAAACGCTGATGATTGACTCAAGTGCACGCATTGCTTCAGATGTGGTTTTAGGTGAAGGTGTTTCTGTGGGGGCTTTTGCCATCATTCATTCGGGTGTCACCGTGGGACCAAGGACTCAAATTGGATCACACTGTGTGATTGGAGAAGGGACACGTCTGGGTGCTGATAACATATTACATCCATTTTCATCTATTGGAGGCGCCTCTCAAAGTCGTGGAGGTAGTGAGGAAACAGGTACTACCTTAGAAATAGGTGATCGAAATGTAATCCATGAGTATTGTACATTGAATCGAGGATCACATGCAGATCAAAGTGTGACTCGCATTGGAGATGATAACTTATTCATGGCTTATGTTCATATCGCACATGATTGTGTTGTGGGTGATCACACTGTCTTGGTCAATCATACAACATTAGGGGGCCACGTGCATGTTGGTGATGGTGCAGTGTTAGGGGCGTTTACTGCAGTGCGTCAATTTTGTCGAATTGGAGCCTATAGCTTTTTAACAGAGTCGGCAGGTATTTCAAGAGATGTCATGCCTTATATTTGCTTAAGACGGATTCCGCCCACAGTATTGGGGATCAATCGAGTGGGGTTGAAACGCAATGGATTTTCAGATGATCAGCTCCTCATGATTTCTGAAGCTTACCGTACAGTATTTCGTCGTAATCTTTCGGCGAAAATGGCGTGTGAATGGTTAAAGGAACAGGTTCAGGAACATCCGTATTTAATCCCGATGCTCGACATGTTGGCCTCATCTGAGCGAGGGATTGTCCGTTAATGGTTTGAAAGCGGAGCTTGAAGCCTATTTAGATTTTGTTTAAGCTTGGCGAAACAAACCCGTGTTAATATGAATGAATAGGTGAATGAATCATGGCTGCAACCTCTATGGATCAATTGGTGGCGTTGTGTAAGCGTCGAGGATTTATTTTCCAAGGCTCTGATCTTTATGGAGGGTTACAAGGGACGTATGACTATGGCCCTTTAGGGGTTGAATTAAAACAACATTTAAAAGCCGCTTGGTGGAAAGCCAATGTGTATTTGAGGGATGACGTTGAAGGGTTAGATGCTTCAATTTTAGGTCATCCTCAGGTGTACCAACACTCAGGGCATGTCGATACATTTTCAGATCCGATGGTGGATTGTCGTCAATGTCAATCACGTTTTCGTTCAGATCATCTTGCTTCAGGGGTGTGTGAACGGTGTGGCTCGAATGATCTAACGGATCCTCGACCTTTCAATTTAATGTTTAAAACACATGTGGGGCCGATGGAACATTCTGAGTCTATCGCGTACTTGAGACCTGAAACTGCGCAATCAATTTTTATTAACTTTAAACATGTCCTCGATTCAATGCCGCATCATTTGCCTTTTGGTATTGCTCAGATAGGTAAAGCCTTTCGCAATGAAGTGACACCGCGACATTTTATTTTTAGGGTTCGAGAATTTGAGCAAATGGAGCTGGAGTATTTCGTCAAGCCAGGTGAGGATGATGCACATATGGCCGCATGGATTGAGCAACGTTATACTTGGTGGTTAGATCAGGGGCTTGATCCAAACTGTTTAAAAAAGATTCCTCAGCCTGAAGAAGAGCTTGCGCATTATGCAAAGGCTACCGTAGATTTAATGTATGAATTTCCGCATGGATTAGAAGAGCTTGAAGGCATTGCCAATCGAACTGATTATGATTTAGGTGCTCATACTCAGGCACAATCATCGTATGATATTAAAGCGAGTGTCACTGAGAATACTGATTCAACAACAAAGCTCGGCATTTATGATCCTGAAACAGGTCAGCGGTTTATTCCGTATGTCATTGAACCTTCTGCGGGGTTAGATCGAGGCGTTTTAGCTGTTTTGACGGCGGCTTATCATGAAGAAACTTTATCTGACGGAAAAACACGTGTGGTGTTAAAATTAAAACCGCATTTAGCGCCTATTAAAGTATCTGTCATTCCCTTAGCTAAAAATAATGAAGCCATTGTGGCTTTAGCTCGGACCATTGTTGAACGATTACGCCGTTTAGGCATTGGGCGAATTGTCTATGAGTCTACTGGCAATATTGGAAAAGCCTATCGAAAACATGATGAGATTGGGACGCCCTTGTGTGTGACGGTTGACTTTGAAAGCTTAGGTGAAGACGCGCCTAACTTAAAAGATACAGTGACAGTACGTCAGCGAGACACAATGGAGCAGTCGCGTCAATCGATTGATGATTTAATCACTTATGTACGCGATCATTATTTAGGGATTGACTGATGCTTCAAACATCAAGCAGCTGAATAAGGGGTGAGTGTCAGGATGTTCATTTGTGGTGTTGACGAGGTGGGGCGAGGTCCACTTGCAGGCCCTGTCGTGACCGCTGCCGTTATTTTGCCTGATGCATTTAAGCTTGAAGGGTTGCGAGATTCAAAAAAAATGACGTCTCGAGCACGTGAACATGCGTATGACGTACTCACCCAAACAGCATTGGCCTGGTCTATCGGAATGGCGAGTGTTGAAGAGATTGATCGTATTAATATTTTAAGGGCAACACAATCAGCCATGGTTCGTGCGGTGATGCAATTATCGCTTAAACCTGATGAAGTTTGGGTAGATGGTCGAGATACCATTGACGTGCCTTACCCCTGTACAGCCTACGTTGGAGGAGATGATCAATATACGGTGATTGCTGCAGCCTCTGTCATCGCTAAAGTTTTTAGAGATCGTTATATGACTGAATTATCTCAAGCTTTTCCAGCATATGGTTTTGAGCGACATAAGGGGTATGGTACTGCTGCACATCTTGCTGCATTAGCAACGGAAGGTGTGACTGTGCATCATCGTAAAAGTTTTGCTCCGATTCAACGCTTGCTTGAGAACAGTCGAACAGGTTAAACTTCAAGTTCTCTTGATTGAATAAGTTGACGTATATGTCTTTTGTCCATTTATGTGTTCACAGTGAATATTCTGTGGTCAAAGGCATTGTGAGACTGAATCAATTGATTGAGCGCACCAAAGCATTGGGCATGACAGCTGTTGCGTTAACTGATCATGTGAATATGTTTGCAGCGATTAAATTTTTTAATGCGGCACGTGCACAAGGCATTAAACCTATTTTTGGATGTGAACTTTGGATTCAATGGGAGGGTGATCTTCAGCCAAGTCGCACCATCATATGGTGCCAAAATAATCAAGGGTACCAAAATATATCAATCTTAATTTCAAAAGCTTATTTGCTTGGAGCCAATCAAAATAACCAGTGGGTTCTGCCCGAATCATCGCTTACACCTGAATTGGCAGAGGGCTTATTTGCCTGTGTAGGCGGTCAAGGCTGCCAATTAAGAACACAGGTCATTCAGCAATCAACTAACACATTAAAGCTTAAAATCAATCAAATGAAGCGGTATTTTCCTGATCGGTTATTGATGGGAGTCTGTGCATTAGGCTTTGAAACAGAGCATCATGAGAATGAAGAGCTGGTGGCTTTGGCGGCAACAGAAACCATTCCGGTGGTGGCATTAAATGATGTGTGTTTTCTCAAAGAGGAAGATTTTGAAGCGCATGAGGCACGTATCTGTATTGAGCAAGGACGTGTGTTGGCGGATGCAAGTCGACCTAAAAACTTCACCCGTGAGCAATATTTTAAATCACCTGAGGCCATGCGTTCATGTTTTGAACAGTGGCCAGATGTGATAGAAAATACAGAGCGATTGGCGCAATGTTGTAATGTATGGTTTGAGTTTTCCGAACATTTCTTACCTGATTTCCCTATTGAGTCAGGTTTATCTTTAGAGGCACATTTCAGACAAACAGCTCATTCAGGTCTCACTCAGCGATTGAAGGCTTTAACGCATAGGGATGATCATCTTTCAGACAGTACTTATTTTGAACGTTTAGACATTGAATGTGACACCATCATTAAGATGGGATTTTGTGGTTATTTTTTAATTGTCTCAGATTTCATTGCATGGGCTAAATCTTCAGGTATTCCTGTTGGGCCGGGTCGAGGTTCTGGAGCAGGTTCTTTAGTGGCCTATGTGTTGAACATTACTGACATTGACCCTTTAGCCTATGATTTACTATTTGAACGGTTTCTTAATCCAGAACGGGTCTCAATGCCTGACTTTGATATTGACTTTTGTATGGAGGGTCGAGATCGTGTGATTGAGTATGTGTCTGAGCGCTATGGTCGTGATAATGTATCTCAAATTATTACCTTTGGGACCATGGCTGCGCGAGCAGTGGTCCGAGATGTTGGGCGAGTATTAAGTCATCCTTATGGGTTTGTTGATCAATTGGCAAAATTAGTCCCAATGGATTTGGGTATGACTTTATCGCGTGCAATGGAACAAGAACCTTTATTGTTAGAGCGTTATCAATCCTCAAGTGAAGTGGCTGAATTAATTGATTTAGCTTTAAAATTAGAAGGTGTGATTCGTGG
>MDTD01153383.1_pt1 | contig 15879 bp, 14 predicted proteins | sample 811221 | NCBI WGS metagenome assembly MDTD01 (sample SAMN05326646, study PRJNA326480) | marine metagenome | isolation source: seawater | place: Pacific Ocean: South West | collected 2011
ACTTAAAGCAAGGGTTAACGAATATTTCAAGAAGAATAATATTAATCGATTTGGAAACTTTAATATGTTTTTTAAGTCTTTCGTTATGCTATCTTCTTTTTTCATCCCATTCCTAGTTATTGTAACTTCAACTGTTACAAATTCATGGGCAGTGATTGGCCTTTGGAGTTTTATGGGCGTAGGAATGGCTGGTATTGGATTGTCCATCATGCATGACGGTAACCATGGGTCTTTCTCCCGAAATAACACAATAAATAGAATAATGGGTTTGACCTTAAATTTTGTTGGTGGTAGTGCAAAACTCTGGAAATTACAGCACAATGTTCTTCATCACACTTTCACTAACGTTGAAGGACTTGATGAAGATATTGATGGTCCTGGTTTTTTAAGGTTTTCTCCACATACTGAGCACAAACCTATTCATAGACATCAACACAAGTTCTTCATTTTTGCATATGGATTAATGACTTTCGGATGGGTAATGTGGAAGGACTACCTTCAAATTTTTAGATTCAAAAAGAAAGGATTAATACAACCCAAAGAGTTTGGAAAAGAACTTTTCTTTGTTATTTTCTGGAAAGTGTTCTATTTCGCCTATATCCTGGTAATTCCGATATTCGTTTGTAATCTTCCTGTCGCCACCACTTTAATCGGATGGTTCTTAATGCATTATGTTTGTAGTATAATACTTAGTTTAATTTTCCAGCTTGCTCATGTAATGCCTGAAAACCATTTCCCTGTGCCTGATGAAAATGAAGTTATCGAAAACAACTGGGAGATTCATCAATTACAAACCACCGCGAATTTTTCTCAAAAAAGTAGATTATTTTCATGGTATATTGGTGGGCTTAATTACCAAATTGAACACCATCTTTTTTCAGGAATATGTCACGTACATTACCGACATATTTCAAAAATAGTGAGAGAAACTGCACAGGAATATAATATTCCATATTATTCAAATGGAAGTTTTTTCAAAGCAATAGGAATGCACTACAGAATAATTAAGAGGTTCGGTCAAGCAGCTTAAGGCCAATTCTATAATCCAAGTCTTTGGCTACCTATAACTTACTTGAATTTTGTTCGATAATTAGCACCTACACTTATTCGGTCACTATTAACCACTAAAGTATTTCTTTCCACTTCGGATATTTTAACACTTTTCAAATGAAACATTACAAAAACTTTTACTTTCTATTTAATGAAGATATCTTAAATTATTATTTTAGAAGTCTTTAGGCTATTTTTTCGTCGTAAAAACATCATTGTATTACGATCTAATCTAAAAAACTTTTGTTTTTTACGAATAATTAAAAATAATCCAAATTTAAAGTTGATTTTATCATTTCAGACTTAATGTTGTAAAACCAAAAACATATTTCTGTTTACCTTTTTTAATTATCGTATTAAATAGTAAAAACTTCAACTCTGTGAAAATGAAAAAAACTCTAATTACTCTAAGTTTTATGCTTGGAATATAACCATCTCAAAAGGTCAAATTACGATTGAGGAGCAAGTAGCAGACACTCCCTATGCATGTTTAAGTAAGGTAAGTGAAAGTCAAATTAAAGCAAATTCAAATGTCATAAAAATGCAATACATGAGTGATGCTTTTTCCAAGAATCAAACAACAATTCAAAAAAATTACTCAACCCAAAAAAGAAGAGAGGAAGATTCTGCTAAAATGGATATACAAGGGAGTTTATATGTTAACGTTAAGCAAGAACTGAAGAAAAAATGCCCCATATTTGTTTTATTTGAAAGAAAAACTCACTCTTACAGATCTGCAGGAAGAGCCGGCCAATCAATGGAGACGAAAAATTATAACTAAGAATATTCATAAATTATTTAATAATATTAGAATAGGACTTTACTTTTTTTGAGTCCAATTTTAACCTCCTTAATGAAACATCTTTTGTGTTTCAAAGTCCAAACAAATCTTCGGCATTTCCAGTAGTTACCTCAGCAATAATTCTCAGCGTTTCTCCTTTTACTTCTGCTAACTTTTCTGCAATATATAATAAATAAGAGGATTCATTTCGCTTTCCTCTTTTAGGAGTTGGAGCAAGATATGGAGCGTCAGTTTCTAAAACCAATTCTGATAGTGGAACCTGTGCAATCGTTTTATCCAGTCCTGCTTTCTTGTAGGTTAAAACACCTCCTATTCCCATTTTGAAACCTCCGTAACTCATTATTTTCTGCGCTTCATCAAGACCTCCTGTGAAGCAATGAAAAACACCGGTTAAAGATTCATCATTTTCCTCGTCAATAATTTGAAAAATTTCCTGAAAGCTTTCGCGTGCGTGAATTGCAATTGGTTTGCCTAATTCTTTACCCCATTGTATTTGCTGACGAAAAGCATCTTGTTGAATTTCTAAAGTAGTTTTCTCCCAATACAAATCAATTCCAATTTCTCCAACGGCACAATAATCTTTCTTGTCAAACCAACCCCTACAGGTATCCAGTTCGTTTTGATATCCTTCTTTGACATAGCATGGATGAACACCCATCATACTTTTAAAAAAATTGCTATCTGTGTTCTCCAATAAGTTAAGTCTTTTAATAGAATCAACATCGACATTAGGCATCAAAACCTGTTGTATTCCATTGTCCTTACAACGCTTTATACACTCATTTAAATCATCATTAAATTCTTTGGAATAAAAATGGGAATGGGTATCAATTAACATAATACAAAGGTATGCTACTCTTGATAATAAACACGCTTAACTCTTGACGAAATACCTGTTAGTGCCTCGTATGGTATGGTGTCCATTAGTTTAGCAAACTTTTGAATCGTCAAACTTTTTCCAAATACAATAACTTCATCACCCTCCTCAGCATCAATATGTGTAATATCCAACATACACATATCCATGCAAACGTTACCCACAATAGAGGCTTTTTGCCCATCAATCAACATGTACCCTTTCCGTCTGCCAAGGCTGCGTCTCAAACCGTCAGCGTAGCCAATAGGAACTGTTGCTATTGTGATTTCTTTTGTTGGCATTTCCATTCTAGAATAACCAATAGAATCGTGAGCCGGTACTTTTTTAATTTGGGAAATAGTAGTTTTTAATTGTGACACCGGTTCTAATTTTTCCTGATGTTCAGGATAGGCAGTAACGCCATACAATCCAATTCCCAATCGAACCATATCGAAATGAGCTTCTGGAAAAGCTAAAGTACCTGCTGAGTTAACAATATGCTTAATAATTCCTCCTCCTAAATTATCACAAATCATAGAGCTTAAACGATTGAACAACTCAATTTGATCTTTGGTAAATAACTTATGAATAGGATCGTCTGCAGTAGATAGATGGCTAAAAACACTTTTAACTCTTATCGATTTATAGTTCTTTAGTTTAATAATTAATTTGTGTAAATCACATTCTTCAAAGCCTAAACGATGCATTCCGGTGTCCAATTTAATGTGAACAGAATAGCCTAATGGATTTTTATACCCGCTTCTTTTTAGAGATTTAATAAACAAATCCAACACCTTAAAGGAATATATTTCAGGTTCTAAGCGATTTTGAATCATAAGATCATAGGATTGTTGTTCTGGATTCATTACCATAATAGGCGCTGTAATACCTGCTCTTCTCAGCTCAACTCCTTCATCAGCATAAGCAACCGCTAAATAATCTACCAAATTATACTGAAGAACATTGGCTATTTCATAAGAGCCACTTCCGTAAGAAAAGGCTTTAACCATTGCCATTATTTTCGTTTTCGGTAGAACCTTAGATTTAAAATAATTAAGATTATTTATTAAAGAATTTAAATTAATTTCCAACTCTGTTTCGTGAACTCTTTTTTGAAACAATGTACTGATTCGCTCAAAACCAAAAGGCCTTGCGCCTTTCAACAAAATAGTTTCATTTTTAAATGATGACAAATCTATTCCTTGAATAAAGTCATTTGTTGTTATGTAAAATTTTGCTGATGCTGGAAACAAATCTTTTTGAGAAGATATGTTTTTTCCAACTCCTATAATTTTACGAATCCCTTTTCTCTCAAGTAGATCTGCAACCGACTGGTATAATTCTTGATCTTTTTTTCCAGATTGTAAAATGTCTGACAAGATGATTGTCTTATCGGGATGTTGTTTTTGCTGCAACATAAAATCGATTGCAATTTCTAAACTACTAAAGTCCGAATTATAATAATCATTTATTATTGAGCAATTATTCAAACCCTCTTTTAACTCCAAACGCATTGCAACAGGAGATAAAAATTTAACTCTCTTATTAACCCATTCAGAGTCATATCCTAAAAATAAAAGTGTTGCCCAACAATTAATACAGTTCTCAATGCTAGCGTCATCATTAAAAGGAACTTTTATCTTAATAAATTGATTTTGATATACTCCTTGTATGGTAGAATCAACATCCGTTTTACTAATTTTTCCAATCATCAGATCAGCTTGTAGTTTTTTACTCCATGTAAAGGTTTTTAATTCTTTAAAATGAGATTTTTGGGTAATTAAATTGTGAATCGGTAGAAAATCTCTGCAATAAATTAAAACTTTTGAGTTTTCAAAAAGTCTTAACTTTTCTTTTGCTTTTTCTTCCCAGTTTTTAAAGTTTTCATCGTGAGCACCGCCTAAATTAGTGAAAATTCCAATAGTTGGCTGAATTATAAATTCAAGAGCTCCCATCTCTCCCGGCTTGGAAACACCGGCCTCAAATATTCCGAAGTTGTGTTCTTGATTACACTGCCAAACACTAAGAGGTACACCTACTTGTGAATTATAGCTCTTTGGGCTTTTTACGATGTGAAACTCGTCTTTTAACAATTGATACAACCACTCTTTTACAATAGTTTTACCGTTACTACCCGTGACTCCGACTACTGGAAAATGAAATTTTTTGAGATGCTTATGAGCCATTAACTGAAGACAAGATAAAGTGTTAGGCACTTTGATAACCCACGAATTATTTACCGAGCTTAAATTAATATCTTCACTAATAATAAACGTACGAACACCTTTTTGATAAGCCTCTGAAATGAATTCATGACCATTATTTCGATCTCCACGTACTGCAATAAAAACAGAATGATCGGGATCGGAGACTCTTCGACTATCAATTAAAATAGTTTTAATCTCCAGATTATTTGTAGACTTTTGAATCATTCTCCCTTCTACTAAATCTAGAATATCATTAACAAAGTAAGGCTGTTTCATATCGGAAAAAGTGAATTTTATGATTTGTTCTATTTTTTTAATTCATCAACCTGTCTCATTAACCAACTTTTATCCGAGATATACTTTTCCTGTTGCATTTCGAGCTGAATCGCTGTTAACTTAGTTGTAAGAATTTCCTCGGAATAAATATTGACTTTATCTTTAATTCTTGTTAAGGATGTTGTATACTTTATAAAGTTTTGATACATAGACCTCTGAAGATCCGCCAAGGACTTTTCTCTCTTCAAAAAAGATCTGTAATTATTAAGGCATGTTTCAACAGAAATTGTGTCATTTGTTTCAAAATATATTTTAATCATTAAGGACCTAGAATACATATCATAAAACACATTCTTGAAATTAACAAAAGTTAAACTTCTCAATGCTGCTTTATATTCCCTTTTGAAAAGAAGAATACTTGCTTTATTACAGTTGTAAATCATTTCTCTATCATCTTGAGGTATAAACTTTATGTGAGTTTCAAGAAACCTTTCCGCCCAATCCTGCTCATTAACTCTTAGAGCTACTTCAATAATATTTTTATAGGAACGATCGTGAACAAAACCTTCAACAACCAATAAACCTTCTTCCACCTGGAATTTCATTGCATCAAATAATTCGAGTAAATAGTTGTGCCCTGTATTCATCATTTTAATACAATGATTGATTGCATGCTGAATAAAATTAGATGCTTCACCTCTAGGTGTAACGCCTATGTATTCTTTAATAGAGGAAAAATATTCAGCATATTGACTTCTCGAAACCTCGTCTTTTAGTAGATCAATAAGCATTAGATAAATTTGAAGAGAGGGGTGTTTTTCCAACAAATAAGGATGATCATCAATAAAAATTTTTATCTCATCAAAAAATGTTTTTTCATACGAAACATTCATGATCCGCTCACGCATATGCATTTCTATGTACATCTTTAATTTACTAAATACATAGAATACATCGAGCGACTCTGCCTTATCTAACAAGGCGCCGGAATACGGAAGATTTCCATCTTTATTGTAAGCACTATCTATTTCTTCATCAACTAGATAATTGTACAATAACTCATTAAAAGATTTAATTTTTGTATTTTTCAAATCGGATTTAAAACTCTTTATCGAGCCTTGTATGGCTTTACCTAGGGCTCTTTTGTTCAGCTCAGAAATTTTAGTAAATTCTCTTAATGTTTTATTCTCTTCAATATGACATATAACCAAGAATCGCTCAGCCAATTTTAGAACTAATGACATATCTCTTACTATGTTAGTAGATTTTGATTTGTTCTTTAATTTATCTTTACTAACCTTAAAATAGTTTGGATGTGTTTTTACTAATTCCTTAGTAAGCGTTATTAAGTTTTTGTTTTTGTTGTAAAATGGAGAAGATATGAAATCACAAAAATTTGTTATTTCTTTCGTAGTAAAAGTTTCCAATAACAAACATAACTTACTATTCTCAATCCCAGACATATTTAAACAAACGAAGCTTATTGAAATGCAATATAAGAAATCAAAACTTTAATTTTAACAAAATATGTTTCCTAGTTTTAGGCTAAGCCCTCACTTAACAAAAACTCTTTCACGAGTAGTTAAATTTCCAGATTGGAACTCTATAAGATATACTCCTTTCTCAAAATTAGAAATATTCAACACTTCATTCTGAGAAGGCATATTGAACTTATGAACTAACCTGCCTGATAAGTCCATAACACTAATTTTATCAAGCTTTAACTCAGAATCAATATTAAAAACTCCAGAGTTAGGGTTAGGATAAACCTTTAATCCTTTTTCTAACGAGTTGTTTTTCGGTGTGTTTAACCCTATTTTTTCTGTATTATAAACGACAATCGGATCTCCTGTAATTAATTTAGGTAATATCGTATCTCCTTTATAATTAACAATTATTAAATCTGTTAATCGTATATCTAATTCTTTTACAATTTCTCCTAAGTTATCTGGAATAACAATTATACCGGTGGCTAAATATCCCTGGCCCGTTCTGTTTTGTTTATCTGTTCTTGCCATACCAATATCTATTCCGTCTTCCAAAGGAAAACCTGCGGCTATCATGTCAACATTTTTAATACCTAGCCAGCTGCCCGTGAAACTCGCTGAGTTGACACTTCCAAAAACCTCCTCTACCTCGTGCTTTAAAGTCATACTCACCCCATATACATTCTTGGCAGGTGTTGCTGAATCTCCCAAAGAGATACTGTAAACTATTGAGTCCCGGCTGGAAACAGTATCACTATTGGACATGATGTATAAAGGAGGTCCAAAAGGATCTGTAGGAACAGTCTTATCCATTTTAAAAGAAACTTTTGAATAATTCTGGTTGACAGCTAATACATCATCAAAGCCTATTTTACCATCTCCATCTGTATCCGCATATTTCAAATCAACTCCATAATGTTTATTATCCCAATCATCACAGGTTTGATCTGTCCATGAGGTAAGGGGTAAAATTCTTCTTACACCATTGTTAGTCCCAAAACCTGCACCTATGTTAAGATAATCAGAGCTACTTACCTTACCATCATTATTGGCATCGCCTGGCCAAACACACTCGTCGTCTAAACATTTTTTGGGTTTCAATGTTATAAAGTGGATTGCCCCTCCTAAATATGCAGAGTCAGACCTTCAAGATTCTCCAACAGCTATTTCAGGATAGCCGTCTGAATTTATATCTCCTACATGATATATCAAACTGCCAAACTGTTGATCTGGAGGATAATCCAACCCTGAAACCGTATTTCTATCAATCAACTCATATGAGGTAACATCACCTGATGAATCTAAAAAAAACACATAAGCCTCCCCATAATTATCAGGTAGAAAATCCCTACATGCAGTAACCAAAAGCTCATTTACTCCATCAAAATTCAAATCAGGAAGAGATCTCAAAATTCTACCAAAAAGCGAACCACTTACGCTTAATCCGCCGACAACAGGATGTGAATCATCAATTCGTTTTGATGATTTCACTGTACCATCTGTATTTAATAAAATAATCCAAAATAGGTCTGCTTTTGTGCCAGCGACTATATCAGTCATACCATTTCCATCAATATCACCTACATTTGCTAATCCATCACCAAAACCGGCATTTGGAAATGTAATACCAGGGAAGTCCTCAAATGTTGGTAAAATCTTTTTATAACTCTTTACTGTGCCGTTAGAGTCTAAGTACAAAATATAAATTAAACCCATATCAACACCTACATCCTGCGCTTCAAAAGCAGAAACAAAAACATCCGTATTTCCGTCATCATCTAAGTCTCCTGCGGCAGAAACCTCCATTCCGAATTTATCTCCTTTTGTAACGTCTACAATTGAGTTATTCTGAGATATCTTAACATCATCCTTAACCGTTCCATCGGAATTCAAAAACAAAATATAAACTGCACCGGAATATTATCCAAAACCATTATCATCTTGAGGCGAACCTACGACGATATCCATATTCCCGTCTCCATCTAAATCGCCTAAAGTATCAATTGATAAACCAAATGCAGCCTGCTTATGAATAGATGCTGAAAATCCACCCTTTCCTTCTCCAATAAATTGAGAGGACTTAAATGTTCCATCCGAATTCATGAACGAAACAATTAACTCACCTCGAGTAGTGTGACCTAAACCAGGTCCAGCAATAACCAGATCATTTACCCCGTCCTTATCTAAATCACCTATTGCTGTTGCACCACACAGATAAGCACTGTCTTCCAAAGGAATAGGCAGGCTTTCATCATTTAGTTGCAATGTTTTTAACAATTCAAAACTGAGGAGTTGACCAAATGTCACACTTGGAAAAAGCGTTAAAAAACCTAAAATGTATAATATTCGATAGTGTAACATAACCAAGGTTTTATATCACAAAAACACTCCTTTTTTTAAACCTCTTGAATAGAATACTTACTTACAAAAATACTTTTATTAGCGGTTAAATTTCCAAATTAGAGCTCACGTAAGATATACCCCTTTCTTAAAATCTGAAACATTCAACATTCCACACTGCGAAAACATCTTAAACTAATGAATTAAACTTCTTGATAGGTCCACAACACTAATTTTACCAAGATATGATTCAAAATTAGTAATAAAAAAATCTAGTGTTAGAATTTGGATATATTTTTAACTCTTTTTCTATCGAATCATTTTTCGGTGTATTTACTCCTTTCTATTTATTTTTTACTAAACCAACAATAAATTCTCTATAAATAATATTAGGAATTAACGAATCGACTCTGTGACTAAAAATTAGTAAATCATCTATTCGAAGATTAAGATTTTTTTGCAATTTCACCATAATTATCCAAAACTATAATCTTAACAGAAGACAAATAGCCTTTACCTGTTCTATCAGTTTTATCTATTCTAACCGTGGGAAAATCTATTCCATCTTCAAGAGGAACAACTAACGTTATCATATTAACATCTTCAGTACCAAGCCAAGTACCTTGAAAACTTGCATAATTATCACTTACAAAGATTTCAGAAATCTTATGTTTTAACTTAATATTTATACCGCACACATCTTCGGTAAGAGTTTTACTATCTCCAATATAATATTATCACGTCTAAGGGAACAGCCGTATCTCTATTTAAAAGAATATATAAGAGAGGGCAAAAAGCATCGATTGGAAAATTTTGATTCGAGCAAAGGAAACTTTTGAGTAATTAAAATTCTAGATGCGCTATCGCTGTCATTAATTACGTGACTCTGTTTAAGACTTGGTTAGGAATCTATATAGCCTATTATTACAACTAAAAAATAAGAAACAGGTTTAAATTAACATAATAAATCAAAGGTGAAAGAAGATATTGACCCAAATAAAGTTTTCATTAAATCTCTAATTTAAAGAAGAAACCTCTATTTGTTATCGGCAATAACCAAAGACTTCAGGAAATCTCGGTTCATACGAGCTACGTTGTCCAGTGAGATTCCCTTTGGGCACTCTACTTCACAGGCTCCAGTGTTGGTGCAGTTACCAAAGCCTTCTTCATCCATTTGGGACACCATGTTAGCAACTCTTCTATTTGCCTCAACTTTACCTTGAGGCAGTAAAGAGAATTGAGAAACCTTAGCTGAAACAAATAACATAGCTGAAGCGTTCTTACAACTAGCCACACAAGCACCACATCCTATGCAAGTCGCAGCATCAAAAGCCTTATCTGCATCAATTTTTGGAATCGGTAAAGCATTTGCGTCTTGAGTGTTCCCTGATGTATTTACAGATATATATCCACCTGCTTGTTGAATTCTGTCAAAAGCACTTCTGTCAACCACCAGGTCTTTAACTACAGGGAAACCTGCAGCACGAAATGGCTCAATTGTTATAGTTTCTCCATCATTAAACATTCTCATATGAAGTTGACAGGTTGTTACCCTTCTGTCGGGCCCGTGAGCCTCTCCATTAATATATAGGGAACACATTCCACAAATACCCTCTCTACAATCGTGATCAAAAGCGACGGGTTCGAGACCTTTTTCAACTAAACCTTCATTTAAAACATCCAGCATTTCAAGAAACGAAGAATCGGGACTAACGTCACTAAGCTTATGAGTTTCTACAACTCCTTTAGCTTTTGAGTTTTTTTGTCTCCAGATTTTCAGTGTTAAATTCATAAAGCTATTATATTTTTTCGGCTTATCACTATTTGTAACTTCTCTGTTTTAATTCAATGTCAATGAATTCCAGAGGCTCCTTGTGTAAAACAGCATCGCTTGGTTCTCCTTTATACTCCCAAGCTGCAACATATCTAAAATTAACATCATCTCTTAATGCCTCTCCATCTTGAGGTCCGCCAACCTCAACAGATTCCTCACGGAAATGACCCCCGCAAGACTCATTTCTGTGTAACGCATCTTTAGCAAACAATTCTCCAAGCTCCAAGAAATCGGCAACCCTTCCTGCTTTTTCTAATTCAGGGTTCAAACCATCTGCATCACCGGGAACTTTTACTTCTTTCCAAAATTCTTCCCTTATTTCTTTAATTTCTTTTATGGCTTCTTCCAATCCCTTCATATTTCTAGACATACCGACTTTATCCCACATAACTTTTCCAAGTCTTTTGTGGAAATGATCAACTGTTTTGGTTCCCTTGTTATTTACAAAGAAATCAATCTGTTTTTTAACCTCCGCTTCCGCTTCCATAAATTCGGAAGTGTCATTTGGAATTTCTCCAGTTCTAATTTCTGCTGCCAGAAAGTCTCCTATTGTATAAGGCAAAACAAAATAACCGTCAGCCAATCCCTGCATTAATGCTGATGCTCCAAGCCTATTTGCTCCATGGTCAGAAAAATTTGCTTCTCCTGCAGCATAGCAACCTTTTATTGTTGTCATTAAGTTATAATCAACCCAAATTCCTCCCATTGTATAATGAACAGCTGGGTATATCATCATTGGTGTTTCATAGGGATTTTCATCAGTAATTTTCTCGTACATCTGGAATAGATTACCGTATTTAGCTTCGATAACTTTTTTTCCGAGTTTTGTAACTAATTCTTTGTCATTCGAATCCAATCCATTAATTTTCGCTTCTGTTTTGCCATATCGCTCGATAGCAGATGAATAATCTAAATATACCGCTTCACCGGTTGAATTTACACCGTGTCCTGCATCGCATCTCTCTTTGGCAGCTCTAGAGGCGACATCACGTGGAACTAAATTCCCGAAAGCGGGATACCTTCTTTCTAAATAATAATCTCGATCCTCTTCTGGAATGTCAACTGGTTTCATTTTTCCAGATCTTATCGCCTCAACATGCTCTTTTTTTGCGGGTACCCAAATACGGCCATCATTTCTTAAAGATTCAGACATCAGTGTCAATTTTGATTGATGATCTCCTGATCTTGGGATACAGGTTGGATGTATTTGTGTATAACATGGATTGGCGAAAAAAGCACCTTTTTTATGAATTTTCCAAGCTGCAGTAACATTTGAACCCATGGCATTGGTCGATAAAAAGTAGACATTTCCATATCCACCAGTGGCTATAACGACTGCATGAGCTGAGTGTCTTGATATTTCACCAGTATGTAAATTTCTTGTTATAATACCCCTAGCTTTCCCATCAACTTTTACCAAATCCATCATTTCATGACGGTTATACATTTGGATTTTACCCTTATTTATTTGGCGATTCATAGCAGAATATGCACCTAATAAAAGCTGTTGACCTGTTTGCCCCTTAGCATAAAAAGTACGAGAAACTAAAACTCCTCCAAATGAACGGTTATCTAACAAACCCCCATAATCTCTTGCAAAAGGAACTCCTTGAGCAACACACTGATCAATTATATTTGCAGAAACTTCAGCTAATCTGTAAACGTTTGCTTCTCTTGCTCGATAATCGCCTCCTTTAACAGTGTCGTAAAACAATCTGTAAGTAGAATCACCGTCATTTTGATAATTCTTAGCAGCATTAATCCCTCCCTGGGCTGCAATTGAGTGTGCTCTTCTTGGTGAGTCTTGGTAGCAAAAAGCCTTAACATTAAATCCCATTTCTGCTAAAGATGCAGAGGCTGCACCACCTGCCAGACCTGTTCCAACAACAATGACGTCAATTAAACGTTTGTTTGCAGGGTTAACAACGTTTATTTCGTTTTTATGTTTGGTCCACTTATTTGCTATTGGACCTTCAGGAACTTTAGAATCTAGTATTGACATATCATCTCTTTTAAAAATGAAAATTAAAATAATGACACCATGCAACTATGGTAAATAATAAAGGAACCACTACAGAGTATCCTTTTCCTAATTTTATTAAAGTTGGCGTAAATCTTCCATCACGGAATCCAACAGACTGAAAGGTAGATGAAAATCCGTGAGCTAAATGTAATCCTAAAAACAAAAAAGCTAGACTATAAATACCTACCTTTATTGGATTTGCCATTTTTTCGTGCAACTCATCCCAATATCTAAAATCTTCCGTGTTTTTATGAAAACCGACTACATCCCAACTTTGATTGCCAAAAAATTTTACAGTTATCTCATGGATCCAAAAATCACCCATGTGCAACACCAAAAATAAAAAAATCATTATTCCTGTAGTAATCATATTTCTTGAAACCCACGAAGAATTGGCTGACTGATTATCAAAGACGTAAGCGACTGGTCTTGCCCTTTTATTTTTGATTGTTAGTAATATTCCCATTAGATAGTGTATCAATATTCCCGCAATTAAAATAGGCTGAGCCACAAATTGAACAACAGGGTTTGTACCCATAAAATGTGAAGTCGTATTGAAGGAATCTGGGTTTATAACCGAGAGTAAATTAATTATTAAATGTTGTACAAGAAAAACCAAAAGAAATAAGCCAGAAAGAGCCATAATAACTTTCCGTCCTATTGATGATTTTCCAATACCAGCGTTAGCCATTCTTTATAAATTTTAAAGAATTAATTTAAGTCTTGTTCTACAAATTTACAACACAAATCGTTTATAACCCCAATACACAGTTTAGAGTAAAAGAATGATATATAGACTAAGGTTATAAAAAACTATGTAAAAACCCTTTAAACCCCTATATTTACTACTGTTTATAAGAAAATATGATTCGAATAATTAAACTACTGACAACTTTTATTTAGAAACTTTCTAAACAAGACAAAATGAATGTTCGATATAATACTATTAATTCAGAATTATTTACAGCCAACAGAAAAAAACTCGGTATGGCACTGAAAAAGAATAGCTTGGCCATATTTCAATCTAACGATGAAATGCTTAGAAATGGAGATTGCTTTTTTCCTTTTCGACAAAATTCAGATTTATTTTACTTATGTGGAATTGACCAAGAAAAGACGATTTTACTTCTCTTTCCTGAATGTAAAACCCAAACTCATCGTGAGATATTATTTATTAGAAAAACAAGTGCAAAAATTAAAATATGGGAGGGGCCTAAGTACACAAAAAAACAAGCCACTAATATCTCTGGTATTAAAACGATTTTTTGGCTTGAAGATTTTAACCATATATTTAGGCTACTTACCAATGAGGTTGATAATATTTATGTTAACCAAAATATGCATGAAAGGTCCAATTCGGAATTAGATTCAAGAGACGTAAGAATTGCACGTCAAATAAAGAATCAACTTCCGGCTCACAATTTTGAGCGGGTCACACCGTTAGTTACGAAACTTCGGGAAATCAAATCCTCTTTCGAAATAAATCTTATCAAAGAAGCATGTAAGATAACAGAAAAGGGATTTAGAAGAGTTTTAAAGTATCTAAAGCCGGGTGTATGGGAATATGAAGTTGAGGCTGAGGTTACCCACGAATTTATACGAAACAGGTCAAACGGACACGCATATAACCCGATTTTTGCGTCAGGTGAAAATGCCTGTATTTTACACTATATCAACAATAATAAAATTTGTGAAGACGGGGATTTGATACTAATGGATTTTGGTGCTGAGTATGCAAATTACGCATCCGATTTGACACGAACAGTACCTGTAAATGGACGATTTACAGCAAGACAAAAAGAGATTTACAGCTCCGTAAGAAGTGTAATGGTTCGCGCAATAGAGATGATGGTAGAAGGAACATTGCTTGATGAGTTTAACAAGGAAACAGGAAAACTGATTGAATCAGAATTAATTCATCTTCAATTATTAACAAGAACAGAAATCAAACATCAAGACCCTGAAAACCCATTATTTAAAAAATACTTTCCACACGGAACAGCCCATTTTATTGGAATAGATGTTCATGATGTTGGAAATCGACAATCTCCATTTAAACCGGGAATGCTTCTAACATGTGAACCAGGTATATACATACCCAACGAGGGAATTGGAATTAGAATTGAAAATGATATCTTGATTACAAAAAATGGGCCTGTTGATTTAATGTCAACCATACCTGTTGAAATCGAAGAAATAGAAGATTTAATGAATAATTAATAAAAAAATATGACTTTACAGGAAAAATTTGAACAAGCCGTTTTAGAATCTAAATCACTTCCGGAAAAACCGTCAAATGAAATTTTACTAAAAATATATAGTTTATATAAACAGGCTACAAAAGGAGATGTAGATGGAGAAAAGCCTATTGGTTTTGATTTTGTAAATCTAGCAAAGTACAGTGCTTGGGAAAGCTTAAAAGGTAAAAACAAAGAGGACGCTATGCAGGAATATATTAACTTGATTAAGTCTTTAAAATAAAAAAGCCCGGGTAAACCCCGGTCTTTTTTATTATTATTTATTTGTGCAATGCGTAGCCAAAAGAAAATCCATACAACCAACCATCATTATCAGGAATAGCATATATATTAACAGGTATTGTCATGTTTCCGGCCTTAAAGCTTTTACCAACGGCCCAAATCCAGGCGGGCTGAAATGTGTAATGCCCTCTACTGTCTAAACGATTAGAGAATACTCCATCATAATAAGGATTCTGGGCCTCCGTTAACCATTCTCCAGAATCATCGATATAACCTTTTTGCACTTGTTTTAATCTAAATAAAGGTCCAAAACCAATTTCTATTCCATATTTAACAGTTCTAAAACCATTTAAAAAAGAAAGTGACGGAATTGCCAATTGTTGGTCCAAACCTGCAAAAGATAAATTTGTTTGAAAAACAGCTTGTAATCCCCCTGTGTACAAGTAAGATTTCTCATATTGATAGCCAATAACCGTCATGGTTGGATTTTTATTATAACCTCCTGGGCCCGCACTTTTAAGTAT
>MDTD01199452.1_pt1 | contig 15878 bp, 15 predicted proteins | sample 811221 | NCBI WGS metagenome assembly MDTD01 (sample SAMN05326646, study PRJNA326480) | marine metagenome | isolation source: seawater | place: Pacific Ocean: South West | collected 2011
ACAATTTATGAAGATGAAAAAAGTAATTTAAAACCCATAGAAAGCATCTTACCATTTACTTTTTATCATATTAAAAATTTAATTTATAAATTTTTTAATTAAATTATCGTACATAAATCTCATTCCAAAAGAAAAATAAAGAGCTGATAAACATATTATTGGTAAGTTATATCTTCCAACTCCAGTCCAACCCATTAAAAAGAAAAAATACAAACATAAAAAAAATAATAAAAACCAAAATTTTTTGTTTAATAATTTTTTTGAATAAAAAAAGCCAGCTAATAATATAAGATAGAGAAATAATGAATATACTATATCAATCATCAATAAAAAATTATGGTTATTGGTTTTCCAATAATCCTTATCTACAAAATTCATCTTAAAAAATTTAAATTGCCAGGTTGGCGAAGTTATCAAAAATTGAAAACTTTTATCAAATATATATTTAAATAATTCTAAAGGATTATCCTTGAAAATTTGATTTGTATAATTTTGTTTATACTTTGCTAACTTAATTCTATCACTCTCAACTTTTAAATTTATATTATTTTGTATTACCCATTTTTGTTCTTTTTCAATTTTTTGTTGATAAGCATCCTCCTCTGAAATATTTTTAGTTTTAGAATCTATTATGTGCGATATATACCAGTAAGGAGCATCTAATGATTGGGTTGGGGTTATATAAAATAAATTTGATCTTTGATAATTTGAATATCCTAAAAAACTAATTACCAAAGAATATCCAAAAATAATTGCTAAAAAAGATAATAAAAATTTTTTTTTAAAACAAAAAAACAAATAAATAGATATTGGTATTATTAGAAAAAGAGATACTGTTTTGAGCAGATAACTCAGGCCAATCACAAATCCAAAAAGAAAATTATCAAAAATTTTTAATGAAGGTCTCACTAAGTATCCCAACATGAAATTAATAAATGATAAGTAAAAACTTTCAGTCATAAACATGCTGTGATAAGGGAATATAGACGGCTCAAAAATGAGGAATAATGCTGCAAGTTGCGTGAAATTTCTGGAAATCTCTAAATTAAGTTTTTTTATTAAGAAAAATACAGAACAAAAGAAAACACTTATTTGAAAAAAAAGAAATAAGATTTTTTTTTTTGTTGTGTTAACCACCTTATTTTTATTAATTTTTTTTTCAAAGAAAACATCTTCACCAATAAGATTGTAAAAAAAACCTATGGATACTGGATAAAAAACAGATGCCTGATATTCTCCTGCAAGATCAAGAGTTTTATTTGACTCTAAATTTTCCTTAAAAATTTCAGCTTTTAAAAAATAATGTGCAGAGTCTCCTTTGATCAGGTTGTTGTATGGAATATTATTTTTAGTATAATTTATTCGATCATAATTAAAAACAACGAAACAAGAATATAAAAAAGAACATATAAGTCCCAAAATTATAATTTTTTTAAAACTTGTTTCTTTCATTTTTGATTATTTTATTAATATAGTTTATATCATTTAAAGCAATGAATATTAATGCAAAATTACTTTTGAATAAATTTCCTAAAAGAAGAACTCAACTTTCTAAACCCTTAAAAAAAATTTTTGATATTGAGTATAAAAAAAATAGAACTAATTTTCTTACTCAACTTAGTGAGAGCTGGCTGCATTTTGCAATTAAAGGAAGGCTATCTAATCTTAATTTAAGCACTTTAGAAGTGGGTGCTGGGACACTTAATCATCTTAAATATGAAAGTAAAAATAATCTTAAGAATTATAATATAATAGAGCCTAAAAAATTTTTATTTAAAAATAATAAGTTAAAGAGTTGTGTTGCTAATGTTTATAAAGATTTTAATAAACTTCCAAAAAATAATTTTGACAGGATAATTTCGTGCGCTGTATTAGAGCATTTAGAAGACTTACCAATGTTTCTTGCGAAAACAGGTCTTGCAATGAAAAAAAATAGCTATCAATCACATTCAATTCCATGTGAAGGTTATCCAGTTTGGAAAATAACATGGGATATAATAAGTGGTATTCCATTTAAATTAAGAACAGGATTTAATTTTAGTGAAATACAGAATCATGAGCACATAAACAATCACGATGAAATTTTATGCTTAATTAAATATTTTTATAAAAAGTGTGACATTACGTATAGTTACCCTTCTTTTTTTACACCTTATTTAAGCTTGTATGCAAATTTAACATTTTCAAAACCAAACATGTCTATTATAAAAAAATTTCTAAAATATGAAAAAAAATAAAAAGTTTTTATATTTAATCTTTTCTTCTTTATTTGTGTTACTTATAATTTTTACTTTATTAATAATTACGAATAATTCTTTAGAAATCAAAGATTATCTTAAAAAAAAACTTAACCCAAATAAATTTGCATATTTTCAAGTTTTATTGGCCAACGAGAGATCTTCAAAAAAACTTAACAATGATTATAATGTTAAATTTTTACCTCAGACACAGTTTTTAGATGTAGATTTTAAAAAAATAGATTTAAGCAGTAATTTTTCAAATAAGAGCAATAATGTAGGCTATGCTCAAAATTTAAAAACTTATGTTAGAAAACCTTTTTATCTTGAAAATTATCAAAATAACTTGGTTATACTTACTAGTGATAATGAAATTTTTTATAATGATATTGATAATATTCTAAAAAATCAAAATTTAATCAAAATTGAAAACAATTTGGATTTTGTAACCTCACTTGATATCTTTGTTAATGATCAAGATATTTATGTGTCTGGGATAAAAATGATAAATGAATGTGCTCATTTTCAAGTAGCGAAAGGTAAAATTAAAAGTTTAAAAGAAATAAAATTCACTAAGATTTTCAGTTCTCAGGAGTGTTCATCTTTACCACAAGCTGGAAGAATTCAAAAATTACATGGATCAAATTCAATTTTAGTAAGCACTGGAGCTGATATACTTAAGAGAAAGGATGAATACGACCCAAAGCCTCAGGATGAAAAGTCAATATTTGGAAAAATTTTAAAAATCAATTTAGACGATAACAGCTTTTCAATATTTTCAAAGGGTCATAGAAATATCTTAGGACTTTATAGTGATGAAAAAGTAATTTTAGCAACTGAAAATGGTCCTAAAGGAGGTGATGAAATAAACAACATCAAGTCTAATTATAACTATGGTTGGCCAATAGCATCTTATGGTCAAAAATATAAATCTACAGAGCAAAATAAAGATTTAGATTATAAAGATAATCATGCGTCTCATGGATTTGAAGAACCTATATATAGTTTTGTACCCTCAATAGGAATTTCAGAAATCATCAAATTAGAGAATACTTTTTCTAATAAATGGAAAGATAATTATCTGGTTGGCTCACTTAATGGTAATCATATTTATAGATTAAAATTTGACAACAATTTTAATAAAATAATCTACATGGAAAAAATTTTTATTGGAGAAAGAATTAGAGATTTAATGTTTTTTAAAAATAGAAATCTTATTTTATTAGCTCTAGAAAGCTATGGAAATTTAGGGGTAATTAAAAAATTTTAAATATTTATTTTAAATCAATATGATTCATCAGCTTTATATTATAATATTTGATATTATTTAGTGGATCTAATAATAATTTTTTTTCAAAAGCATTTAATAAATCTGAGACAGCATTTTCAATTTTAAAATTCGGTTTAAAATTTAAATGAGTTAAAATTTTTGCAGATGAAATATGATATGATCTATTGTCATCTGATTTTTTTGCAATTATTTTAACATCATTCCCAATAATTTTTTTTACTGTTTCAGCTAAATCATTCACTGAATAATTTTGAAAACCTGCGTTGAATATCTCTCCATTTATTTTTAAATCTTCAGCATTAATTAATAAATCATAAAAATTAACCATATCGGATATATGAATATTGGGTCTTAATTGATTGCCACCAAAGACTGTGATTTCTCTCTTATGGTAAGCTAAGTTAGATAAAATATTCACTACTAGATCAAGTCTTTGACGCTTTGAATAACCACAAACTGTTGCTGGTCTAACAATTGTAGTGATGAAATCATTTGATTTATAATTAATCAATATTTTCTCACAATCAGCTTTGAATTTTGAATAATCAGTTAAAGGATCTAAGCTCATATCCTCCACAACATTTTTTTCATTTTTAATTCCATAAACACTAGATGAAGACGCATAAATAAATCTTTTGACGCCACATTCTTTTGCAATTTTTACCATTGGCTCAAATGCATCTAGATTTATAGACTTTCCTAGCACTGGATTTAATTCAAAACTTGGATCATTTGAAATACAAGCGAGGTGAATAATAATTTCTTGATCTAAAAAAGTTTTTTTTAAAAGTTTTTGATCTCGTATATCTCCTTTAATTTTAATTAAATTTTCTGATGTCTCTAATAATTCTTCACCATACAAAAATAAATCAAGAACGGTAACTTTGTGTCCTTTTTTGACTAAATGTTCTACTAATGGCACCCCAACATATCCCGCTCCACCAGTGATTAATATTTTTTTTGCCATTATTTTAAATACCTAAACCAACTTTTTGTTGCTTTTTTAATTTTAACTGGAGTCCATAAAGGTGCTTTTTTCCAATATTTTAAATCTTTAAGAAGATAACTAATACCATCTTTGATGTTTATTTTAGGTTTCCACTTAAGGTGTTTCTTTATTTTTGATATATTTGCGAAAGTTATATCGGGCTCACCAGGCCTTTTAGGAATTCTTATAACAGAGCCTTTTAAAATTTTTACTATTTCATTAACCTTAACATGTTTTCCACTTCCTACATTAAATATTTCATTTTTAATTTTTGATTTTGAAGCTAATAAAAAAGCATTCACCACATCACTAACATAAGTAAAATCTCTTGATTGTTTTCCGTCTCCAACAATTGTATAGGGCTTATTATTTATTTTTTGAGACAGAAAAGTACCAAACATTGCTCCATAATTTCCATTAGTCCTAGATCTAGTTCCATAAACATTAAATAACCTTAATGAGATAACGTTTATGTTATAAATTCTTCCCCAATGAAGACACACTTGTTCTCCAAGAAATTTTGTTAAAGCATATGGATACATTGGGGATATTTTCTCACTTTCATTTGTAGGAAATTTTTTTGGTATTCCATATGATGAAGATGAAGCTGAATATATCAGTTTTTTAATTTTATACTTTCTGCATACCTCCACTAAATTTAAAGTTCCAACTACATTGGAATTAAAATATTCTCTTGGGTTTTCAATACTGGGGATAATATCTGATAATGCTGCTAAATGAAAAACACAATCAGCATCTTTAAGATATTTTTCCCATTTTCTATTTTTTGCTATGTCAGATTTGATAAATTTTACTCTTTTAAATTTTGATATATTCTTAATCCTACCGTTGCTCAAGTTATCAATAACAACAATCTTATTCTTTTTGTTTTTATGGAGTTCTTCAACTAGATGACTTCCAATAAATCCTGCCCCACCTGTAACAATATATTTCATAAATTTTTTAAAATAATTTTTAAATTTCTACATCATTAAAAAGGACCTGTGAACAGTTTGTTGGGTATATCCGTTTCCTCTAACTTATATTTTTTTATATCATCTTTTTTGATTCTTTTATGAAAAATTTTTAAAACTGATTTTAAAATTTCATTAGTGCCTGGATAACAATATTGTGCTAATGCTCGAGTGCTAGGCACTGGAGAATCATTTATTCCGATTCTTACTGGTTTACACTTTAAAGAATTTGATAAATTTTCACTTACTGTTGATATAATTTCAGAACTTACTCCAAAATTCATCCAGCCATTATCCACTACCAAAAGACGTTTTGTTTTTTTTACAGAATTTAATATTGTTTTTTTATCAAGTGGTCTAATAGATCTTAAATCAATCAACTCTGGGTAAATTTTATATTTTTTTAAAATTTCAATTGTTTTAATTACCTCTATTGTCATTAAAGAGTAGGAGATTATTGTTAAATCTTTTCCTCTTTTAACCTTTTTAGCTTTGCCAATTGGTATTTTAAAATATTTTTTTGGGAAATTACCAATTGTGTGATGCAACCATCTGTGTTCAAAAAATATTATTGGATTTTTGTCCTCTATACTTGATAATAATAGTCCTTTTGCATCTTTTGGGTTTGATGGTGTAACTACTTTTAACCCTGGGATATGAGCAAATATAGACTCGAGACTTTGAGAATGTTGTGCTCCTTGTCCCCAACCTCTGCCAATAATTAATCTTATCACAATTGGAACTGACAATTGTCCAGCAAACATATAATTCCATTTAGCAGCCTGATTAATGATTTGTTCAATAGCCAATAATGAAAACTCAACCCTTTGATGACTAATTATTGGAATAAAACCATTTAATGAAGATCCAATAGCTAGACCGGTCATTGCGTTTTCGGCTGTAGGCATATCAAAAACCCTATTATCTCCATATTTTTCTTTTAAATATTTAGTTGTTCCAAATGTTCTTTTTGGATCGTCCACCCCCAAACCTACAACAATTATTTTTTTATTTTTTTTCATTGCAATATCTAGTGCATCATTAATTGCTTCAGAAAAATTTAAAAAATCACTTTTCATCTAATCAGCGTATATATCTTTATTTAATTCTTTTAATTTTGGAAATTTACTTTTTTTTGCGAAATTAAATGCACTTAATATCTCTTTATCTATTTTATGATTTATTTTTTTCAATTTATCATTGTCAAGTATCTTTTTTGAAAAAAGTTTTGACTGTAAATTTTTAATTGGACATTTTTTTACCCACTTTTTAATTTCATAATCAGGTCTGTAATCAAGATTATCATCATTATTCGGACCACAATGCTCAAGCCATCTATAGGTATCTAGAAAAATAAATGCAGGTCCTTTTCCAGATTTAACATCCTTAATAATTTTTTTTGACATACTATAAATTTTAAGAGAGTCATTACCATCAATTTTGTGACTTTTTATACCAAAGGATTTAACTATAGATAATAATTTTCTTTTTTTAGATTGTCTGTATCTTAATGGTGAATATACAGAATAAAAATTATTTTCACAAACAAATATAACTTTTAAATTATGTAAAGAAGCAAAATCTAAGCTTTCAAAAAAAACACCTTCTTCTGTTGCCCCATCTCCTAAAAAAACTATAACTATTTTATTATTTTTTTCCAATTTATTTGCCCATGCTAATCCTGTTCCTATAGGAATTGTACTCCCAACTATAGGAACTGCTGCAACCATACCCACATTTAAATCTATTAAATGCATTGATCCACCTTTACCTTTTGAACATCCAGAAATTTTTCCATATATTTCTGCCATCATTTTTTTTAAATTTCCTCCTTTAGCTAAGTAATGTGCATGAGATCTGTGGGTGCTTACAATTTGATCTCTTTTAGTTAAATTTCTACATATTCCAACAGGGGTTGCTTCTTGCCCTATAGATAAATGAACTGGGCATCTCATTTCTCCATTCTTGTATTCCCTTGAAATCATTAATTCAACTTTTCTAATTCTTAGAAGATCAGAAAAAATTGATAAAATGAAATTATTTTTCATAAAAATTATTAATCAAATTTGATATTTTTTTTATCTGTTTTTCAGTCATAAACTGATTAACAGGAAGAGTAATTATTTTTTTTGCCTGTTGTTCTGTTTTTTTTAATTTCGGGGAATTATATCCTAATTTTTTAAAAGCTGGCTGTAAATGTATCGGAATAGGGTAATGAATTGAAGTTTTTATGCCATTTCTAAAAAGATAGTGATTTAATTTATCTCTTAAGGGTGCTTGAATTACAAATGTGTGATATGTGTTGAATACTTTTTTATTCTCTGAAGGTATAAAAATCTTATTAGTTTTGATTGAATTTCTGTAAATTTTTGCGTTTTTTCTCCTTTTTTTGATTACATTATTTAAATTTTTAAGCCTAAAGTTTAAAATACCTGCTTGTATGGTATCCATCCTTGAAACATAACCAAACTTATCAACTAAATCTCTATTCTTATGACCATGATTACTTAATCTTTTTATGAAATTATAAATCTTTCTGTCATTTGTTGTCACATAACCAGAGTCACCTAATGCATTTAAATTCTTAAGAGGGTGAGCAGAAAAGCATCCAATTTTTCCTAATGATCCCGTGGGTCTATTTTTGTATTGTGAACCAACAGATTGAGCAGCATCCTCAATAATTGGAATTTTATATTTTTTTGAGATTCTGCTTATATAATCCATTTCAGCAATCCTTCCACCCAAATGCACAACCATTATTGCTTTTGTTTTTTTTGATATATTTTTTTCAATTAATCTATGGTCAATTAATTGATCTTCTTTGACATCTACAAATATTGGTTTTGCACCAAGATGAACTATGCAAGAAGTGGAAGCAATAAAGGAATTAGCAGTTGTGATAACCTCATCACCTTTTTTAACACCTAGACTAGCAAGACCTAAGGTCAAGGCATCAGTCCCGCTATTCAAAGCAACAGCATATTTTGTTTTACAAATTTTTGATATATTTTTTTCAAACTTTTTGATTTCATTTCCCGAAACCCATAAATCACTAGATGCAATTTTATCAATGATGTTAAGAATATTTTTTTTTTCTTGAGACCACTGATGAGACAAATCAACATAAGGAATTTTCATTTGATTGGCCTTTTTGTATAAAATTTTTTTACTACATTAATAATATAATCAAGTTGATTTTTTTTTAAGTGTTGGTCACATGGAAAGGTAATTATTTCTTTGCAATGTCTATCTGTGACTGGAAAATCACCTTTTTTATGATTCAGTCCTCTCAAAGCTTTTTGCAAATACATTGGTATGGGATAATGTACTTTTGCCTCTATTTTATTTTTCAGACAATATTTCAATAGCGCATCTCTATTTTTAGCAAACACAATATATAGATGAAAAACTATTTTATAATTTTTTGGCCTAGGGGGAATTCTTATTTGTGGAATTTTTTTTAAATGGTTATCAAAATATTTTGCATTTTTAATTCGTTTGTTAGCTATATCTTTTGCCTTTGGTAATAACCAATTTCCTACAACTGCCTGAAAAGTATCTAATCTAGAATTATAACCAAGTTGGACCACATTATCTCTATTTTTTAAGCCATGATTTCTTAGTAATAAAATTTTTTTATAAATTTTTTTGTCATTAGTTGTAATAATTCCTCCATCAGACCACACATTTATGTTCTTTAATGGATGAAGAGAAAATGCACCGGTTATGCCCCACGTTCCAGCCTTTTTATTATTAATTGATCCTAATATTGATTGACAGGCATCTTCAATTACCGGAATACCAAAGTTTTTTGAAATTTTCATTAGTTCAGGCATATAAGTCATGTAACCAGTAAAATGCACAGGAACAATGGCTTTAGTTTTATTAGTAATCTTTTTTTTTAAAAGATTCAAATCCATACAAAAAGTATCATCACAATCAACAAAAACAATTTTTGCTCCAACTTCATTGATCGCGCCAACAGTAGCAACAAAAGTATTGGCCGCTGTAATAACTTCGTCTCCTTTTTTAATTCCTATAGCCTTTAAAGAAAGTTTTAATGCATCAGTTCCAGAATTTACTCCAAGTGCATATTTAGTTCCTATAAGACGAGCAAAATTTTTTTCAAATTTTAAAAGTGGTTTTCCTAATGTAAAATCTCCTGTGGAGACAAATTTTTTTAACTCACTCCATAAATCACCACAATTTGAAAATTGATCTTTAAGGTACGAATATCTTACTTGCATAACTTTAATTAATAAGTGATTAAAAATAATTTTAAAGATATTTTATTAAAAAGATTGAATAATATCTTATCAATCAAGCAATTTGTGTTGATCGGTTGACCACATAGCCGCACCTTTTCTCCCAATACAAGTTAAAAAAAAATAATTTAGTGAGTATTAATTATTAAATTTTCCTCAATAATTCAGGCATAATTTTACTATTTTTTATTACAATAAGAATTTGTTCTTTTTTAAAAAACTATAGCTGAAATTAATATCAAGCTTATCATCTAATAAATGGTAATATTTATTTTTAGAGAAAACTTTGTCAAGCTTCTGTTTGATTTTTTTATATTTTTTTTTATATAAAAGTTTATCATTTAGTTTTTCATTTATTTCAATAAAAGCATTTAAAATTTCATTTTGAGAATTATCTACAACCTTTAAATTTTTAGACTCAAATATATTTTTTTTATTGTGAATATTTTTTCCCAAATTCATCATTTCATTGATTTTTAAATATGATTTTTTCTTTAAGTCAAAAATTTTTTTTGGAACTATGACTGATCCTACAGTTCGTGCATCAAAATTATTAAAAACTAGAGGTAATGTATTTATCATTAATGAGGGTTTTCGAAAAACTGTAGCTATATTTAAAAAACCAGTATTACTACTAATAACAATTTTTGACTTATAGATTAAAAACAATTGCTCTAATTCTGAAAAAGATGATCTATTAAAGTCAAATAATTTTATTTTTTTTTTAAATTTTTTATCAAGAGGATTAACTCCAAATCTTAAAACTTTAATTTTTTTCTTATTACAATATTTAATTGTTTTTTGATAGTCTTGGAAGTTGAAATTTCTGTAGTCGTGAAAATTTTTATCGTTTTTAAAAAAGATATCTGCATCTTTGCTTCTATTATGCAATATTACAAACTTACCACTAATTTTATTCTTTTTAATAAAATTATCTCCAATTAAAATTTCTTTTTTTGTAAAATTTATAAGACTTTTTTGTCTAGATGTAAGAGAAAACTTTGGATGAAGATCATAATTATAATTAAGTAAAAATTTAGATTTTGGGAAATTATTTTTTATGAAATAATAAAAATAGAAATAAAACCTTGAAAAAAAAATTAATCTATTTTTTCTTTTAAACAATTTTAGCAAAAATTTGTTTGCAACAATTTTATCTGTTCCTAAAAAAATAATTTTTTTTTTATCTTTTATTAAAGAATTTAGAAGATAATCCAAATTATAACAAATATGACCAACTCGATTTGTATATATTCTTCCGATTTTAATATTTATAAAAAATGATAACAGATATATGAATAAAAAGAATAATAGATTTAAAATAAAAATTAAAAATTTTTTCACTTTTAATTTAATCATCACAAACATCTAAATATTTAAATAGTATAAACGTTTTTTGGGTTAAGTTTTTTTATTCTTTTTTTTATTTGATTTACATTTTCTAAAGATGTTATGAGATATTTTGAATTAGGTTCTGGTAAAAATTTGTTTGTTGACCTTACTTTAACATCTAAATTTTTATAGCTGAAATTATTTTTCATTGGATTATCGTCTAGAATACAATCAAAAATTTTTTCTTTAATACCAAGATGATAAATAAACGTTGGCAGCATAAGACCTGCACCAAAACCATATATTTTTTTATTTTTTTCAATTTCATTCTTCATTTTTCTCATTTTTTTTTGAAAATATTCAATTGTTTTTTTAATTTTCAAAATTTTTTTTTTTAAATTAAAGTTTTTTATTTTTTTAAGATTTTCATTAGATTTTGTACAAAGCAACATCATCGATCCTCCACAAGGACCTTCATTATAATTTAAAAAAGACTCAACTTGACCTCCTGATGAGATTATTAAATTGGTTAACGTGATTTTATCAAAATAGTGATAATGTTGATGTATTATTGCATCTAGCCTCTTATTTTTAAGCATCAAATCAAAATTTGGAACTTCAATAGCAACTTTTGTGTCATTTAATGAATTTAAAAAAATTTTTTTGAGCAAAAATCTTGGGTTGGCTATATGCTCAAGTGTGTGTCGTAGTATTATTAAATTTGAATTCTTAAAAATTTTTTTAAAATTTACTTTTTCAACATTTTTCTTAATCAAAAAAATATTTTTAAAATTCTTATTTTTTTTTCCTACTGGATCAATAACATACAGTTTTGCCTTACGGTTATTAAATTGATTTATAATTGTAAGATCGTTACCCCCAATATCTATTATTTTATCTAAATATTTTTTACTTAATCTTTTCTTTATAAAATTTATAAATTTATCAATATCTCTTTTCTTAGATCCTGCAGAGGTTGTGTAATTATAATTACTTTTTGAATATAAGAATTTTGACGGTATTTTTTTTTTTAAAGAAACCATTCCAGTTTTTTTTTCAATAACTAGTTCTTGGTCTATCCCCCTGAATTTTTTATCATAAATGCCAAATTGTTCAGTTAGTGGTAGTTTTTTTAGTTTCCATAAAGAGATTTTCTCTAACATTTTTTATATTTTCAATTTTTTTTTAATAACAATTTAATTTTATTTATAAGATTTTTCACATCGACTTTAGAAACTTTACACAGGTCTTCATAAGAACCATAGGAATGATTAAAAGCTTGAATTGATGAGCTTTCTACTTTTATATTTCTTACATCCTTTAGGATGTTTAGACATTCACCAAAAACTCCACCTTTTTGTGAAAATTCTTCAATTACCAAAAGTTTTTTTGTTTTTTTAACACTTTTAATTAAAAGATTTTTATCAAATGGCTTAAGTGTGTGAAAATATAAAATCTCAATATTTTTTCTTTTTTTATAAAAATAATTATAACACTCCATAGCTTCTTTAAGTTTAGGTCCAACAGCTAAAATTGTAGCTGATTTGCCATTTTTGACTTTGATGCCCTTACCAAATTTAATTTGGCTTGTTTTAAAATCTATTTCATGGGGGTTCTCTGTAAGCCTAAAATAATTTATTTTATTAATTTGATAAATCGACTTAAACAATTTATCAAATTCTTTTGCTGAACCAGGGGTTACAAAATTACAATTCTCAAAATGATTCATTAAAGAAAAATCAGAATAACAATGATGTGAACATCCAAGCTTTGAGTAATCAAAGGTTCCTCCAACTGAAACTAAATTTACACCTAATTTTTGATATGCAAAATCTAGTTTAATTTGCTCATAGCTTCTCTCTATTAAAAAAGGTGCAATTGTATGCACTATAGGTATTAAACCTGTTTTTTTTATACCTGCTGCCATATTTACAATTGCTTGTTCACAAATACCGACATTGTAATAACGATCTTTATATAAATTTGCGAAACGTTTAAAGATTCCGTGACTAATATCACTTACAAGAACTACTATGCTTTTATTTTTTTTTCCCAATTCAAGAACAGTATCTGCAAATTGAGGTCTCAATTTCTTTAAACTCATTTCAATTCCTTTTTAATTTCTTCAAATTCTTGTGAATTTGGAATTTTGTGATGCCAAACACCGTGGCCTTGCATAAATGAAATTCCCTTGCCTTTAATTGTATTGCAAATGACAATTTTTGGAACACCATCGTTTTTGTTAATTTTTTTAAAACTTTGATCTAAACTTTTATTTGAATGTCCATTTGCTATAACTGTTTTCCATCCAAATGATTTCCATTTTTTTTCTAAATTTTCTATTTTCATTAATTGTTGTGCTGATTTATTCCAATCAAGAATACAGATTATATTATCTAATTTAAGATTTGCACATATACTTGCCGATTCCCATACAGAGCCTTCGTGACATTCACCGTCACCTATTAAACAATATACTTTTTGTTTTTTTTTTTTAATTTTAAGACCTAAAGCTATACCAGTTGCTGTTGGGAATCCATGTCCTAAAGAACCAGTGCTGGCCTCTACATTTTTAATTTTTGTTGAATCAGGATGTCCCCCTAAAATACTGCCAGCTTTACCATATTTTTTTAATTCTTCATTAGTTAAAAGTTTAAATTTGTTTAACACTACATAGAGAGCTGCACAACCATGACCTTTGCTTAAAATAAAATAATCTTTATCTTTCTTATTAAAATTTTGTTTCAATTTTTTTTGATAAAGAAAATTTATAATATCCACTATAGATAATGAACTTGGAATATGCCCCTCATTGGCATTGGTAATCATTTTAACTATCTTTAATCGTAAATCTTTATTTATTAATTTCATTAAAAGACATCTGGATAAAATGTTCTTCCCTGACCACCATCAACTAGAACACATGTGCCTACGCAGTAAGATGAGCTTTCAGAGCATAAAAAAGAAATTACATTGCTTATCTCTTTGACTTTCGCAAATCTATTAATAGCAACCCTATTTTTTAAAAATTTTTTAACATGATTTGGTCTTTGTCTTTTTGCTAAACCCCAATAATTATTATCAGTATAAACAGGTCCGGGCATCACAGATGTCATAATTATATTATCTTTAGAAACAAATCTTCCTACACTTCTAACATAAGCATTTAGAGCTGCTTTAGATGCGCAATAAGCAGGAGGTCCTTGATTTTCAAGTGCAGAGATTGATGAAACATGGCATATTCTGCCCCACTTTTTTTTTCTCATGTGGGGAATACACAGTCTGTTAATTTCAATTGCAACTTCAACGTTAAGTCTCATTACTTGCTGCCACTCTGAGATTAACCCCAAAGGATTAGTGTAATTTAAGTTACCACCTACATTGTTGACAATGATATCTGGATAAATTTTATTTTTTTTTATGTAATTAAATAAAACATTAACAGAATTTTTTTTTATTAAATCTATATCTAATAAGTAGTGGTGGTTAGAATTAATCTTTTTAAGTTCTTTTTTAAGTAAATTGAGATCTTTTTTAACTCTTGAACAACCAATAATTTGCATGTCTTGTTTAGCAAAATCCAAACAAACAGACTTACCTATGCCCTTAGATACTCCAGTAATTAATACAATTTTTCTTTTTTTATTTTTCATTAAAAAACTAATAATAACTTTTTTAAATTAAATCTATCTTAATTAATCTTAATTTAAATAAGATTTACTAATTAATTAAGATTAAAATCATTACTTTTACTCAAAAAAACTAGGCCATCATGGTAAGATTTTGGCATGTCAGTAAATTTTTTTACCTTTTTCCATTTAATTTTATGAGAAAAAATATTTATTTTTATTTTCATACAATGTTTAAAAATTTTTTTTGCATTGACTTCATCACCAATTTCAACAAACGCATCAAAAAATTTCCAATCATGAGTGGTGGTTCTTTGAATAACCGCGCCCTCAACATTTTCAATATCAATTTTAAATATTGACTTACCCTTTTTGGGTAAAATATGCTTAAAGTCAATTGATTGAACATAATATTTTGAAATGACTCCGTAAGGATTTTTTTTTGCATTAGAAATATGAGAACTTGTAGTATTGCCGTGAATTTTGTTAAATTGAACTTTTTTTGATTTGTTAAAAACTGCTTTTGGAAATATTTTTATAGCTTTAGAATTATTTAATCTAAAGTTTTTTTTAATTTGTTCTAAGTGATTTATCTCAGGTTCAAAACAAGTAATTTTTTTATATCCTATTTTTGAAAAAAAAATTGAATGAAAACCAATATTGGCTCCCAAATCATAGGCAGCATCATAATAATTTAATTTTTTTAAATAATATCCGAATAAAATCATGTCCTCTAAATCCCACATTTTTGTAGAGGTGATGTTACCATAGGAAAAAAATGGAATGTGTATAGTACCAACTTTTTTAATTTGTATTTTTTGAGGACCATCAGCTCCAAAAGCTTTACTTGCCAGCTTTGTGATTTTTGTTTTTAAATCGGTAAATTTTTTATTTTTAATACCATAATAAAAAAATTTTTGAGGCTCAGTTATAATCTTGTCTAAAATTTTTTTGAGCTTTTTCGCATCTTGAATATGCTTCATTGATTAATTGTTGCTAGCTTCTTTTAAGATGTAGTTATAGTTGTTAATAATTTAAATCAATAAGTTTATAATTAAATTTTACATAAAAATTTTTTTCAGTGCATAAATCAAGCCAATTGAGCTATTAGTACTGGTCAGCTGCACGCATTACTGCGCTTCCACATCCAGCCTATCAACGT
>MDTD01135765.1_pt1 | contig 15876 bp, 10 predicted proteins | sample 811221 | NCBI WGS metagenome assembly MDTD01 (sample SAMN05326646, study PRJNA326480) | marine metagenome | isolation source: seawater | place: Pacific Ocean: South West | collected 2011
AGGTCTTGAAATGAGGCTGAAACGAATCTCGCAGCAAAGCGAATCCGCCGAATCGAAGACCTGAAGATTCAGACTAACGGATCGAATCCACCTTATTTTCCTTCGACCAAGGGAACCCAAGTTCTTCTTTCACCGCTGGCTCCGAGTTTGGAGTATAGAACCCACGCCTCCCCGGTGGTCGTGTCGAACTTAATCAACCTCTTGTAAAGATAGGGTTTTTCGTCCTGAGAATAATACTCTGCGCTAACCAACTGATACTTGCCTGTCTTGCTTGAGAACGAGCCGAAGTTAGGGGGTGGCGGAATGTTCATCGGCAACTTGGGCGGAGACGGACTCGGACCGACGTTGGCGCTCGGCTGGCCAAATGCATACCAGCCTGCGAATGCCAAAAACAAGGGAAAGGCTACAAGAGTGATTTGGGAAGTTAATTTCATAGTTCGTCTTCTTGTCAACAAATTCGGGTTTCGCCAACCCAAAAGAAACAAAAAAACCGTCGGCCTTGCCCTTGCCGACGGTTCAGAGCGCCCTTGTGCGGGCACTACAATCAAAACGCTAAGGTTATTGTCTTATCCTAGCAAAAAAAATGCGACTGCTTCGGCTATTTTAATTGCCTTACCTTGCTTTAATGTAAGTCCCTGCAATCAATTGCGGGATTGTGCAATTAATCCTCCTCCTGAATGAACACAACCGCTTGGTGCCAATACTCATTTTCCAAAAAGGGAGTTCCCAAACATTGCCAGCGACCCGAGGATTGATAGAGAAAACCGTCCTTATCCTTGTACTCGCGTTGAATCAATTCATTCACTCCTTCCTCAAGTCCCTTGCGGGAAGTGAAGCGTAGGATTTTGTATTTGCGTTGAACCTCATTCATGGAACCGAAAAAAAGAGCTGCGCCGATTGGCTTCTCTCAAAGAAGCAAGATCGGGTTTTTCAGTCAAGAAGGGAGAATGAGTTCCAAAAAAGTCACTCCATGATTTTCGCCATATAGATTTTTGCATTCGAACCCCAAAAGGGAAGAATACTCCTCCAATCCTCCTTACCATCACGAATTCAACTTATTGTTCTATTAGGGTTGAACCGCTTCTCCTAAACCCTAGGTTTGAAAGGAATCCAAGTCCTAAGACAATCGGCAAAAATCCCATCTCTCACAATGGCTTCCACCACCAAAGCAAAAACAAGAAAAACGAAACCCAAGGATTCCTCATCCCTCAACGAGGACGAAGTTCGATCCATTGAATCCCTTCGTCAATCCTTCGACGGCATTCGCGAGGAATTGTCCAAGGTAATCGTCGGACAGGAGGATGCCATCGAAAAAATCTTCATCTGCATGTTATCCAACGGACATACTCTGCTCATGGGTGTTCCGGGATTGGCAAAGACCCTTTTGGTGAATTCGATTGCCGAAACCACCTCCTTATCCTTTGGACGCATTCAGTTTACGCCTGACCTCATGCCATCCGACGTTACGGGAACCGAAATCCTGCAGGACCGCAAGGATGGAGAAGGTCGGGAATTCACCTTCATCAAAGGGCCCATCTTCGCGAACGTTTTGCTTGCCGACGAAATCAACCGGACTCCTCCAAAGACCCAATCGGCTCTCCTTGAGGCGATGCAGGAAAAACGAGTTACCGTAGCTGGAAAAAACCACGTTCTGCAAAAACCCTTTTTTGTTCTGGCCACCCAGAACCCCATTGAGCAGGAGGGCACCTACCCGCTTCCCGAAGCTCAACTCGATCGCTTCATGTTCATTGTAAGGATGGACTACCCTCAGCGTGAAGAGGAAATCATGATCGCACGTCAAACCACGATGGGAGCGACCGCCAAGCTCAAGAAGATCATCAACGGGACTAAACTGAAGCAATATCAGGAACTGGTCGAAAGGATTCCAGTGCCCGAACACGTATTCGAATTGGCTGTCGATTTGGTTCGGCGCACCCGCCCCGGAACCGAGGATGCGCCGAAATGGTTAAAGCAATCCGTTCAGTGGGGAGCGGGTCCGCGAGCCATTCAGTTTCTCATTCGGGGAGCCAAGGCTCATGCCCTGATCAGCGGAAACTTCATCACCACCACCGATGACCTTGAGGCGGTGGCCGAGCCGGTTCTTTATCATCGCATCATCACCAACTTCCATGCTCGTTCCGAAGGGATCACAAGTTCCGAAGTCATAAGAAGACTTTTGGAAGAAGCTCGCCAAGAAGAACGTTGACCGGTCATGCCTCGCAAGGCCAAGAAGCTCTACGAGTACATCGACCGCGCCGCCATCTCGAGGCTTGCCGGTGAACCTCTGCTCTCATCCAATCCCATGGAGGGAAGCGTGAGCGGTCATCACCGGAGCAACCACAAGGGATCAAGCGTCGAATTCGCCGAATACCGCGAATACACTCCGGGTGAGGATCCGCGCAGAATGGACTGGCGGGTACTTGGCCGAACCGATCGTTACTTTCTCAAGGAATTCGAAGCAGAAACCAACTTACGTTGTCATTGCATCTTGGATGCGAGCGGATCCATGGGATTCGGCGAACCGGAAAACAAGTTGGAATTTGGCAAAAGGCTGATCGCCACGCTGACCTACCTATACTTGAGACAAGGCGATGCGGTCGGACTTGAAGTCCCCACGAGTAAGTCAGGCCCTGCTCTACCCGCCCGGCGGAACCCGGTGCAATTGCAAGCGGTTTTGGAAACGCTTGGAAAAACCAAGGCAAAGGGAGCCGATCTTTTTGCCGAGAAACTCCATCTTTTGGCCGAAGGGATCAGGATGCGGGCTTTGGTTCTTTTAATTTCGGACTTTTTGGAGGAGCCGCATGAACTGGCAAATGCCATCCATCACCTGAGAAACCGAAAGCATGAAGTTGCGCTTTTTCATATCATGGACAGGCAGGAAATCGATTTTCCCTTTGACCGCCCCACCCGCTTTTTGGACTTGGAAGGGGGAAGTCCGACCTTAACCGAACCATCGGTAATCCGTCGCCAATACCTTGAGCAACTCGAAGCTCATTCGTCCTCCCTACGAAAAGTGTGCTCCGAAACTCAAAGTTCCTACCATCAAGTGATTACTGATCAAGGAGTGGAAAGGGCCTTGTCAGGATTCTCGATGGAACGTACCAGAACCTGATTTTGATTAGTTTCCTTCAACCCATCGCCTTGTTCGGGCTCTTTCTCGCCCTAACGCCCATTCTCATTCATCTCCTGAATTTGATGAGGCATCGTACCCAGCCCTGGGCGGCCATGCGCTTTATCCGCCAAGCGAAAAAGTTTTCCTCACGATTGTCAAAATTAAGGAGATGGCTGACCTTGCTGGCAAGGATCCTCGCAATCGTCTCTCTGGTCTTTCTTCTGGCCAGACCGTTTACCTCCCAAAACGGTTCGCTTTTCTCCTTGAGTCCCGATGAACCGGAAATTTCCCTCCTGGTCCTCGATCGATCCGCAAGTATGGAAAGGACCTCCCTCGGTTCCAATCTGAGCCTTCGGGAACAGGCATTACGCCAATTCGCAACCCTTTCCGAAACTTGGGCAAGCGCCAAGTTGTTCTGCATCGAAACGGTCTTGGGCGAACCAATCTTACTTGATGATCCGGACACTCTCCTAAAGGAGGAGATGAAGGATTTCTTCGGACCAACGGACTCCGAGGCAAACCTGCCCAGAACCATTCGGGAAGCATTCGAGTGGTTACGGGAAGCGAAGGTCAAATCCGCGGAAATTTTCGTTGCCTCCGACTTCCAAAGCAGCAGTTGGAAAATTTCCGAGAACGCTGAAGTCCTTAAGGAAATCTCCGAAGAAATCAAAGACAGGGAAGGGAGGTGGAAGATTCGTTTTCTAAAACTTGAACCGAGCCGCAACCTCAACCGTTCGATTCGCGCTCAAACCGTACGGGAGACTGAAAAATCGATTCTCCCCACTCTTGCCATTCGCAGCAACCAAAACTCCGATGAAAGTCTGAGTTTGGAAGTCAGCGTCAATGGAAGACCGTCGGTGATCGATTTTAACTTCACCTCGCCACAAAGCTTCTGGACTCCTCGGATCCCACTCTCTCCTGAAACCCAAACCGGTTGGCTGAGGATTTCCCTTCCGCGGGATGCTTGTTCACCGGATAACGCTCATTACCTGACCTATGGTAAAACGGATCGGGAAAAAATCTTCGCATTCGCATCCGATCCTGAGGTCGGAAGAATCCTTAAGGCAACGGCCAGCCTGAAGGGTGACGAGGTCTTTTCCCTATCCTTGAACGAAGCGATTCAAGCAACCGACCGCACTGGAAACCTCATTCTCTTTCAAGGCAAATTCGGAGATGACTTGGTTGGAAAGTACGAGGAAGTGGTCAGGGGTGGAGCCACGCTTGTTCTGTTTCCCTCTGAATTCGAGCAAGCCGAGTGGTCCGGGCTCCAGCATTGGGACGCTCTCGAAACCATCGAAGAGAAAAGCGCTTTTTCCGTGACTCAGTGGAATCCGGACTCTGGAGTTCTCGCGGATACTTCGGGTGGTCAGAACCTTCCCCTCCCTTTGCTTGGAATCTTCAAAAGGAAGGTCCCCATGCTTGGCCAAACCCTTGCCTACCATGCCGACGGCAAAGCCTTTCTCACTCGCAGGGTTTTGGGTAAGGGAATCATTTATTCCTTTTCCACCCTTCCAATGCCTTCCTGGTCTTCCTTGGCGGAAGGATACGTTCTTGTGCCATCAATTCTTCGGGTAATGGAGGAAGCTCGCACTTCTTTGGCAAGAACCGGACTCGATTGCGGTGGGCCTGAATCCAAAGAAACGAACAAGGCCACTCCGATCACGGGAAAACCCGGCGACCAACCTTCTCTTCGGGCTGGCATTTACGAAGTGAACGGTCGACTGCTCGCCTTCAACCGGCCAACTCGGGAAAGTAGCTTGGAAACCATCGCTGTGGGGGAATTGGATGAGCTTATCGGAAGTTCACATATTTCTTGGATTGGAGCCGAAGCGAGCAAATCCATTTTCAAACAAGCCGAAATTTGGAGATTCTTTCTTGTTTTGATGACCGTTCTCCTGCTTGCCGAATCCTTTCTCGGTCTGCCTGCGAGAAAGTCCAAAAGAGCCAAAAGTCATGCCACCTGATCTCAGCGAATGGAAAATCGAAGGAGGATGGACTCTATGGGTCTTTGCCATCTTCTGTCTGGGAACCAGCGTCATTCTCTCTTACAGGACTTGGAAGAACTCGGATCAAAACCTCAGGGTTGGCTTGTGGGAAGTCTTCCGAACCTTGATCCTTCTCCTCATCCTCGTCGCTCTTTTCAACCCTCAAAGAGTTCAAGTTTTAAATTCCCAAAGGAAACCACAAGTCATTTGCCTCTTGGATGAATCTCAAAGCATGCGCTCGGCCGATCTTGTCGTGGACGGCCAAGCTCCTCGCCAACGCTTGGATTGGAGTCAGTCCTTCCTTCAGGAAGAATGGAGAAAGGAATTGGAAAAGAACGCCTCGGTGTCCGTCCGCACCTTCTCTTCCTCCAAAGGATCCCAGGAAACCGACATCGCCGGGGCGTTGGCCCAGACTCTGGAGGAGACCAAAGACCTCAAGGCAATTCTGCTGATCACGGATGGGGACACCAATAGCGGTCCTTCCGTCCTATCCGTCGCAGGTAGCTGCCGGGCATCCTCCGTTCCGGTTTTCAGCCTGATCACCGGTGCTGAAAAACCTCTTCCCGATCTCGCCTTGGAAGAGGTCTTCGCCCCCTCCTTCGCCCTTCAGGAAGAAAGGGTTACCTTAACTTGGAGAGCGAGCAACTCCTTCGAGGAAAAGAAGATTGCCAACCTAAGTTTATGGGCAGACGGCGAGGAAGTCATGAGTAAGGCCATCGGATTCAATCCGCTTGAAACCCGAACTGGGAATTTGTCTTGGTTACCACCCTCGGAAGGTACTTATGAACTCGAACTTGTTCTGGAAGAGTTGAAAGGAGAAACCTTTCCCGAAAATAACGCCAAATCAACAACCGTCCGAGTCGAAAGAAAGGTCATCCGCGTTCTGCTCGTTGATTCCTTTCCCCGCTGGGAATACCGTTTCCTGAGAAACGCCTTGAAACGCGATCCCGGCGTGAAACTGGATTCGATCCTATATCACCCCGACATGGGGACTGCAAGCGGGGACGGGTATCTGAATGGATTCCCGGGTGACGAATCCCTCTTGGCTCCCTACGACGTGATCATTCTCGGAGACGTTGGAATGGAGGAAGGCGAATTAAGCCCAGCGGCATGTGAATTATTGGAAAACCTGATCCGTTACCAAGCTGCCGGCGTGGTTTTCTTACCTGGACGCAGAGGCCGCCAACTCAGCTTCCAATCAGGTCCTTTGGAGACTTTGCTTCCGGTGGTTTATGATTCCGCCAATCCTCGTGGGCTCGGAACCCGCAACCCCGTTCCCCTGGCCTTGACCCAACGAGGAAAGGAGCATTGGTTGACGAACCTAAGGGGCGCCGGCGAACCCAATCGTGATTTTTGGTCACGACTGCCTGGCTTTCACTGGTCAGCCATGGTCACCAAAAGCCGACCCGGTTCGGAAGTTTTGGCGGTTCACTCGAACTTCGTAACCGACTGGGGGAAGATGCCCATACTTGCGATTCGAAAGGTCGGATCGGGAAAGTCCCTATACTTGGGTTCGGATTCGGCATGGAGATGGAGACGAGGGGTCGAAGACAAGTACCATTACCGGTTCTGGAGCCAAGTCGTTCGTTGGATGGCCCACGGGCGGTATTTGGCTGAAAAGGAGGGTATCCGCGTAATTCCGGATCCCGAAAATCCCCGGGTGGGGGAAAGGGTGTTTCTCCGAACCATCGTTTTGGATGAGAATGGATTTCCCCTGGAATCCGGTACCGTGAATGGCCGGACCCTCCACCCTAAGGGGAGAGTGGAAACTCTTTCCTTTTCTCCAGATCCGGATTCTCCCGGCGTTTTCCTATCCTCCTTTCTCGCAGGAGAAGTGGGTGAGATGAAACTGCGCATCGTGGCCAAAGAGGCAAAGCGAGAAATCGAATCGGTCCTGCGGATCGAAGAATCAGTCCGTGAAAAACTCGGGAAACCCGTGGTTTCCGAACCTCTGATCCAGTTGGGCAAACTTTCTCAGGGCAAGGCGCTGAGCCATACGCGATGGAAGGAATTGACCGACTCTCTGGCTCTCGCTCCCGCACCCAAGCCAACCATAAGGATTGAGCGGCTGAGAACCCAATTCTCATGGGGTGTAATGATTCTTGTCTTGCTTGCAATATACTGGACGGGCAGAAAATTGTTTGGAATGGTCTGAATGACTTCGTGATGGATAACGATAAAAACAAAGGTTCCTTTGGAATTTCCTCGGATCGGAGGTTGAGAGAATCCCTTCACGCCTTCTTCCTTTTCCTTCGAAGGACCGCCCGCGTTCGGCAAGGAGCCAAATACGGCATGCTGGCCGCGATCTCCATCGCGTGTTCCTGGTTTGCGCTCTTTCTTCTCGACCGCTTTTGGGAAACTCCCTCCACGGCAAGGGGATTCCTCTCTGTTCTTGGATGGAGCGGCGCAGTGTGGGCGGGATACGCCCTATCCGTTCTCATCCTCCGGCTATCCGGTGATTCGGGTTGGCTCGCCCGGCGGATGCGTCAAGCCTATCGGGCGAAGGGCGAGCGCATGCTTGGAATCATTGAAATCTCCCGGGAACGGGAGACCGACGATTCGGCTTTTTCGCCCAGAATCTTCGAAGCCGCTCAGGAGAGGATGGAAAACGAGCTCCATTCCGTCGATCATAACAAAATCTTTCCCAGACGAATGCTCATGTGGCCTACCCTTTCGTTGCTCTTCCTTGCCTTCCTTTGCGCCGCCGCATTCTGGGCCTATCCCGGACTCAGCCTCAATGCATGGGAACGCTGGATCCGTCCTTGGGACTCTACCGAAAGAGCGACCCTCACCCTTTTTTCACTCCCGCCGGAAAATCGTTTTCATCTCCTGGAGGGAGAATCCTCCGTCCTCCGCATTCCCCTTTCCAAAGAAAGCGGATTCGCTCCCAAGTTTGCGGTATTGGATAGCCCCCATGAAGAGCCGTTCATGCTCCGAACCAAGTCCAATGGCGGGGTTTACGAATTTTCGATTCCTCCCTTGTCCAAATCTCGTCAGGTTCATTTGAAAGGCGGAGACTTTCGGAATGCGATCGAGCTGAAAACCCTGCTGCGACCCCGGCTTCTTTCTCTTTCCGCGACCTTGAATTATCCTACGTATCTGGGCATGCCAGCGGAAACCATGGATCTCAAAAGTGGGAAGCTTCTCGCTCCGCAGGGGAGTGCCCTTCGCATCCGCGGTCTTTCGAGCAGAACCTTGAGCCAAGTCTTGCTCGAAGACGGGAATTCTTCCCTATCTGCAAATTCAACGGGACGGAACTTCGAATTTTCCTTGGGTCCACTCGCCTCCCCTCGTTCCCTAACGCTTCGCCTATTGGACAAATATGGCTTTTCGCCGCTGTCCAACCGACCCATTTCCCTGAATATCCGTTCCGACCAACCATCCACATCCGATTTCGAACCCCAGCTTGATTCGTCTCCCGTACTAATCTTCGAAACGAGAAATCTGCCTTTTCTCTCAAAGGATGACTACGGTCTTGCCGAACAATCACTTGAAATTCAAATCCTTCGTAATCAACAAGTGATCAACCGGCAAACTTTGGTTGCCGAGAGATTCGATGCTTACGATCTTAAGGAAAGTTCCTTTAACTTTCCGTTCGATCCCCGGTTTCTCGCTCTTGAGGATGGGGATGAAGTGATCTTTACCGTTCGCTCCAAAGACCGCTTTCCCGGACGCAAGTTCAGCCAATCCAAACCCGTGCGCCTCTCCATCCTAGGACCGGCGAGGCACGCCGAATCGATTCGTTCGCAAATGGAAGCAATGATGGCTGAAGTGGCTGAAATCGCCCGCAACCAAGAATCCACCCAATTCCAAACCTTGGACCAGAAAGAGCAACTCGACCAGAGGGACGGTTCGGAGCCGAATGACCTTCAGAGGAGAGAGATCGAGCAACTCTCGAAGGATCAAAGGAAGCTTTCCGGCGACTTGACTGACACCGCAAACCGGGGACTCGAGATCCTGGAGGAAGCGTCCAGAAACCCACTTGTCGAAACCTCGACTCTCCAAGAAATCGGTAAAACCGTACAGGCAATGTCAGAGACCTCCACCGAAACCATGACCGCTTCTAAAAACCGACTTCAGGCAGCTTCAGCATCCGATCGGAAACAAGCCTCTCTTCAGTTGCTTGATTCCGCAGAGTTCCAACAACAGGCCTTGGATGAACTGCGGGAAATCCTCTCGAAATTTTCCGATCAGGTTGATCAACTCCAGGCGATGACTCTTGCCCAACGGCTCAAGCAAAGCGAGGAAGGCGAACGCAAGCTTTCCCGACAATTGCTTGCCCGAATGCCCGCTTCCATTGGTATGAGGAGAGATCAGCTCAACCCAAAGAGTCTCGGGGCGATACAAACCATTGAGGACATGCAGCGGCAAATCAGCGAAGAGGCCGGAGAGATCGGGAAGGAAATCACCCGCTATTTTGAGCGAACGGGCAAACCGGAATACGGCCAAGTCAGCCAGCTTATGGAGGAGGCCCAAGTGGAGAAATCTTTGTCGGAGTTGGCCTCGGGAATGAATCGGAACATTTTTTTTCAATCTCTTGCCAACCTCAGTCTCTGGGAAAGGAACTTTTCCGACTGGGCGGAGATTCTGATGCAGGAATTGCCAGGGCAAGAAAGTCCGGGAGGGAAGAGCGAAGGCAAGGACAGAACCAATGAAATCATGTCTCTTTTGAAAATGAGGCAGGCCCAATCGGAGATCATTCAAAAGACCCGCATCGCAGACAAAGGCAGTTTTCAGGCAAAGAGAGAGGGTTGGACCGAAACTCTGAAACGTCAGCAGGACACTCTCATGATCGACCTGACGGATACCCAAATCGCACTCGCCGAGGAAGCCTTCAATCCCCTCTTCGATGACGCCCACACCGCGATGTCGGAATCTTCCGAATACTTGGGCAAGCAAATCGTCGACTTGAGACCGCAAGGCGCCCAAAGACAAGCCAAGGATTTTCTGAGCGACCTGATTAACCTCCTCATCGAGGGACAGGGGCAAGGTTCGGATAAGCAAAATCGGGATGAGCTCAGCGCCATGGAATTTCTTATGCAGCAGATGTCCGCTGACCGTGAGGGAAATGCCCAGGGAAAGAGCCTTACTCCCGGTAAGACCGGAGGGGGTTCGCTCCAGGGTGGGCAAACCGACCAAACCTCCGGAACCTTTCCGGGGAAGACTTCCGCTCCCCAAACCCAAACCCGTTCCACCCAAAGCGCCAGTGGAGGAACGCCATCCATCGCTCCCGAGTTTCAACGGGTTATGGAGCAGTACTTCGAAGAGATCGATCCATGAGAATCCCCTTTTGGTTCTTCTTGTTTTACTTTTTCCTTGTAGTTGGGTCGAAGGGTCAGGAGTTGTTCGAACAACGGGACGACGGCTTTGTCCGCGCCTTGGACGATTCGTATCTGAGGGGGTTGAACTTTTTGCAAAGCAGGCAGGAAGACGCCGGAGGATGGAGGGACTCCTCCTATGGATCGGAACCCGGAGTCATGGGTATGGCCATTCTCGCTTTTCTTTCGCGTGGAGACGACCCGGAATTCGGACCCTACTCAGGAGCCATCTCCCGTTCCGTCGATGCCATTATAAAAAAGCAAAACGAGGAAACAGGATATATCGGAAGCTCCATGTACAACCATGGTTTTGCCACCCTCGCCTTAGCTGAGTTTTACGGGATGACCAATGACCGGAGAATCGGTCCGGCCCTGCGTAAGGCGACCCAACTGATCCTCGCCTCTCAGAAAAGAAATCCCAAGGGAGGATGGCGATACAGCCCCGAGAGCAAAGATGCGGACACAACCGTAAGCGGGGCTCAGATGGTCGCTCTCTTCGCCGCCAGGAACGCGGGAATCCAAGTTCCGGACGAAGCTTTCGAGAAAGGCAAGGCCTTCCTTCTCTCCTGTCAGGACAACAACGGTGGGTTCGGGTACCAAACGAACTCGGGAGCCAACCTTCCACGAACTGCAATCGGTTCTTTGGTTTTGTCCCTTGCCGGAGAAACCAAGAGCGAAGCCTACGAAAAATCCGTCGACTATCTGCGTCAAAACGCCAAATTCGGAGACCGGGGCCACAAGTTCTACAGCTTGTACTACACCTCCCAGGCGATGTTCCGCGTTTCCCCCGGGGATTGGAACTCCTGGAACCTTGAGAACGTTCGGCGTTTGCAAAACTCTCAGTTGGAAAACGGCTCCTGGAATGGGAATTACGGGAACGTCTTTGCCACCTCCTCCGCTTTGCTCTCCATGGCCTTGAATTACCGGTACCTCCCCATATACGAAAGATGAAGAAGTTTTCTCTCTTACCCTCTCTCCTTGTAGCGCTACTGTCCGTTGCGAAAGGTGAACCCAGGAATCTCCCGATCATCGAATCAAACGGGTCGGATCAAGGAGAGAACTCTTCGATTGGAGTCGAAACCATCAATTTCTTCGACGGGTCGAACTTGAAGGGAAACCTGATTTCGATGGACGAAAAGGGTATTTTACGATGGAAGCATGCCTCTTCGCCCGCCCCGCTGCCCTTTGACTATTCGGGCGTGGATTCGGTTTTCTTCAAAAGGGGACAACCCGTCGATTTCGACCAGGCTCAACTAACCCAACTCCATCTGATCAACGGAGATTTCCTCCGTGGCAACCTGATACGAATGGATCGGGAAAGGATCATTCTGTCCTCCGTTTTCTCCGAACACTTGGAGTTTCCCTTGGCTGGCATTCGGCGGATTGATTTTCTACCCCCCAGCTTCGAAATCCTGTACGATTGCTCTCAGGGTCTCAAGGGATGGAAAACCAGCAACAGCAAGGCTTGGCGGGAAGACCTCGGTGACCTTGTGTCGGTCTTTTCCGGAGGAGCGGGCACCACCCTTGCCGAGAAAGAGGTGATTGGCGTTCGCTTCCATGCGGAATGGGAAAAGTCCTTCTACCTCGCGATCCGCTTCTTTTCCGATTCGGACGGAGGGAACTATGGAAACGTCGGGTATCATCTCTCCTTTTCCAACAACCGAATCAGCCTACAAGCCAACAAACTTCTCAACGGAAAACTCATGCGGGAAACCATCGGCTCGAAGAGCTTCCCGGAAATGATGGGCATCAAGAAAGGTTCCTTCTCGGTTCACGCCCTTCGACCGGAAAAGGAATTCGTGGTTGCCTTCAATGGTCGCGAGGTCGCCCGATGGAAAGATTCCAACAAGGACTTCATGCCCACGGAAAACGGCATTCTTTTCGTTAACCAAGGAGGCAATTCCTATTTGAGGCTGAAGGAATTGAGCATTACCGGCTGGGCCGGTGATTCCTTTCCCAAATCCAAAAGCGTTCCCATCGAGGATGCCAACCGGTCCTTCATTACCTTTGTGAACGGGGATTCCACTTTCTTGAACGGAAGCTCGGCCACCGGCGATTTGCTTACCCTGGAATCCGCGCAGGGGACCTTTCAGGTAGGGAGGGACCGCGTGCGGTCCATGCTCTTTCCCAACGTTGCCCAAGCAAGTTCCATCGAACCCACCGAGCAGATCCTTCTTCACCAGTCCATGGGCAAGCTTAGTTTCGAACTTTTTTCCGTAACAGGCAACCAACTAAGCGGCCAACATCCATCCTTCGGCGAATTCGCCATGCCGCTCCAATTCATCAAGTCCCTTCAGGGAAATCTGCTGGTGAAGCGAAACCGGAAATATTTGGCTCAACTCAAGGAAGCACGAAGAGCATTGAAAATGCAGAAGCCCGAAAACGCCCTGAGGATTCTTTCCGAAGCGGAACCAAGGCAACGAGGGTGGTATTGGTCGAGGTTGGAACTCTTGGCGAAAAGCTACCAATCCCAAGAGCTTCTCAGCTTCAGTCCGGACCAAATACTCGAAGCCAAACTCCTGAACGCCTCCTACTTGGGCGAGCCCAATGAAATCATTACCCATACCAACGACGGCACCTTCACCCTGTGGGACGGCAAAGACCCGATCGCCTCCTTTGAAACGGATCCCAGAGGGGGCCATTGGCAGGAATGGGGAAGAGGCCGAAACGAATTCAGGAAGAGTGTATCCATCACCCGTCCGTATTGGCTGGGAAACACGGAAGTGACCCAGGCTCAATTCGAAAATCTCACCGGTCAGAACCCGAGCGTACGAAAAGGAGAGAACCTTCCCGTCACCGCAAGCTGGGAAGATGCCATTCTCTTTTGCGGCAAACTTAACGAAAAGCATCCACCGCCTCCTGGCTACGAGTGGAGATTGCCCACCGAAGCGGAATGGGAATTTGCCTGCAAAGGAGCAATCGACGGGCCCTATGGAGCGCGATCCGAAACGACTCTGATTCGGGCGGAGGATTACCAGAACCAGTTGAATAAGCTTGGTTGGTACAAGGACAATTCCGAAAACCGGTCTAATCCGGTTGCCCAAAAGAAACCCAACGGATCGGGCCTGTTCGATATGCATGGAAACGTTTGGGAATGGTGCTTGGACTCGATTCAACCAGGCACTGGTCATGGGAATGGACCGAGAGTTGGCTTACGGGACCCACTTGAACAATTGGGAGCCTTTAAAGTCAGCAAAGGGGGATCCTTCAAGGTGAAGTTCGATCAATGTCGTTCCGCGGTTCGTCAAGGACGACCTCGTTCCTCGAAAAATTCGGATACCGGTTTTCGGGTCGCCCTTGGGCCAATCTTGTCCGATCCCAACCCCCAACCTTTCGTAGAGCCGAAAGCTTCCTATTTCAAGGGGGTCAAAACCCTTTCCTTAGTTCGAATTTCCGCAGGGTCTTTCGTCATGGGCAGTCCGGGTTTGCCAAGTTCCTCCCAACTTCGGAAATCACCCAAGACCAATCAACTCATCTACGGCAGTCCTTCGGGACAACTCAAGCAAACCGATTGGCTCGGAGAAAAGACCCGCGCACTTCACGACTTCAACGCTAGCATTCTTCACCTCCGGGTCACGAAAGACGGAATCATCGCAGGAGGATGTAAGGATGGAACTCTTTTCATGGCAAAGGAATCCCAAAAAGAATCGCTCCGAAAATGGCGCGGTCATGCCCATGAGATCACGGCCCTAAGCGTCGACCGCAACGGAACCCGCATGGTTTCCTCGGCATTGGACGGCTTCCTGAAATGTCATTCCCTGGAAGATGGCTCCGAACGGTGGTCGAAAGAGCGCAGGGTTGCGGAGCATATCGAATTCTCCCCCGATGGCATGCGGATCTTGTGCTTTGCCCCGCACAATCCCATTTCCGTTCATGACCTCAAGACCGGAGAGGAAAAAACTCTGATTGAGAATGCCAAGGGCGAATGGATTAAAGCATCTTGGCACCCGAACGGAGAATCCGTAGTCTGTTTGTCCGCCAACGGCATGATCGCTTTCTTCGCTCCTTCCGCCAAAATCTTTTACAAGTCCGTCAATCTGCAATTGCGAAGGGTGAATGACTTTTGCCTTTCTCCGGCGGGCGACGAAATTTTGGTCAGTACGGACTCGGGACAATGTTTCGTCAAAAGCTTTCCGGTTTCCGAAAACCTCTACGTCATTCATGAAGACGGAGAACGGGAAACCTCCGAAGATTACTATTTCGCCCTGGCCAAGGAAAAACTCGAGCCCATCTTGCCATTTTCAAAATTCGTCAAGCAATTCCCGGATACCGGAAAATCCAAAATCGTGCGGTCGCCCGATGACAAATGGACGCTCACCTGCCTAGACGGAGCTCTGCGGCTTTGGAGAAATGGCTCGGAAATCTGTTTTTCCATTCTGGGGGAGAAACTTTCCTCACCCTACGAAAGTTGCGCATTCACTCCTTGTGGAAGGTACGTTGTCGGAAAGTTAAGTTCGGGCTATCTCCTCGTTTATCCCAGCAAGCAAGAGGAAACCATTCCCTCCTCCGGGTATTTCAAAAAAGCGATCCATGGAAAAACACATTGATCTCATCGCACATGCAACTTCTTAGCATCTTTGACACGTAAAATTTACGTTGATCTGTGCCTCTAAGTTTCTAATAAGTTTGGGAGTCACCCTAAGTGTAAAACGCAAATCTTCAACATGACCAAAGAAAAATCTTGCCTACTGAATTCAATTTGGATTTCGGCAACGCTTCTTTTTTGCAGTTGCGGAGGAGGAGCAGGATCCACCTTACCCGATGCCCCGCCCCCCTATCCCGGTTTTCCCATGCCTTCCCAAAATCCCGGATCCGACGTAGCCGTGCCCTATCCGTCCGGCGGCGCCTATTCGCCCACCGCCCCTTACACCCCCCCGCCCAGTTACGCTCCCCAAGTCCAAGAGTCCATAACTCCAGCGGTTTCAGCAAGGTATATGGTCAAGGCCAAGGGAAACCTTTGGGTCTTGGTTCAGGATCAATTTGGGAACGAAGTGGATTGGAGAAAATTGCAAGCCGGCGATCAGTTTCCCATCAATCAGGCCGGTTCGCTGACCGTCACCCTTTCCTCTTCCGACAAGGCCGACATTCTCGATTCCGACAACAAGAAGATCGAGATCAATTCCAAGAACAACGGGATCTCGATTGTCCGCCTTCCCTAAGTAATTTCGTTTGGGGAAACGGAACTTACCCTCACTGAGGTGTCGGACTGCTGATTGAAGGAGCAGGTTCGGCAGTTGCATTGTCTTGGTTTTCCAACTCCAAAAGTTGGATCGGCGGATCCTCGAGACGAATTCTAACGTAAGCGCATCGTCCCTTGAGAAACTTGAAGGAGACCAAGCTCCACCTGTACACCTTATCGGTTGCCTCATCAAAAACCGCACGGCGGTAATCCCAAAGATAACCATTCCCTCCATCCAAACTTCTTCCCTCGGGCGGACCCATCAACTCCTCGATCTCGATC